>Ga0224497_10002705_pt1 | contig 10372 bp, 7 predicted proteins | sample SF_Jul11_sed_USG_4_FD_167970 | JGI IMG/M metagenome (GOLD analysis project Ga0224497, IMG submission 167970) | Sediment microbial communities from San Francisco Bay, California, United States - SF_Jul11_sed_USGS_13 | ecosystem: Environmental > Aquatic > Marine > Sediment | place: USA: California...
CTTCCGCAGGCCGCCGGACTTATTGCGGCTGAACCAGCTGCCCCACAGGCGCCCCACAGCCACCGGTACGACCGGAACCGGGCGGGTCGCGATGATCCGCTCGATACCGGGCCGGAAGCGCTGAATTTCGCCGTCGCGGGTGATCCCGCCTTCCGGAAAAATGCACACGATGTTGCCGGCCGCGAGTTCCGAATCGACGAGTTCGAACGCCGCGTTCATCAGCTGTTCGTCTTCCTTGCGGCCGGCAATCGGAATCGCTTTCGCGTTCCTGAAGAAAAACCGCAAGAATGGAATCTGAAATATCTTGTAGTACATGACGAAACGCATCGGTCGGCGCACGGCGCCGCCGAGCACTAGTGGATCCATGAAGCTGACATGATTGCACACGACCACTGCCGGACCTCTGTCGGGGATATTTTCCAGACCCGTGACGCGTATCCGGTAAAGGACATTGGTTAAGATCCATGCCAGGAAGCGCATAAGAAATTCGGGCAGCAATGTAAATATGTATGCCGCTACGAGTGCGTTCAGTACAGCCAGCACGACGAACAATTCGGGAATCGAAAAACCCGACTTGAGAATAATTATCGAGAGGATCGATGCACCGACCATGAAGATCGCATTGATGATGTTATTCGCAGCGATGATGCGTGACAGTTGGGTACGTCTCGAGCGTTGTTGTATCAGCGCATACAGTGGAACGCTGTAGAAACCGCCGAATGCGCCCAGCAGGGAAAGGTCCATCAGCACTCGCCAACTGCCCGGACGCGCGAGAAACTCGCCGATCGATGACACTTCGGCCGCATTCATTACCGGCTGCGCAAAATACAGGTCGATCGCAAACGCGCTGAGACCGATCGACCCGAAGGGCACGAGTCCAAGTTCGATGCGATGGTCCGACAAGCGTTCGCAAAGCAGCGAGCCGATACCGACACCGACCGCAAATGCCACCAGCAGACTCGTCGTCACCACCTCGTTGCCGTTCAGGATCACGAGCGTGTACGCGGGCACCTGCAGCGTCATCGCCGAACCGAAAAACCAGAACCACGAGATTCCGAGGATGGACAAGAAAACGCTGCGATTACGGCGTGCAAAGCCGACAATCCGCCAGGTCTCCGCCCAGGCATTGAAATTGACCTTCAGGCCTGGATCCACGGCACTCGTGGTCGGCACCTGGCGGCTGGCCACGTAACCGATGATTGCCACGGCCACCAGGCAGCTCGCAAGCAATTGCTGACCAGACAGATCGATTGCAACCGTCAGGCCGCCGATGATCAGGCCGAGGATGATGGCAATGTAGGTGCCGGCCTCAACCAGCGCATTACCGCCGACGAGTTCTTCGGAACTGAGATTCTGTGGCAGGTACGCGTATTTGACCGGACCGAACAGCGTGGATTGACAGCCCATCAGGAACAGCACGAACAACAGCAGCCCGTAATTCTTCGACAGGAATGCAAATGCTGCGAGCGTCATCAGGGCAATTTCCAGCAGCTTGATACGCCGCATCAACATGGATTTCTCGTACTTGTCGGCCAGCTGACCGGCGGTCGCAGAGAACAGGAAAAAAGGCAGAATAAACAGCGCTCCCGCGATATTTGCGAGCTGCGTATGATCCATGCCCAGGATCAAGACACCCTGAAACGTAATCAGAATGACGAGGCCGTTGCGAAATATATTGTCGTTGAGAGCGCCGAGAAACTGGGTGACGAAAAAGGGCGCGAAGCGGCGCTGACCGAGCAGTGAAAACTGATTCGAACTGGCCAAGAGTCAGGAATCCACATCGTTTCGAAGCCGGCACTATAGCATCGCGACTGCGCAGCCAGTCCGTCGAGGACCCATGTACGGAGAAGTTGCGGCGGTTCAGTGTCGAAAACTGCGAACCTGGGCGGCTTTTACGATTCACCGGCGATGGTATGATGCGCGCCAATACGCTGAAATACAGCTTATCTGGCTCAATACACCATCGACGACCTATGGTCACTCGCCTATCAATAGTGATTCCGGGACTCGCGCTGCTCGCAGCCTGCAGCGAAGAGCTACCGCCGCGCTCGGTGATGGAATTTATCGACAATCCCATCGTGCTCGAAGCCGTGATGGTGCGCTGTGCGGAGGACCGCAGTCAGACCCGCTACGACGCCGAATGTGTCAACGCCAGAGAGGCCGTAAAGATCATCGAGGCCAAGGAGGACCAGGCTCGACGTGCGGAACTCGAGCGTTTGTCGGAACGCAAGCGCCAGGCGCTGCGCCGCACCCAGCAGGCCGCTGCTGAAGCGCGACGGCGTGCGGCCGAAGCCGAACGACTTCGCGAGGAGGCGGAATACCTTGGGCAATTTGGCGAGCAGCCGCCAGGTTCCGAAGCGGATGCCGAAGTCGACGAGACCGCCGCCAATGCACCATCGGCCATCGTTCCGGAGAACCAGGACGTGGAGGCTGATACGAGCAGCTTCGGCGAATCACTGCCTGCGGGGGCGGGCAGTAATGCGCCCGGCGTCGAGACCGAACCGGCGAGCGATCTCGATGCGATTCGCGAGGAGCTGCGGCGGCGTGCCGATGGGCCGGGTGATCCCTGATCCGAAACGCTCGCTTTATCTCAGGGAATGCCCCCCGCGCCTTTAGTAATTCGGGTCGTAGGTGCCGTCGTTATCGACCGATGCTTCGGGGTCCGGCATACCAAACGTGCGTACTTCCGGCGATTCCTCGGCCGGGGCGCTGGTGATGGCTCCGGCCTGCATGCCCGGCTGTTTGGGTAGGCGCCGGGTTTGCGCTGTCAGCGTTTGCACGAACGTATTGGCGATGTCGGGTGCGATATTCGGGGAACTTACGAATATTTTTTCAGGAGTCATGGTCGACGAACCATAGAATGCCGCGTTGGCGCGTCGATCCATCGTCACGCCGGCACCTTCGAGCGCGACGCCGGCAAACAGACCACGACTGCGCGAATACGATACGACTTCCGCCTCGAACTGGATGTCTGTCGCCACCGCTGTATGGCGGCCAACCGGTCCGGCGGCGATCGAGGCATCCGCACCCAGCGTCAGCTTGCCGCTAGCGATATTGTCGACACCCTGACGGGATTTGAAGACCAGAATGACGTCGGTCGATTGCGCGCCGGCCTGCCAGCCGAAGCTGCCGCCGGTCAATGTAATGAACGCCGGGTTACTCCAGGAGTTGTCGTCCTGACGAATTACGATGATGCCTTTGCCGCGCCGGGCTCCCAGGCCGAAGCTGACCTTGATGACGTCCGGAATGACCGCAACCGCATAGGCGCGTGCAAGCAGGTTGGGTGGAATCGTCTTTTCGGGAATTCGAAGCAGCTGATCGATGACGTCAGCGGCATCGGCAACTCGCTTCTCTTCTTTCGTGGCGGCGAACCCCGGCATGGCAAGCATGCAGCAGAGGAGGATCCAAACGACTTTAAGTGTTTGATTACGCATAGTTAATTCCCCGAACCCCGGGGTTTGAGAGCCCAAAACGATCGAAGAGTTCCATGATACGCGATTTTGACGCGGCGCTCATCGTCGTTTAGTTCACCAGTCGATGCACCAGGATCGGCGGCAATGGGCAATCCAGCGCGGCACAGATCGCGCGCACGAGCTCGGCCTCGGTCACGGTGAGCGTGTTGTCGTGGCTGACGACCTCGCTGATGGCATTGATCAGCGCCTGCCGGCCAGAACTCCCGAGTCCGAGCAGTACGTCGAGGCTTGCATCGAGTTCGGTAACCGTAGGCCGTTGGTCGGGTCGATACCGAATATCCCTGGCCCAGTCGCCGAATCTGCGCAGGCCGGCGCCAAGCGCGCGTTGCCGTTCGGCGTCGGACTCGTGGCCATAGGTCGCGACAATGCCGAGCAGCCGGACCGCGGTTTCGCGCAGCAGCCTCTTTGACGCCCGCCTGTGCATCCGTCGACCGCTCGGCTGTGCGGCCTGACCGAGGTTACTGACCAGGATCCGGTAAAAACAGTATTCGTACAAATCGATTTCGCCATCGATTTCGATAATCCGCCTTGCCAGATCGACCAGGAAACTCAGTTGCGGCATGGGCCGGAGTTTCAGCGCCGGAAACGCGACCTCGAGTAGCGGCAGGCGATACTCGGCTCCCGTTTTTGACAGCGCGTCGTAATAGCGTCGGATAAGCTCTGCGCGTTCGCTGCCCAGGAGCTCCGCAGCCATATTCTGCTGCCGCCGAACATTGTCGCCGCTGCGATCGAGAATCAGTGCGATCGTCAGCAGATAGGCCAGTTCGGCGGAGTGTGCGGCGTCGTAAAGCTCGGCCGGGATCGATTCGCGCAGCCGTTCGGCATACTCGACGTGCTCGGTTTCGGGTCTGCCGACAAGCTCGGCAATCGTCTCAGGCAAAACTGCCGTGCCGCCGCTGGCAAGCGCAGTCGTGAAGCCGGCATGCCGGCGATCATCCGTTGCCACGTACGCTGTGCTCGGGCGCTCGCGAAGATCAACTACCGGATAGTCGCTTTCCTTGAAGTGGGGGTCGAGCGCACGAATGCGATCCGCTAGCGGCGGGTGCGTAGCAAACAGGCTCGAGAATTTTGCGCCCGTGCCGAACAGCATGTGGCTGACCTCTTCGGGATCGGCAGCGCGCAGGTAAGAGCCACCCTGGTAGCCGCCGATTTTCTTTAGCGCGTTGGCGAGCCCGCTGCTTTGCCGTGTGAACTGAACGGCGGATACGTCGGCCAGAAATTCGCGCTGCCGTGACACACCGGCCTTTATCACACGGGCAAAAAAAACGCCGATGCCACCAAGGATGATAAGGCCGAGGCCGATGACAAGGACGACCGGCGCGCCGCGATTGCGGCGGCTGCTGACAATACTCGCGTGATGCCCGCCTCGAACAATTATGCGGCCAATGAGCCCGAGCACGAGAATGCCGAACAGTACGCCCATCAGACGGATATTGAGTCGCATATCGCCGTTCAGGATGTGACTGAATTCGTGACCGATTACCCCTTGCAGCTCGTCGCGATTCAGTAGTTCGAGCGTTCCCCGCGTTACGGCAATTGCGGCATCGCCCGGGGTAAAGCCCGCGGCAAATGCATTGATGCCCTGTTCCTGCTCCAGAACGTAAATCTCCGGAACCGGCACGCCCGAAGCGATGGCCATTTCCTCTACGACGTTTCTGAGTCGCCGTCGCAGCGGGTCGGTCGCCTCTGCTCCCACGAGCGTGCCGCCGAGATCTGCGGCGACCCGGCCACCGCCCGCCGACAGCACCGCGGTTTTGTACAGGCTGGCACCGAGAATAAACAGCGTTGTGATCATGGCTGTTGCGATCAGGATCGGCGCCTGAAGCCGCACGAAAGCGCCCATCGTGAGACCATAACCGGCCTCTGTGAAATTCAGAAGCGCAAACCCGACGACCGCCGTGACGCCGAGCACGATCAGGGCGGTCGACAGCGCGTAAAGAATCACGAGTCGACGTGACGTGCGACGCGCCTGTTCCTGGGCATCGAAGAAATTCAACGTAGCCCCGCTAGCAGAGCTCGATCATGTTGCACGTGCCGCCGTTCTTCAGGAAAAAGACACCTCCGGCACGTCACGCTTCTCCTCGGTTTCAATTTCGAGAAAGCTCGCCAGCTCGAATTTGAACGTGCCGGCAATGATGTTGTTGGGGAAATTCTCGGCCGTGTTGTTGTACTTCAAAACTGCGTCATTAAAAGCCTGGCGGGAGAAAGCGACCTTGTTTTCGGTGCTCGCGAGTTCTTCCTGTAGCTGCATCATGTTTTGATTTGCCTTGAGATCAGGATAAGCTTCCGCTAGCGCAAACAAACGGCCAAGCGCGCTCGTGAGTACGCCTTCCGACGCGCCGAGTTCTTTGATCGCCTGGGCATTCGCAGGATCGGCTTTGGCCGCAGCCAGGCTGGATGAGGCGGCATTGCGGGCGTTGACCACGGCTTCCAGGGTCTCGCGCTCGTGCTTGATGTAGCCCTTGACGGCCTCGACGAGGTTAGGAATCAGGTCGTAGCGTCGGGTCAACTGCACGTCGATCTGCGCGAAAGCGTTCTTGACCCGATTGCGCTCGTTGATCAGTCGGTTGTAGATACCGATCGCCCAGATGACGACCGCAGCCACAATCGCGAGGAAAATCAGGAATGAAGTCATCGCCGAGCTCCTTGTCGAGATGTCGAATCGCCAAGCATAACCTTGGTGTCGCGGTAACTCTAGCGGCAATCCTGCTTGCGCCAGCTGCAGCGGACGCCGACTGGTTCGGCGACGCACAGCCCATGATGGGCACTGAAGTCAGCGTGCAGCTGTGGCACGACGAATCGAACGTGGGCGAGATGTTTGTCGAGGACGTTTTTGCGGAGGCGTCGCGCATTAACGAACTCATGAGTACCTACCTGGAAGACAGCCGGATTTCCGAAATAAATCGTCGCGCCGCCGCCGAGCCTGTGATCGCCGGCGAGGAGTTGTTTCAGCTCATACGCCGGTCGCTCGACATCTCGATCCTCACGCTCGGCGCATTCGACGTCACCTACGAAAGCGTCGGGCAGCATTACGACTTTCGGTCGGGCCGACGCCCCGACGCGGCGACCCTCGCAGCAGAACGGGAGCTTATCGATTATCGCCTCGTGAAACTCGACCAGGCCCAAGGGACGGTGCGGTTTCTCAAGACAGGCGTGCGCATCAATCTCGGCGGTATCGCTAAAGGCTACGTCGTCGAGCGCGGAGTCGACATCCTGCGGAGTCGCGGCATCGAGCATGCGGTCGTCACGGCCGGCGGCGATTCGCGACTTTTGGGTGATCGTCGCGGCCGGCCCTGGATGATCGGCATTCGCGACCCGAGAAATGACGGCCAGGTAGCCATTTCGCTACCCTTGGAGGATGAAGCGATATCGACCTCGGGTGATTACGAACGCTATTTCGAGGAAGAGGGCGTGCGCTACCATCATATTCTGACGCCGAGCACGGGCGAGCCTGCCGGTGGCGTTCACAGCGCGACTGTCATCGGACCCGACGCCGTGATGACCGATGCTCTGTCAACATCGGTCTTCGTCATGGGCGTGGACCGGGGGCTGCGGCTGATCGCCGCGCTGCCCGATTACGAAAGCATCGTGATCGACGCTGCCGGCCAGATTTATTATTCCGATGGCCTGCAGCCGCCCGAGGTGCAGTCGCTTGATCCGTAACGGGAAATGCAGCCCGACCGGTGTTGTCCGGCTCCCGGGCTGTCGCCGAAAGGCGACGACTTTTCACTTTAAATTCAGGTTGATACGCCTATCATAGGGTATTTTCTGGCGACTGTTCCTGGCACGGTGGCGACGCTCGGGCGGCTCTTGCCGGCGGCCCTCCGAGATTCCGGGAACGACAATTTGCTGGCGTATTTGGCGACGATGGCGCGCCGCGACGGTCTTGAACGGTTGCCAGAAACGTTGATTTCGTGCGCAGACCGAACCGTGGGAGACTTGAGGAGGTAAAGGCAGGTCCGGCCAATTGTGACGATCATCACGGCCACGTGAGGCACTCGGCTGTCACCATACAAGATCGATACTTGGTGGCCGGCAGCGCTTGGGTTGCAGGGCCAATCGTCGTGCACGGCAGAACCCGACAGCGCTATAGGCATCATTCGCGCATGCAGCCGATTGAAGCTGCCATTGGTGCCGGCACGCTGCGAATGATGGACGAAGGGAATCATGCGATACAACAAGGATTGACATTATGAAGATCAAACATCTGCTGGTCGGTTTTGTGATCTGCGCTATCGCTGCGACGACGCTGGCATCGGCCGGTCTGACCGGCCAGCCTGCGCCCGATTTCGCGCTGAAAAGTTCGACCGGCGACAACCTTCGGCTTTCGGAATACCGTGGCGATGTGGTCATGATAAATTTCTGGGCGACCTGGTGTGGGCCATGTCGCCAGGAGATGCCGTTGCTCGACGAGTTGTACTCGCGCTATGAGCGCGTCGGTTTCAGCCTGCTTGGCGTCAATATCGACGACGATTCGCGCCGCGCGATGGACATGGTTGCGGAACTCGGCGTCAACTTTCCGATATTGTTCGATGCCCGCAAGGAAGTCAGCAAGCTCTACGAGGTCCAGGCGATGCCGGTCACGGTGCTCCTTGATCGCGAAGGCACGGTGCGATACGTACACCATGGGTACAAGCCCGGCTACGAAGAAAAATACCTCGATCAGATTCGCTCATTGCTGAGGGAGTAGCGCGTACGAGAGTGCAGGAGAACATAAGGTGACAAGAAATTTTATCCGCTTTGCGGCCTCGACGATCCTAGCGTTCGCAACTGCCAGCGTAGCTCAGGACACCGCACCGACGGACACCGATACGAGCATGGCAGCGACGTCGAATGCGATCGCCGCCGAAGCCGAATCGCGCGATCGTTTCGTGAGTCTCGACAAGAACGTACAGGATCTCAAGAAAGAGGTGCTCGATCTGAACCGCGATCTTTTTCTGCTAGAGGAAGAGCTCCTGTTCCCGGCAAACTCACAGGTCGCATTTTTCATATCGATGGACGTTGGCGAATATTTCGAACTTGACTCGATAAATCTCAAGATCGATGGCAAAGAGGTAGCCAACTACCTTTATACGGAACGCGAGGTCGGCGCGCTCCTGAGAGGCGGTGTGCATCGTGTGCACATGGCGAACCTGAAAACCGGCGAACACGAACTCATCGCCGTATTTACCGGCAAAGGCCCACATACTCGGGACTATCGTCGCGGCGCAACGATGGCCTTCGACAAGGGCATCGGGGCAAAATACGTCGAACTCGAAATAACCGACCGGGTCAAGAAACAGCAACCGGAATTTGTCATCAAAGAATGGGAGTGATTGTTGCTGTTTTCCCGTGTCATTGCAGTCGCGCTGTGCCTCCTCCTGGCAATTGCGATGCCGAACCCGCCGGCTCAGGCACAGGACGGCCCTGATCCGATCGTCGTCAAGGACCCGCATTACGGCGAGGTCCTTTTCTACTTTTATCAGGAGGATTACTTTCCCGCGATCGTGCGGCTGTTGGCCGCCCGGGAGCAGGACCAGCTCGAGCAACATGCGCAGGAGTCCGAGCTGTTGCTCGGTGGCCTGTACCTGTCTTACGGCCATCACCTAGAAGCCGCCGATATATTCGCCCGTTTGCTTGCGGACAATGTAGCGCCCGACATTCGCGATCGCACCTGGTTTTTTCTAGCCAAGATCTGGCATCAACGGGGCTATCTGTCGGAGTCACAGCTTGCGCTCGATAAGCTCAGCGACGACTTGCCCGATAACCTGCGTCGGGAAGCACGGATGCTGCAGGCGCAGGTCTTTATCGATACCGGTCAATACGATCGGGCAATTGCGCTGCTCCAGGCCTGGGATGATCGTACCGAGTGGGCAAGTTATGCGGAATTCAATCTCGGCGTCGCGTTAGTGCGCAGCGGCCGCGTCGATGCGGCAACGGCGATACTCGATAATCTCGGCAACCTCGACCCGAATAATGAAGAACTGACGTCGCTACGGGATAAAGCGAATCTCGCGCTCGGTTACGCGCTGTTGCAGGATGGCCAGCCGGGAGCGGCGAAGTCGCCGCTGCAGCGGGTCCGGCTCGAAGGGCCATTCTCGAACAAAGCCCTGCTCGGCGTGGGTTGGGCCGACGCCGAGAACAATAATTATCAACGCGCTCTGGTGCCCTGGATGGAACTGCGTGGTCGCGACCTGCTGGACTCTGCCGTGCAGGAGTCGATGCTCGCGATTCCATACGCACTCGCAAAACTCGATTCGATTGGTCAGGCGGCCGACCATTACCTGAATGCGATCGAGGCGTTTTACGAAGAAACCAACCGCATCGATCGGACGATCGGCTACATCGAGTCAGGTGATATCTTCGATGAATTTCTGGCAGACAATCCGCTCGACAGCGCCGGCTGGTTCTGGCAGCTCGAGGAGTTGCCGGATGGACCCGAGGCCCGCTATCTCTACCATCTGCTCGCAACTCACGAATTTCAGGAAGGACTCAAGAACTATCGTGACCTGTCATACCTGTATCGTAACCTCGATGACTGGCAGCAACGCATTGCGGTATACGCAAACATGCTCGAAACGCGTCGCGAGGCCTATACGCTGCGGCTGCCTGTCGTGCAGGACGCATTGGCGCGTGCGGATCTCGATGGCATGGTCGATCGAAAACTCGAATTGGACTCTCTGTTGAACGACATAGAGAACGGCGACGACTGGCTCGCACTTGCGACCGACCATGAGTTCGAACTCTGGGGAGAAATCACCGGTCTCGAGAGTACGCCTGCGCTGGCGGCGGACATTCCGGAGGCTGCCGAGGTCAGGGACAAGATTCGCCTGTTGAAAGGCGTGCTGCAGTGGCAACTCGAGCACGAGTTCAAAGACCGCTTGTGGCGCATCCGGCGCAATCTCCGGCAGACCGGTGAG
>Ga0224497_10002706_pt1 | contig 10371 bp, 9 predicted proteins | sample SF_Jul11_sed_USG_4_FD_167970 | JGI IMG/M metagenome (GOLD analysis project Ga0224497, IMG submission 167970) | Sediment microbial communities from San Francisco Bay, California, United States - SF_Jul11_sed_USGS_13 | ecosystem: Environmental > Aquatic > Marine > Sediment | place: USA: California...
TGAACTGTGCCACATTGGCGGCGGCCGACGAATCGTCCCGGGCAACCGCTTGCTGTGGCCACTTTGGCATTGCCGGCGACGAGACCCCGGAGCCTTCGACTATCGCCTCTGCCGGCGACCCCTTCATATCCGTCGCGACCGGTGACTCGCCAGCAACACCTGGCGATGGTTCAGCTGGCGTCCGTGGCAAGATCATGGCGATTTCCAGGTCGTTGGCATAAAACAACGCGGCCGTAGCCGCGGCACCGATCAGCAACGAGAATCCGACGAGCGCTCCTCGCAGCGACCATCCGGGCTGATGCGATCGCCCCTGCACTTCACTGGCCGCCTTACCGAGTATCGAACCGCTGACCCTGCGTTTCGACTTCACATAAGCGCCTAGCATTGCCCGATCGCATATAACATTGATCAAGCGGGGAATACCCCGGGTCTTGCGGTACAGCTTGGCGAGCACCTGCTCCGAGAACACGGGTTTGCGTCGACCAGCGACTGCCAATCGATGCGATACGTAGGCACCGACCTCAGAGCGCTGCAGCGGCCGTAAGTGGTATCGCGCGGTGATGCGTTGCTCTAGCTGCTTGAATTCGGGGCGCGCCAACATTTCCCCCAGTTCTGGTTGCCCGAGCAGAATGATACGCAACAGCTTGCGCTCGTTGGTTTCGAGATTGGTCAACAGGCGCAGTTGTTCGAGCACATCGAAGCTCAAGTTTTGCGCTTCGTCGATGATAACCACGGTGTTGCATCCGTCTGCATGGCGCATGAGCAGATGGCGATTTATTGCATCGACAAATGTTTTGACGCTGTCATCATGCCCCCGGTAGGCAATGCCAAGCTCGTCACAGATGCTGCTCAGCAATTCCTTGACCGTGACTCTGGGATTCAGGATAAACGCAACTTTCGTGTTTTCGGGCAGTTGCTCGAGCAGGCACCGGCACACCGTGGTTTTGCCCGTACCTACTTCGCCCGTGAGCAATACGAAACCGCTGTCGCTGCGGATTCCGTATAACAGATGCGCCAGCGCCTCTCGGTGGCTGGCGCTCATATACAGAAAGCGTGGATTGGCTGCGATTGAGAAGGGTTCTTCCGTTAACCCGAAATATTCTGTGTACATGCCGATTGCTGTCTAAAGCCGCTGCGATTATAACCAGTAATGCCGAGAAGACCAGAAAGGATATCAGGGGTCAAGGCCGGGTTCCCGGGCTGGCGCGGTTATGGCGCCAGGGATTACATCGAGCACCCGATACGCAGCAACGCCTGAAAGCCATCGAGACGAGAGGCAAATAGGTTCACGTTCAAACTAACTAGCGGCATCTTAATTCATTTAATTTTTACCCATAATGCTGCTGTATCGCCGCCTGCGGCACGGCGCGCATGCGCAAAGCGTTCGTCGGCGCCGTCGGCCTCAACAAGATCGCGCGCTTTCGCCTCGATCCGCGCGATTCCCGCAGCGACGCCGATTACTACGAACTGATCGGCGACGACAACGGCGTGTTCGGCTGCATGAGCCTGCTGGGCTGCCAGGATATCTGCCCCAAGGAATTGCCCCTGTCCACGCAGCTTGCGTTTATACGGCGCAAAATGGCATTTGTTTGCTGATTAGTGGGTATGGAAACCAGGTTTGATCGAAGCAAATCGATTGCAAGGAAAACGACTGACCTGTCGAGAATGGTGCTAATATCACCGACCCCATTTTCAGCCCCTCGAAGCGTTGGTGGCATGATCCAGCAGCACGCCCTCGCCCATTCAGTTGCATTTCGAATTCTTTAGGAGTAGGGTTTTAGCTCGTCAAAAAACACATGGAATCAAGGAAGGTGTTGACTAGCGCGAAGTCTCATCCCCTTCTTTGTATACGTTGGCATCCGGCATGATTCGTCCGGTCATGCGCGCCAGCGACAATAACCGCTAAACAAGCACGGAGACGTGTCGCATTATGATCGATGCACTTCGAATTCCAGTAGACCTTCCGAATAGCATGCGACACGACCCCCATTCACCGATCGCACCCCATGCGCCAGCGGCCGGGCTGCAGTTCAATCGCGCGGGGGGACAGCAATAATTACCTGATCACAATTCGGAATCACCTATTGATGGGAGCATAAGATGGCAGACAAGAAAAAGAGGTCCAGGAAAAGAAATAAACAAACCGATCAATTCGCGCATTGCGGCCTGCCGGTCGTACCCGATCGTGCCCTGGAAAGCAGTATCGATCCAGGCAGGGCGTTTCTTATACGCTACATCGAGAAAAAGTGGGTCAATAACACGATCCTGCATTACTACTTTTTCAATAGCCCTGCGAGCTGGCGCGGCGCCGATAACCAGAAGGACGCGGTCAGAAACGCTTTCAAGACCTGGAAGAACCTCGGCATTGGCCTGCAGTTCGAGGAAGTCGCCAACGCAACCGATGCCGAGATCCGGATCGGTTTTGAGCCAGGCGGGTCATGGTCCTATGTCGGCCGGGACTCAATTGACATCGCGGGCAACCCGAGCCAGCGGACGATGAATTTTGGCTGGGATCTGACCACGCCATACGGCCGCGATACGGCATTGCACGAAATCGGTCATGCGCTTGGCTTTCCGCACGAGCATCAAAACCCCAATACCGGTATCGCCTGGGACGTCGACGCGGTTAACGACTATTTCAGCGGCCCGCCGAACAATTGGGACGAAGACAAAATCTATCACAATATCATCCGCAAAATCGCGCCGGCCGAAGTTACGGGTTCGACCTGGGACAAGGATTCGGTTATGCATTATCGATTCGGCAAGGGCCTGATCAAGGTTCCCACCGAATACCAGAACAAGGCCCTGGTTCCGAAGGCCGGCCTTTCCGATATGGACAAGGCAGAGGTGCGCAAGTTTTATCCCGCGCCGAGCAGGAAAAAGTTACCCGTGCTCAAGCCTTTCCTGTCGCAAATCGTCAGGCTCGGGGCGGGGCAGCAGCTAGACTATGAAATCAGGCCGGGGGCCAGCCGGCGTTACACGGTTCAAACCTTTGGCACGATGGATACCGTCATCGTTTTATTCGAGGATGATAACGGCACGCCCATCTACCTCGACGGAGACGACGACAGCGGCACCAACTACAATTCGAAAATTGAAATCAGGCTGATTAGCGGCCGCACCTACTATCTCAGGCTGCGTCTCTACCACTCCACCGGCATGGGCCAGGGGGGCATCATGCTATGGTAAGCCGGGATAGTGACCAGTTCATCACCCACTAGCCGAGACCGCCATTATGAAAACACGCGACATAGAAACGACGGGTAACGGCTACCCGCTGAGCGCCATCCAGGATGCCCCAGACCTCCGAGATTTCCCGTTCGAGCCGTCACTGATAAAACTGAAAAAGGATGTCGATCCGCCGAAGGGTTTAACGATACTCGATCAAAAACACGAAGGTGCATGTACCGGTTTCGGCCTGGCCGCGATTATCAACCTGTTGAATCAACAGAGGGACGAAAAGACCAGGGTCAGCCCTCGCATGCTGTACGAAATGGCCAGGCTGCACGACGAGTGGCCGGGAGAAGGCTACGCCGGGTCGAGCTGCCGGGGCGCTATCAAGGGATGGTACAACATGGGGGTCTGTAGCGATTCGGACTGGAAGTACGTTGCCAACAAGCCCGAATCGCTTACCGTCGAGCGGGCCAGGCAGGCGCGTAAAAACACCATCGGTGCCTACTATCGAGTGCAGCCGCGCATCTCCGACTTTCACGCGGCGATCAACGAGGCCGGCGCTATTTTCTGTTCCGCGCAAACTCACGACGGCTGGCAATTACCGCAGAAGCAAAAAAATAAAAAGAACGGCAAGACCGAGCACGTCATCGAGTTTCTCCAGTTGCCGCGGGGCGGTCACGCGTTCGCCATCGTCGGTTACGACGACAAGGGTTTCTGGGTGCAGAATTCCTGGGGTAAAACCTGGGGCGACAAAGGCCTGGCGCTGTGGTTGTATGAAGACTGGCAGAAAAACCTGATGGATGCCTGGGTATTTGCGCTGGCCCTGTCTACACCACAGATCTGGCACCTGCCCGACCAGGTAGAAAAGAACCGCAGCGGCCTGTCGCTGCAGCCATCGCCGCCGCGCAGCGAAATCGCGGGGCATTTCATACATGTCGACGATGGAAAGTTCCACGCCCAGGGGCGTTACTGGAGCAATGCCGAAGACGTGCGCACCACCGCCGAACGACTGGCCGAGAATAAAAAAGACTACAAGCATTTATTGCTGTATGCCCACGGTGGCCTGAATTCACCGAAGGCCTCGGCACGGCGCATCGCCGCGATGAAAAACACGTTCAAGGAAAACGGCATCTACCCCTACCACTTCATGTATGACACCGGAATTCTGGAGGAACTCAAGGACGTTATCTTTCGCCGCAAACAGGAAGTCGAGACACGGGCCGGCGCAATCAGCGACTGGACCGATCGCCTGATCGAATGGACGACCCGTATCCCCGGGCGCGCGCTGTGGCGTGAAATGAAAGCCGGGGCGGAACTTCCGTTCCAGGCGAATCGGGCAGGCACGCAGACGCTGCAAATCTTCCTCGAAGCCTTAACCGCTTCAGAAAACGCCGACCTGACCGTGCATCTCGTCGGCCATAGCACTGGCGGGATATTGCTCGCACATCTACTCAATGGGCTGGAGGATTTTGCGCCCGAATTGCGCGTCGGCAGTTGCTCCCTGTTGGCGCCGGCCTGTTCGGTGGATTTGTTTCGCAGCCACTACTATCCATATCTCGTAACGAGTAAAAACGAGTTCGGTATCGATAAAATGCAGGTTTTTAACCTGACTGACCGGCTGGAGCGCGACGACCAGGTTGGTCAGGTCTATCGCAAATCGCTGCTCTACCTGGTGTCACGGGCATTCGAGGAAGTCACGCCCGAAGCGATTCTGGGCATGAAGAAATATACCGATCCGCTGCTGCAGGAAGCCGACGTCAAAAAACTCGGCAACAAGTTTAAGGTGCATTACAGCAGCGCGACCAATAGCGGAAACAGCAGCAGTTCGACCCACGGCGGATTCGACAACGACGTGGCGACGATGAATAGCGTACTCAAAACGATTCTTGGTCTCGGTGCGAATGCACAGCCCCCCAGACCGTTCACCCGCGAATCACTGGATTACTAGGAGGATCCTGTTTATGGCGAATTTCAGCGAGGCCTATAATCTCACCTCGGCGCACGAGGGTGGTTACGTGGACGATCCCACCGATCGAGGCGGCGAAACCTACCGCGGGATATCGCGCGTCCATCACCCAAGCTGGAGCGGCTGGAGCAAAATCGATGCGCACAAAGCCAGACGCGGTTTCCCGACAACGCTGGATGCGGACACGGCGCTGCAAACCAGCGTCAAGAGTTTTTACAAACGCAAGTACTGGGACCGCTTTCTCGGCGACCAGATTCCGGATCAACGGGTAGCCAACGAGCTTTACGATACCGGAGTCAACATGGGCGTGCGCAGCGCAGCGCGCTTTTTGCAGAATGCGCTGAATCTCCTCAATCGAAATCAACGCAATTTCGAAGACCTGGTCGTGGATGGCTGGCTGGGGCAAGGCACACTGAAGGCGCTCAAACAGTACCTGAAACTGGACCGGAATTCGGATGCCTTGTTGAAATTGCTGAATATTCAGCAAGGCTCGCGCTATATCGAGATTATGGAGAATGACCCTTCGCAGGAAAAGTATGCGCGTGGCTGGCTGAAACGAGCCTGAAGATAATTGCTTTGCCGTTGGCCGGCGCACGCGGCTAAAAATTACTCTCTCCAGCAATCATGGTGGCGGTCAACTCAATACAAAGCTGTTGAAAAATAAGTTAACACGCGACCGCATATCTTGCGTGCGGTACCCGAGCGCCGGGTCCGGGGGTCGGACTAGTTTCGATGGATGGCGTAGGCCCGAAGTTTGCGCCGGTAGAGCGAAATCGAGTGATCCTCGATACCGGCGCGGCCATAGGTCGAGATCCAGCGGGATACCACCCAGCCGGCGCGTAACGGAAGCGACGGGTTTGAAATCAGCCGCAGGTTCGGAAAATCGTCGTCGGGGCCCGCCTCGATGTGATTGAGGTAGCGCATGTCACCGAAATGCACGTATCCCTGGAAGCGCTCCAGCCAGTTGATCAGACGTTCGGGCAGATGCAGCCATCTCAGCAGCGTGACCATCAGCGTGAATAGCCACGCCGGCGGGGTACGCGGTACGATATCCGACGAGTTGACGACGCGGTAAATCGGCGTTCTGAACACGAAGCCCATGTCGAGGTTGCCGACGCGCGGCCCGCCGAAGGTGTAACAGGCGCCGAGGCTGTCCTTGGCGATGAAGCGGGTGGCGACGATCGCGAGCGCCCCGCCGAGCGAATGCCCGGTAACGTAGAGCGGCAGTTTCGTATCTTTTTTCAGGTCGGCGTAAATCTGATCGCGGACCGACGCAAAGGACTCGTAGAATCCCTTGTGGATGAGCTCTTCGGCGTTCGCTTCCGGGGCCCGGATCAGGATCGCTGTGAGATCGGTTTTGAAGTCGGCCAGTTTCTGCTCGGTACCGCGAAACACGAGCACGCGCATGCCCTGGCTACCCGCGGCCGGCTTCCGTTTCGCCAGGAACGCCTGGGTGTCGGCGAGATTGTAAACGTTCACCAGCTCGAACCCGGCTGCTTTCAGGCAGCTCGCGAGTGCGGTGCGCCCGTCTTCGGCATCGGTGTCCATTTCCTCGAGGAAACGCCGCAGGCGCCCCTTGATATCCTCGGCGCTCTTAATCGACACCAGGTCCTGCGCGAGCGCGACGAAATCCTGCCCGCCCTCGAAGCGAAAATACGCCAGTTCTGACATCGCCGCCATAATCCAGGCGGTACGATCGCTGTAAGCGGCACGTTGTACCGGCGTCTTCAGCAGATCGGCATGATCGAATACCTGTGGTGGCTGGAGTCGAGGCCTTGACGCTGCCTTCGGCTTTTTCTCGGTAGGTTCCGGCATTTGCAATCCTCCGTTTCTGGTTGATCGAAACAACACCACTCGAGTTGTCTGTCTTTGCTGCGTACCCGGCCGACGTTCGGGCTCGCATTCATCTATCGGCATGCAATCTGTCAGTGCAAAAAGTCAGGAGCCATTTTTTGGACCTGGGCCGGATATTGTGCCAGGAAAATCCGGCAGGCGCACAGCTCGGAATCGGCCGTTGCATGATCCCGTGAAGCCGACATGACACTTCATGGTAACGCAAACCACGCGGAATGTGTGCATGAAATTACGGGGTCAGATTACCGGGTCGGGTTAGACTACGGGATCTGGCCTTACTTTTTAAAACAACCAATACCAAGGAGGGGAGCCGACAAATGAGAATAATACCCATTTTTGCAAACCTTTTTATTCCACCGGGAAAAATGCATTATTGAAGCGAACATGCTCAGAATGCATAATGACGCCCTGTATCTGTACAGGTATTTACCGCGAATTTCAGGATGAACCCGGTTTCCACAATCTGCCTCGAGTGCCGAAGCGACATAAAAGCTGGAGCCAAGAAATGCACGGAGTGTGGTGCCTACCAGGACTGGACGCGTTATCTTTTCCGTTACACTTCGATAGTCACCGCGGTACTGGGCATTATCCCCGTCATCACTATTGCATTCTCGCTTTATGAAATCGCGTTTGGAGAGAAAATCGCCGATGTCCGCGCAGCGATAGTGCGCTGCGAATCCAGGCGTCTTGATATTGGCATTGTGAATGTGGGCGAGATGCCGGCGATCGTATCGAAGGTTGACTTCAGTTCACCGAATACCGATACGGCGCTTACTCCGGAAACATTTCGGCTACACCGCGCTGACGAGGACGCTGAGACGTTCCTGGTAGACCCGGCCGGAACCGCCAGGATCGTTAGCTACAAGCCGTATATTGGCGGCACCCCGTCGCGATTTCCACGCTATCCGGATAACGCCAAAACCTGCAAATACCACGTTTCAATCGAAACACTGGAGTTTGATCTGAACACCAGTACGCAGACTTTAAAATGCGATTGCTCACGATCCTGATAGTTTCCCTGCTTGCACAACTGGCGGGAGGCGCCGTCAACGCGAGCAATCATGATATCGGTTCCTCGAACAAGGACCCGCGGAAATTGATCACCATATTCCGGTATCGGGGGGTTGAACCGGATACTAACTCCAGCGTGCAGTTCGGCATGTTCGTGGGGCTTATCGAGCAAAAATTCGCAAATTTGCGTGAACACTTCGTCAAGGAAATAGACCAGGGCGCCGAGTCCAGTGTTGTAAAGTACATTGACACCATCTCTATTAAACCAAATAAAGAAGGGGAGCTACCCGGCAGTAACTCGCTGGTCCGGGACTGGATGCTAGCCGAAATCGATTTGCTACAGGTTTTGCGGGGTACCATGTTTACCACACCTCAGGGCGATGCCAACCTGATGACACGCAGTCATTTCGTCGAAGACCCCGTGCAGGGCAACTTGAGAAATTTCTCGATCCGCCTGAAGTTAACCGAGGACGAATATGCCAACACGCGGGACAGCCATTCGCTGGTGATACTTTATTCAATCGCTACCGAGGCTAAACGAATGGGTGTCGAACCTTCGCAGATTGCGGTAATCGTGTCATACGCTTTGAACTCGATTGCCGATCTCGAACGCCGCAGCGGCCCTCTGCAGGGTGAAATGCTGGAAATTAAAAATGCCTGGCAAGAGTTTAAAAATGCCCTCTAGGCTACGTAAAACATTGGCATCTATTCTGGTTGTAGTCACCGGCGCGTTCGCGGCAAGCCCAACGCTTTCGGCAGAACCGCTGCGCATACTGGTTCCGAAGTTTTCGGGCGAGCGAGAAGTTACGACAGCGGTCTCTATGACAGTCTATTTCGAGATGCTCAAAGCATTTGGCAGTCCCTCTGGCGCAGAGCGCGGGGCCTGGATTCTTTACGGACAGGACGAATCGAATATCTCTTCGCATAAAGACGCCGTGGATGCGGCGAGCTGGCCTTCGGTAAGGGCCGACATCGTTGTCTGGGGACATGCAACCCGGTATGGAGACGGTGTGGTAATCGATCCACGCGTAACCAGAACACCCGTCAGCCGGCAACGCAAGGAACAGCCCGAAGTATTGCAGGCCATTTTCGAAACACCTGCGGGAGAATACGATTTATCGCTGGCAAATTCCGCGGCGTTTTTCGATCTAGAGCCCTTTGTGCTCTCGAACGCCTTCATCGAGCAAAGTGAAAACTACAGCAAGGGCATACCGATTTACCCGAGCCTGGATTCGGACAAACCGGGGGAATATACCTCCAATGTCGTTTATTTTCTGGAAGTCTCCGAGACGGCAGCCCTGGTCCGTTACGACGGCGCCAAGGAAGGCTGGATCAAGTTTCCCGCGCTTCCGCGGGAAGATTTATCGATGGCTTACTTCGGGCAGGGGCTGATACATATACTACGAGGAGACTGGCGAGGAGCGAGCAAAAGCTTCACGGAGTTGAATGAATTTTCATCGCTACCGAATTCCATGCGGGTAGACGCCAACATTTATCTTGGTATTGCACAATACAAGCTAGGGCTAGACGGACTGGCGACATTTCGACGGGCGGCCGGGCTCAATGGATTCGACAAGGATGCCGTTAAATTTTTTCTTGTCGGCCTGTTACTTGACTATCGACAAAAACGCGAACCAGCGCTTTTAGATGAACTTGCTACGAACATTGAAAAACACCAGGTCTTATTTTCCACGAGTGATCCCTGGTTCTCTGACCTGCGCAAGTTAACAGCCCAATACAGGCAATAACTCTTATTGGAGAAAAAACATGTGTTTACACAACTACTGCAAAAAATTTATTACCTTTGCGTCCGTATGCTGTATTGCACTATTCTCGTTTTCGGCTCAGGCGGGTGCACCCCAGGGTCATCTCGACTCGATCGAGAGCCAGTTGAAGTCAAAGATATACGATGAATTTGACTACCTTGGAAGAGGCAACGAATCCCGGTTCTCCGAGGTAGCCAAGGCATTCCTCTGGGACAATCGGGACTCGATTCGACTGGAAAAGATTTCAAAGAGCCGGCAAGCCGATGCAATTGTCTGCATTTTAATCGAAAAATATGACCGATCTGGATTTGCAGAATACGAGGGAAACGACCAGTTCGCTAGCTGGTGCCAGGATTTGATCAGAAATTAGTGTTGTTTGGGCGGCCAGATGATGTTGTGACATAGCGGCCAATTTCTTGAACGTGAGCAAACTCGATCAGCCATTGGTCCGGTACAAAAACGGTAGTATGGCGCCGGGGCCGGAATCGGACCATCGACTGGAGGATTTTCAAAAAAACGGTAACTTATAATTCTTTAGCTTCCAACAATTTATCGGGCGTCCGTTACATTTGGTGCTAGGAAGCCTCCAGGTTCCGGACG
>Ga0224497_10002707_pt1 | contig 10370 bp, 15 predicted proteins | sample SF_Jul11_sed_USG_4_FD_167970 | JGI IMG/M metagenome (GOLD analysis project Ga0224497, IMG submission 167970) | Sediment microbial communities from San Francisco Bay, California, United States - SF_Jul11_sed_USGS_13 | ecosystem: Environmental > Aquatic > Marine > Sediment | place: USA...
TTCTGATCTTGCATTTCTGAAAAATCATTTACACCAAAAACATAGTTCAAAGGAAAGATCAAAAGTAGCATCAATACTTGGTTATCCAAATTATGCTGATGGAAATTCCCATATTGATTACTTGACTATTCAGGGAATTGTGGGGAATTGAAACCATGATGGAAAAAGGAAAAAAGTTTACAAGCATTGAAGGCTTTGACTTGAGCTTTGTCGTTGACGAGTTAAACAAGACACCAAATGCAGCAATGAATAAAATGAAAACTACTGGTAAAAGACCTGTAGAACTAATCGAAAATTATCTTGACACAAAAATCAAGAATGATCCCTTTCTTGTAAGACAACTGCTGAGAATCTATTTTTCGGCATACACAAATGAGCCAATTAATGCGGGTTTGCTGGCTCCCTCTTCTGAAGGGAAGACATATGCTACTGTAGAGATTGCAGAAATTTTTCCAAAAGATGACGTCATATCGATAGGTAGGATGTCGCCAACTGCTCTGATTCATGCCCATGGCATATTAGTTGATGAAAGCGGTAAGCCAATCAAGGATAAACTGGAGAAGATCAGGCTCGATATTTTCAATGCCGAGGCCGATAAGGACAGGAAATCTGTCATGCAACTAAAGCAGATTTTGGCAGATATGGTGGCAACTGCCAGAACCGAGGTTGATTTTACTCACAAAATATTGCTGTTCTTGGACAGTCCTAGACCTGAAACATATGAGATCCTGAAACCGATAATGTCTCATGACAAAAAGGAAATCATTTACAGAACTACCAAATCAGATGGCTCACTAAATGTCAAGGAGACAATAATCAAGGGATGGCCTGCTGTCATTGTATGCTCTGCAAAGAACGAGGCAAAAAACGAGGTATGGTCAGAGATTGCATCAAGGGAAATAATTCTTCACCAAACACTGATGTCTCAAAGTATCATGAAGCCAACAAGTTGACATCTGTCAAGATAGGAATGCCTTCGATGTTTACCATTGATAATGACGAGGAAAGAATCATCAAATTTTATGTTGAACGGTTATGTCATTCATTGAAAAAACTTTCAGTCAATGGAAACAATGCCGTGTTTAACCCATTTGCAGAAAAGATGGCAGACTTATTTCCACACAATGAGGGAATCACAATGAGACATTTCAAGAGACTGCATTCATTTGTAAACATTGAAACCCTGATCAGTGCTCATTCTAACATGAAAATTGAATATCGGCATCATTCCAAAAAGGAAAAGCAGATTTTTGTTGTCACTTCGCTCAAGTCAATTGCAAATGCAATTAAGATACTTGGAACCATCTCAACTGTTGCACCTGAAAAAATAAAATTCTACAACAAGATTTTTGTTCCGCTGTTTAAGGAAAAATATTCCATTCAGGCAAAGATTGAAGAACAACAAAAGGATTTCAAATTGGTTGAAGATACGCAAACATTAACCGCCAATGAATTGCTGAAAAAGTCATCAAAGTTTTTCATAAACCTATGACTCCAAAGCAAGTACAAGAAAATTATCTAAAACCATTGATTGATGAGGGGATTTTAGAATGGAAACCAAATCCTGACAACAAAAGGCAGTATCTTTATTTTGTTTCAAGCAAGCTGACTGTAAACAACCTTGAGGAGATGAATCGACAATTAATCAACAGTGTCAACAATCATTTTGGTTATATATGGTCGTGCCTAGTGCGACCTTTCCAATTGTAGACAAAAAGTGGGAAAATGATTAGGATTTTTGAGGATGAAAATCCAAATATTTCATACCTAGAATTCAAGAAGAAAATTTCCGGTAGTATTATGAAAAGTATCGACAATCAAGAAAATGATTCTAGTGAAAATTAGGCATAAAAATGGTCAAAATTTAGATTGTCTGTATTGTTGATTGCATGTCGATTTCATAATATCTTTTCTTTGAATTATGTAACATCATCTTAATTGATTTTTCATAATCCTAATGGAGATTATGAAATGTTAGTAAATTCATTGACAGTAAAAAATAGAATGTCTCTTTGTAGATGTTACGTATCAAACAATGATCATATTGATATACTTGGAATGTATATATACAGATAATGCTGTTAAAGAATCCGTCAAATTGTGAAAATCTGAAATATTTAGGAGTAGTTAGATCATAATGAGTCTGGCATATATTTTGCTACAATGCGATGAAGGAAAAGAAAAAGAAGTACTAAAGGAAATAAAACAACTAGATGAAGTAAAGGAAGCATACGAAACATTTGGCCCCTATGATGCAGTTGTAAAAATTGAATCTAACTCTCCTCAAGAAATAAAACAAGTTTTCAATGAAAAAATTCATGGTTTGTATGGAATACGTTCAACTCTGACTTTGTTAGAGGAATTGGATGACCATCCTAAGATCTGATGGGAAATTTTCATAATCTTAGATATGATTATGAATTAGATCGCTCGATTTTTTTAAAGAAATCCTTGATTGATAATTATAGAATTATTTAAAAATACTAAAATTAATTCAATTATTCAATGGTTCTCACAAAATGCATTCATTGTAATGATGAATTTGAAGACATATTCAACAAAAGAGTATGTTCAACAAAATGCGCAGTTGAAGCTTTACATAACAGTATCTTCAACTGATTACCATTTTTTCATAATCCTATACAAAATTATTCTTCATCTTAGATACGATTATGAAAACATCTACGGATTACTAAAAAAGGGCTAATTGAGAATCAACTCAACATCTATCTTGCCGCTTTCAAATTTACTTTTGATGCCTTTGATCCTGCTTTTGTACAAGAAGAGTCGCTTTCCTTCATCTGTAATCGTGCCAGACGTCTTAACCAGTTTGTTGTCATGAAGGGTCTGGATTCTTCTGTATACGGTACTGAGAGGAATCTTTTTTTCACTGGCTATCTCTATTGTTGACTTTGGCACATCCATAATGGCTTCAAGAATGAATCTGCAATATTTGTCTGCGACAATTGAGAGAAGATCCTCATTTTTTACATCTTCTTCTGTTTTGTATGTGGATTGTAATTCTTGCATATTATTACTATGCATACTTTTGGTATAACTTGGACGTATACATTGCATACCAAAATCTAATTTCATATGTTGTATATGATTACAAAACTACGATTTCCATAAGTGGCATCCACCTCAGGAAAATGTCTGGCTCAATTTTATCTGGCATTCACGTAACAAGGACATGTCAGCAATTAATAATAGGCAATCAAAAAAATCATCTGGAATGAACTCAATTCTGATTGTGGGTGGAGTTATTGCCGTAGCATCTGCTCTGCTCTTTGCATATCTGATGTTCTATACTGCTCCCGAGGAAACCATGGAGTTGGTCAAGGTGATAGCAGTTACCGAATCTGGATGCATTGGAGAAACCTTGGATGGATATTCAGTCAACATAGGCGATTGTCAAGCACAGGCTGGTCAATATGTAAATGTATTAGTTGATCAAAAAACCAAGGAACGTGCAGCCTTGATGAATCCCACAAATTGAGATTCTGATTTTTTCAATTTTCCTTTCATAATCCTATACAAGACTATTCTTCATCTTAGATAGGATTATGCAAGAATATTTTTGATTTAAAGCACAGATTCAACTAATTTACCTCCAACTTTTTCTCCTACCCATCTACACAGTTCACAGGTCAAGTAATTATTGGGGGCATTTTTCAATTCTGTCTTTATGTTTTCTAAAGCACATCTAGGACATTCAAAAATCTCAACTAATTTACCTTTGACTTCTCTTCCTTTCCAATGACCTAACTTACAGCTAAGAGTGTTTTCAGAACTAAGATTCAATTCTGTCTTTATGTTTTCTAAAGCGCATCTAGGACAGAATTTTTTCACCATCTGATTTTCTTAATTATAGATAAGTTAAATTTGTATTTCATAATCATGTGCAAGATTATGCTAAAAACCAGAATTGTTTCATCTAATTGTTTATCATTTTCTTCTTGTTTTGTCTCTACTTAGTTAGTTAAACAGTAAATTCAGACTGTTTTTTGAACTATTTTCTATAATCTTATTTATTATGATAATGAATGTTTTTTCAAGACTCTGCAAAGTATTTTTAATTTTGCATTTCTTAATATTTTATTATGTTAACGGATGATCCTAATTTTGACAAATATGCTAAAATGTCAGAACCGTCATCAGAATCAAAGACTAAACAAAGTGTCAATCCAAAAGAGACCATGTCAAAGGGCTTTAAAAAAGAAGCAATGCCTTTACAGCCTGAAAATCTCAACGATTTGTCTTTGAACGTTCTCATATCTAGGGATCTAATTGAGAGACAACTCATTTAACGTATTTAGGGTCAGGTATACAGGCGAATAAGTTCATGCATAAGAGAATAAATTCTCGTTTATTGGAATAGTATTAATGAAAATTGAAGATTATTTAGAAACGTTACCAAATAATTTACTCAGCGGGGAAGATGCGCATCTATCAGAAAAATCATTTAGAGAGATTTTTAAATTTGCAGGTTTAGACAGGGATGATATCTTTTATCACCTAGGTTGCGGTGATGAAAAAGGAATTAAAAAAGCAGCTGGTAAATTTAAAGTTAAGAGGGCCATAGGGATTGATAATAATTTAGAAAAAATAAAACAAGCAAAAAAAAAACTCAAAGGAAAAAATATTCAAGCAGATTTAATTTACCAAGACATAGTAGAGTCAGATATTTCAGATGCTACAATAATTTTATTTTGGTTTACAGATGAAAATGTAATAGATCAAATGTTAGAAAAATTTGAAACACTAAAACCAGAAACAAAAATAATTACAATTTGGGGACCTCTTCCAGATTGTCTTCCAGATCAAGTGGATTTTCCATACATTATCAACAAAGTTCCATTCAAAAAGGCACAAAGTATGCAAGAACAATTGTTGGCAATTTTCGGTGTAAAATGTGTAGATTTTATCACAGCATGGGAATTTGCTGAAAGATATACCAAATCCATAGGCACCCCAGAAATTAAAAATGATCGATTTTTGACAATCATTCAAACATTGATAATTTGGATTAATGCAAAAAAATTGGGAGTGGTATGTGGAGATGAAATTCCGGAATCCATCCAAACTTACATTAATATCATGAAAATGCATTTTGACATAGATTTTGAATATCTATTAAAGGAATAATCTGTGTAATCCTTTTATTTTGTTTTTATATGAACAAAACATGGAAGGAAAGATCAACATCAATGTTTCTGCCGTAGATTATGATAAAACTAGTAAAGCATTAACTCGTCAATTATCACTTTTAGAAGAGATGGTTCACGGTCAAGAAGATTTTGTCATGACGGATTCAGAATTTGCTTTTGGTTGGCATTTTTTTGTGTTAAGTGTAAACAAATCATTAGTAGAAAAATTAGTGGAAATGATGGGGTCGGATTTTGAAAAATTAAAGGGAAAAGGAACTGAAAAGAAATTTTTAGTATGGTTGTCAAAAAATATAGAGAGTAAATCCCCCAGATTCAAGCTTGCAATTAAAGAAGAGATGGAATCCAGTAAATTCGGTATTTTTTAAAATGATAAAGGACCTTCGAGGTGACTTGTCAAGTTGGTTCAAGGCCCCATTATTGTAGGTATGAATTTTTCCAAAAAATAATTTCAAAAGTAGGATTTTAACGTAATATCCAGTCATGAAGATCTTTAGCTTCCTTGATGCCATCAATATCTGTAAAAATTTCTTGTATTTGTTGATCAAAATATCCCGAGTTTTCGTCGACAGAGACAACAAATCTGTGATCTGTGTCAATTGCAGCCTTAAATTGCCGTTGAAAATTGAGAGTCAATGAATCAAAATAATCTTCAAGGGTTTGCACTCGATAAAGGTGAAGTTTTTTGAGATCTTCATTTTATATTTGCAATTCTAATTGATCATAAGACAAATCGAGATGAGATTACAATTCAACCATCCATCGTTCGGAGTTTGAAAGCATTTGGTTTACATTATTTGCTATAAGAAGAACAAAGATTCCAAAAATTATCATTGGAATTGAAAAACCGATAATTATTTTGAATTTAGTTTTCATTTATTGTCTCATAAGTTAGAGTATCATTATTGATAAAAAATTGATATTGTATTGTTTGTTCTTGATCTGAAATTATCATTCCTACCATTACAGAACCATCATCTTGCATGTTTCCAATATAATATGAAGGACATTCGTCACTTATAATAGAACAGATTTGATTAGCCATGTTTCCCCTAATCTGGATATTTCCAGTTCTCTGTGAACCATACTCATTGCATGTCCAGTCTTTCAAATATTTTAGAATAAAACTCTGAGGTACATCTGTCTGATGTACTCTATTCACATAACAGTGAAAATCAATATAATCTAGTTGATAGTTTTGGTCAAAATAAAAATTCATCCTAACAAAAAAGTCATCTTCGTTTTCTGCAAAATAAGATACATGATCATCCTGTACTGAAACATTGGCATCTACATATTTGGAGTAAAACGCCACAACTTCGGGTTTGTCTTTGAATTGTTCAATTAATTTCGTGCTTAGAGTCTGTTTTTTTGCATAATCTTCTCTGGCCTGAGTCCAATCAGGTAATGTTCCATTAGCATACATTTGCAAGCATCTATCTAGACCAAAAAACGGAATTTTCATCCACATTGGAGGATTCAAGCAATCATACATTTGATCATAAAGATATGTTGTGGTTCCGAAAATTATTACTCCAATTATCATTACAATTACAAATCTAGTTTTCATTTTCTTTTTTTATTTGAGATATGCATAAAGGGTTCTACTCATGAGTTCAGTTTTCATAAGAGTAGAATTAATTTAAGCCGTCAAAGGGAATTAGTATTTTAGTTTAAGATTCTTCAATTTCTAATACACAATAATTACAGAATTTTACCATTATTAAAATTAGAATTTTATGGTTTTAGGCATTAAGAATTACTGCTGACCCCAACCACGTTCAATGAGTTTTGTTACTGTCTCTGGTTTGACGCAAACTGGCTCTTTTGTAGTGGATTTGAATATGATATCGAGTCCTTCTTTGCAGGTAAGTTCAGAGGGATCAGCTAACCATTGTAATTGGTGTCTTGGTGGCAAGATGTAATCAGAGCCAAATTTTGCCATTCCCTTATGTAGTATTGCTTCTGCAAAATGTTTTCTAGCAGTTTTATGATCTCCCATTATTTCATGAGAAACACCCGCAAAATGATGATGGGTTCCTGCGTGATGATGCTGAATTACTGATTGTGTGAAATCCTGTCCCTTTTCAAAATGCAAAGCAGCATTATGATGTTGGATGGCTGCTTCATGATGATATTTAGCTGCATTTTCACGGTCTTCTAATAACGCATATTCCAATGCGGCACTATGATAATTGATTCCTGCCTGAATGTAAGAAGCAGCTGCTTGGTTATCATATCCTGTATCTCCAAATTCTTTTGCACTTTTAACAAAACTTTGAGCTTCTTTCAGATGTCCCAGTGCTGCGTCTAATGAACCAGATTCTGTCACTCTGGCAACAGGAATACCTTCAGGATCCAAAACTGTAATAATTCCATTCATCCATGGGTGTAAAGTACAATAGTATGACAAGGTTCCGATGTCAGATTGATCAGCTATGTAAGGATAGATTTCACCTTTTTCTAGTAATCCACTATTGAATATTCCATCCGGTCCCCCTTGAAAAGAACCTGAGGTAATAGTGTGAGTGTTATCATCAAAATTAATCCACCGTATCTTATCACTAACTGAAACTGTTATTTCAGAAGGAAGAAAATGAAACGAATTTGTTGGACTAGCTGCACCTTGTGGAATAACTACATCAAAAGTTTCTGCGTACACATCGTTCATTGTTATCGGAATCAGAAAAACCAACATTGAAAATACAATAATCTTATCAAAACTCCAAATTTTCAAGTGTCATGCATTATCTTTAATAGGATTTAACATAATGATCAGATTATCAAATTTGAAAAACAGGTAACTCCATCACTAAAACAGATATCATGAAAAGCACTATCTAAATTTTATTTGATAATGATTTGAATGGGTATTGGTTCAATAGAATCTGTATTTGGGGCTACAGAACTAGTTCATCAAAGGATCTGGATGTTTTAGGTCAGGATTCTTACAAAATGATTGTAATGTCAAGCTAAGAGCTTTGAAAATATGGGTGATGGAGTAAAGATTGTTAAATGTAAGAACTATAATGAATCAAGAATGTATCTAACCCTAATGGACAAAACATCATGCATGAGTTAGCAGAATATTATGGAATTGCTCAGCAATATCTAGCAGATAATACATTTCAGGAATACGGCATACTTGGTTTGTTTTTCAATTCATTGTTATCTGCCACAGCTATCCCATTACCTACAGAGATTCTAACATCTGCATTGTTGATAGGTGGAGAATCAGAACTTTATGTGGCAATCGCATTGATTGTTGGTTCTGTAATTGGTGGATTAATTAATTATTCATTGGGATATAGCGGAAATAAGATTGTCAGTTTCTTTAAGAGAGAGAAACATCGGCATGAAAAGGAATTGTCTGATGAGTTCAGTGGAAAGACAGAAGAATCAAATTCACAAATCAACAATGAAGAGAAATCTCACAAAGTCTTGGAGAAATTTGGATGGGCAGGAATATTCATTGCCTCATGGATTCCATTTCTAGGAGATTTAATATTGATTGGTGCAGGTTCAAAAAGAATGGACTTTAAGAAATTCATGCTTTTCATGGTATCAGGCAAGGTGTTCAAAACAATTGTAGTCGTATTAGGATTAGGTGCATTATTCATTTGAAAAATTCTTTTTTATAGAATCAACTCTCTAAAGGCTTGAACCATTTTTGGGGATGAAAATGGATGCAGAAACAGTTTCCAAATCTTATCAAGCCATCTGAGTAGAAGCTTGCCCATCATAGCCTTGTTTTTTGTGAACAGAATCGATAACTGACCTTGTAAATTTATCAAATTTTTCATCTTTCATTGAATCAATGACTTCATCTACAGTTTTGTTCATGTCAATTTCTTTGCATCTACGATCAGCCTCAGAACAATAAAACTCAATGTAACTTTGAATGTAATCGTATTCTAATCCTTCAATTCCTATTTCCAATCTCCTTCGGCTAAGTCTTTGTCTCCAGGTTTCACTCATTGAATCATCTTTAATACTCCTTTATCAAATTTAAAGAAAAATTCTATTTTAGATTCAAACCATATGAATCTTGAACCTTTTTTTGGGAATACTTAGTACGTCAAAGAGACTCGTAGTTTTAGACTAACAATTTAGAGTCTTGATAAATTTAGGCGGGCCCTCGAGGGGAATCGAACTCCTGTCCGAGGATCCACAATCCTCTATACTAACCACTGTACTACGAGGGCCACAAAAAAAGAAATTTGTTTATCCAGTAATAATCTTTAAGATTAAGCTGAAAATTGTACCGTAGATTTATTATTGACTAGTTAGAAATGTCAATATGCGTTTATGGTGGGTTGGTATGGGAATATCAATAACAGTGGTATGGATAGGAGTTAACTATCTGCTACCATGGGTAGATTGAATAGTCCCTCCCTTTATTCAAATTACCTCATAGTCAAGACTAAATCATAATTTATTATCAAGATACAAAGTTTTATTCAGATATTAGCGATCGCTTTAAATTTGTTGTATTAGGGTATTTTTCGAATTGAGAAAAGGATTCATCACCAATAGATTGCGTTCAAGTAGAAAATCAGTAGAAAACCCAATTGAAAATAAGATAGAGACCATACAAGGAGAAAAATTTGTATGGATTGATTTACAAAATCCGGATAGAAATGATGTTGAAAAATTAGCTAAAAAATATAATTTCAATACATTAAACATTGAAGACTGTATGACCAAGTTTGAACTTCCAAAATTAGATAGTTATGATGATCATTTCTTTGTAATCCTACATTTCCCACCATTAGCACAAAAAACAGGAATATTGAAAAATAGTCAATTATCAATATTTGTCGGAAAAGATTTTCTAGTTACAGTCCATCAAGGAGATCTAAGACCTTTAGTAGAATTGGTAGACATATGTAAAACAAATTCAGATCAACAAAGAAAAAATAGATTATTAGGAAAGTCTTCAGGATTATTGCTTCATGAAATCATTGATGTGTTAGTGGATGATCTTTTACATACATCAAGAAAGATTATCGCAAATCTAGATGAAATAGAAGACAGAGTATTTGATGAAGTAAAACCAGTAGCAAGAAGTATTGCCTTACTTAGAAGAGAAATCAACAGATTAAGAAGAATAGCAAATCCATTAAAGAAATTTGTATTAGAGATTGCTAAAAATGTAAAAAGATTTTCTGAGAGAGGAGAAGATGAACTGACATTGTACTA
>Ga0224497_10002708_pt1 | contig 10369 bp, 9 predicted proteins | sample SF_Jul11_sed_USG_4_FD_167970 | JGI IMG/M metagenome (GOLD analysis project Ga0224497, IMG submission 167970) | Sediment microbial communities from San Francisco Bay, California, United States - SF_Jul11_sed_USGS_13 | ecosystem: Environmental > Aquatic > Marine > Sediment | place: USA: California...
TTACATCAATTGGTGTTATAAAAAATGCAATTAACATAATTGGAAAAATTAGCACCGTCCCACCTGAAAAGATAAAATTCTATGAGCAGGTATTTCTTCCAGCACTTGAAGAAAAAGGATACGTCCAGACAAACATTGAGGAATCTCAACACAAACTAATTCGTTACAGCAAGGATGACATTACATTAAGTTCTGCTGAATGCGCCGAGGTATACATTAGGAAGTTTACAAAACCAATCACAAACAAGCAGGTCCTTGAAAACTATCTAAAGCCATTAGTTGATGAAGGGTTACTTGAATCCATTCCAAATCCTGAGAACAAGAGCCAGAAACTATATTCGAAGACCAGTGAGTTGAGCATCCACAACCTGGAGGGTTTCGTTCGAAACCTAATCGAAACCATCGAAACTGATTTTGTATATATATGGACATGCCTGGCAAGGCTCGGACAAGCTTCGATAGAATTTGGAAAAATAACTAGAATTTATGATAATGACAATCCACACATAACGTTTCAAGAATTCAGAGAGAAAATAGAAAGAGATATTCCAGAATTAATCGAAACTGGCATCAAAAAAAGGAGACTGAAATGAACTCCTTTGGTGTAATCCAAGCAAAATACAAGAACTTTTTTGGGTTTCGATGGTTTCGACTGCATTCGAATCGAAACATAGGGGTTACACCATGACATTCCAAAAGAGATTCACTTGTAGTGATAGAATTTTAGAGTCTGATGTTATGGAGGCAAGAATTTGAGAGAACAATCCCTTGAAAGGTCTTTTATCGTTACTTGCAAGAATAAACCGCCAAAAAATGGCAAGAGTTGCACAGGATTGCTTGCAGGAGGCGCTTGCCGTGGAATCTGTACCAGATATGCAGTTACAACAAGATGGGGACAAAAAAAATATGAATTGGGATTGAGGTTTTGCAGTTATTGTAGGGTGTGGTTTGATGATGACTGTAAAATTTGTTGCATATGTTGTAAAAAACGAGTTCGTCACAAAAGACGGGACAAACAAAAATGAGTCCAAGATCCATCCAGCATCTCCACTCCATTAACGTTCAAGATGAGTATGGTACTCCAAAGGAATTATTTCAAAATATCTGCAAAAAATATGACATTTATCCACAAATTGATATCTGTGCTAGTCATGCAAACCACGTCTTATCAAACTATATCACAAAAGAGCAGAATTGTTTTGATTATTCTATAACTCAAGATTTTTTCATGAATCCGCCATATTCACAAGTCTCAGAGTTTATGGAATTTGCATATTTGCAACACAAAACAAACAACGTGTCTTGCTTGGTATTGACTTATTCCAAGACTGACACCATTTGGTGGCACAAATTTGTGGAAAACAAATCTAGTGTTCACTTTATCAAAGGTAGAATCAGGTTTTTAGATGAATCAGGTATTCCAACTTGCAATGTGGCACCATATCCCAGCTGCTGGATTGTCTTTACGAAAGACAAACAGACAAAGTGAAAGTGTGAACGAGTTTATCTACAAAGAGCAAAAAGGGAACGCCCTGTTTAGGCACAGAATTGTGATACTAACTACCATTATGATCAAAGTTTGTTTGTTGAAAAAATGTTATAACGAAGAATCTGTTTTAATTTTGTAAATGAAATGGATTGTTGTTTTGTTTGCATTTCTTTTGCTTTTCCCATTGAATTCATTTGGATTAACATCTGAAATTCCTGATTGGGTAAAAAATAATGCAAAATGGTGGTCAGTATCCCAGATTTCGGATAAAGATTTTGTCAAGGGACTTGAATATCTCATGCAAAAAGGAATGCTGCAAGTTCCTCAAAGTTCAAGAGTTGATTCTATCTCAACTGAGCAAATTCCCTCATGGCTTAGAAATAATGCCAGTTGGTGGAGTCAAGGATTGTTGTCTGATGACGAATTTGTAAAAGGAATACAGTATTTACTAAACAATGAAATAATTAGAATAGCCCCAAATTCTGAATCTTTGTGTTCAGGTGATGCACTTTGTATAACAGCCAAAGTTGAAAGAATAGTGGATGGCGATACAATATACATTGAAGGATACAAGATACGACTCTCTTTGACTAACACTCCTGAAAGAACTGAATTTGGATTCTCAGAAGCAACGGAATTTACAAAGAAATCATGCCCAGTCGGTTCTGTTGTAATTGTTGATCAAGATGATAAGCAGCCTTATGATGTCTATGATAGATTACTTGGAAAAGTATATTGTAATGACAAAATACTCAATTCAGAATTATTGTCTAACGGTTACGCAAACATTTTGATTCAATACTGCAACACTAGTGAATTCTCTAGTGAACCATGGGCTCAAGACTTTGGATGTGGGGACTCAAGTAGTGTTCCTGTTACTGCCTCAGAACAACACAAGGATTCCTTAACTCCCACTTTAACTGCAATTGCCATTTCTCCATGGGAGATCAGACTTTCTTGGTTTCCTCCAACAGATACCCTCAAACAATCAATAACAGGCTATTTGATAGAGCGTGAAATTATTGAAGATGTCCTTTATGACGAGGTAGTAACTGTAAGTGGAAGTACCACAACATATACCATAAGTGGATTAGAATCTGGAAAAACATACAGTTATGTTATAACGGCAAACCTATTGGAAGGAAATACCCCTAGATCAAACTCTGCATCTGTTACTACCGAAACAGATTCTGAACCAACAACATCTTCACAGCAAGTGAATTGTGATCCTTCATATCCTGACTTTTGTATCCATCCACCTCCACCTGACTTAGACTGTAAAGATATTCCACAAAAGAGATTCACTGTATTACAGCCAGATCCACATAGATTTGATGGTGACAAAGATGGAATAGGTTGTGAATCATAATAGACTATTTTTTTATGACAAAGGGAAAATAAAATTACTATAGCATAAAATTACTATCAGATTATGGCATATCAATAAAACAAAAAGACAATCAAATCATTTTCTTGATATATACAATAATTATAAAATTATTTTTCTCTAATAACCTTATTAATCAATTACATGGGGCCAAATTATGAGACAAAATTTAATTTCTACACAATGCTACTGTGTAAAACCAGAAATTGTTTTTCTCCCATTTGAAAACGAAACTGTCTGTAAAACATGCGGTGTGGTTTTAGAAAATAAATCGTCATACAACATAGAGCAAACAGTACCATATGAGATGCTCTGCAAGACAAATCTTAACCTCCACCAAAGAAAGCAAGTAGGTGGAGATCCACGTGATGAACAAATGATAACATCTACAAAATTTCATACAGAGTCAGACTCTCTCTTGGCATTCTCAGATGTCTGCCGCAAGTTATCTCTTACTAGTGCCATCTCAGAGGACTCTTGGAAATTATTTTACCATGATGCCACCAATCTGACAAAAGCAAAAAAGATGTGTCATGCAATATACCAGACTCTACAAAACAATGCAATTCCATATGATGAAAATATAGTTCAAAATATTATCTGCTGCAGCCTTGGCGTAAAAAACGCATCAGGCTTTAGAGGTATAATATTCAAGACTGATTCTTCAGCATTTACCTCAAAGGAGGTAAAGATGAGATTTTACCTGAATTTATCCATTAAACAGGCACAAAATCAGTATAACATATCTGATGTATCAGCATTGCAGAAAAATTCCAGATATTACATGGATATCCTAACAGAGTCATTTCCAAACTCAGATTACAAGACCTTGGCAAAAAAGGCAACAGAGATGGCAAGACTGAGGTGTTTGAATTAAACATCTCAACTCAAAATATGATTCAGATCATTCAGCCTAACTCAATTGTGTTACTTTCAGAAAACATTGGAATTGTGATGGAGACAAATATCATAAAGTACTCCTCAATGAAAACTAAAGATCTTCCAATAGTTAGACTAGGAAAAGTAAATGAGAAATTGTATGCCATAAATCACTATGATGTAGTTCTTGGATGCAAGCAATCAAAAAATAATATACAGTGTACCATTGAAGAGTTTAAAAATATCTCAGATGTCCTAGTACAGCATTTTTGTGATGTACTATCCAGTGATATACTCAACACACCACTAGTTTACAATCTAGTTGATTCACTACAAGAGAAATTAAAAACAGACAAGATTACAGTTCTAAAAATTCTAGGAATAGATAAACTCCAGTATTGCAGGTTGTTGATGGCAACTAACCATATCTCTGAAGCTGCAATCTCAAAGTTAGAAGAACTGGTAAATGAACTCTCAAAGAGAAAAGGGCTAACTGCAATCCAGGCAAGCACTCCAATTTATGTTTTAGAAAAGATATCTCGAATCTCTGATGAATCACAACAAATTCAACTGATACACTTTATTGCGTCTGACCTAAGACCAAAAAGTAATTCAAGATTTTTCTGGATGACACCTGAACAGATTGATTCTATAACTCAAATGATAAGACAAAATGCAACTCGTACAGAATATAGAGACGAGTCAACTGTTGCACAATTTGTCCCATCTGAGCAGCTTGGAGAAATAAAAGAATCATTATCACACAAAAAACCAAAAACATCATCAAAAAAAACTAGAGAACTTCTTGAGGCCATTCCAAATATACTAGTCATTCCTGATGAGAAAGGAAACCCAGATATTCTAGTTGATAAAAAAACTGGTACAGTATCAAAAATAGATACATCAGCAAACAAAAAAATCATAAAGACAAACCACATCCCATCAAAGAAACTCTACTCCATACCGCTAGATGTTGTAGATTTTCTTGAAATGGAAGGACAAATACACCATAAAAACATCACAGGTATTAGTAATCTCAAAGCATTTGCAGATTCTCAGAAAGATTCTACACAGAGATATACAATATTTTGGAATATACAATAGAACTTGCAAAATAATAGAGATCTGTTATGGTATAGATGCAACATAAAGAAAAACTCTACAGGCGCAAAAATTCTTGAATTCTCATATGATATCTCAGGATTCGCTCTTTTTGAGATTTCAAAAAAGACCAAAAAACAGTATAGATATATCAAAAAAATAGTCTTATCACTGAAATACTCAGGATATTTAGAATCAGAAAACAGAGGAATCTACTCTATTACTCAAAAGGGCAGGTGGTTTGTCATTTGTCAGAGGCTTGATGGATTGTCTTTTCTGTCATTATGTTTATTGGCTGAAGTTTATCATAGAGTAAATTCCAATCCAGAACTATTTTACCAGTTTTCATCATTTAGGCAATGCTACGAGAAAGATTATGATGAGAATTTTACATATATGGCAATATATCGCAGACAAAACATTTCAAAATCTCTCAAACATTTGACGTCAAGAAATCTAGTGTATGCATCAGAGGATTTTATCAAAATGACAAACCAGATGATAGAATTTCTAAAAAAGTATCACAAAGATCTTGAATTATTATTTTTGTGGTGCAGTGATATGTATGAAAAATGTATTTGCAATACAATTGAAAATAATAATTTTAATGCCAGTGGTATCTTGCAAGGACCCAATTAGAGTGTCAAAAAATGCCACTTTGATTGGGTCTTTTGGTTTTATTCTATCTGTGATGAGTGGTTGTGGAGTTTTTCCAGTTTAGAATAATTTTGATACTAGTAATGTTTGGAGTAGCATCTGTCTTTGACTATAAATCAAGAAAAGTTCCTGATGTTATCTGGATTGTTGGTATAGGTACAGGTGGAGTGATGTATACATTTGACTATCAAGATTTTTCAGCATACCATGGAGTAACAATTGTAACCTCGTGCTTTTTTGGATTTGTTTTGTACAGGATGAAATTTGTAGGGATGGCAGACCTGTTTGGTATAATATCTGTTAGTGTGATACTACCAGTTCATTATGAATTTGTGATGGTTCCAATATTTGTAACTCTATTGGCTTTGGTTCTCGTAGTATTTGTAATTACAATATACAATGTGACACTAAATGGAATGGACCTAATATCAAAAAGAAAATTGTTTGGTGATTTTACAAAAGAGCCACTATACAGAAAAGTTTTTGCATTTTTTTGTATTCATAGAAAAAGAAGTTACGAGAAATTTGTTATATCATCTGAAAAGTATTATTCAGTTATGTCAAGGAACAAGTCATTTGTACTGATATCAAGAAACAAAGAAATTTGTCAGGTGGGAGAATTTGTGCAGAATGCCCCTCCGTTTGTAGTGTTTATGATGATTGGAGTGGTCTTGTTGTTGCTACCTGAGATTGTTGGAATGTTGTTTTAATTGCCATAAAATATGGTTCTGATGCAAAATGATGATCAGTTCCTCAAAATGCACCAGAGCCTCCAAATGGATAGTCATAAAGTGTTCTACCCCCATATCAGACAAAAGACTCGATGTGAGTTGTTATTATTTTTGGATCAAAAAATTGACTAACATTTCCTGTTTTTCTTTTTACTTGCATTGTGATTATAAAAGAATAATATCTTCAATGTCCTAAATAGGCTAAATCATACCTGAATTTCATTAAACCTGTAACTTGCATTCTCAATATTATCAATATGGAAAAATCATTTGTTAACTTATTGCATGTGAAATAAATGATTTTTAATCATGTGTCCAATGATTGTGATTTTTATCACAATTTTTACATTTACAGCATTTGCAATCTTTTCCATCTATTTGTTTAGGTCTAGTCAATTTTTTACATTTACAGTATTTTTCTAATCCATATTTCGTTAGATATACAGAAGCTAATGCAATAGGAATGCCAGGATGAATTATTAAACTCCCCCCTGCTGTTGCTATGAGGATACCATAAACTTCTTTTGCTGCATCAATTTCTGAATTATTTAATTTTCTAAGATGTTTGCACAACTCATGTTCTTCGCAAATTTTTTTGTATAGTCCGCTTCGTATTTTTTCTGCAATTTCATCTCCTCTTTTTATCACCTCTTTGAATTTGGTAAAATGTTTACCTTCAAAAAATGCAAATAGAAGTTTTAACTCATCTTCAGTATTTTCAATATAATCTTCAGGTTTATCGATTTTGAGTTTACCAGAAACAACAATGTTCGCTAGGTTTTTTCGAGTATCCTCATTAACAGTTATACTAACATCAAAAGGGTAAATCGAACCAAAAGAAGGATGATTCAAGGAACTGCTGACAATTTTTCTAATTTGCCATTCGACCTCTTTATTGATTCCTTTTAATGGGTAGTCTCTTTCTTTTTTATTTTCTTCAGCCATCAAAAAGACTAAAGATTCATGAAGATAAACCTTTTCGATTAATAAATGATTTTTTTACTAACCCGTTTCTTATTTTTAAAAATTATCAAAAATTAACAATAGAATATGACATACGTTCTCAAAAAGGTAGAAAGATCAAGGGGATTCTATTTTTATCTACTGTCAGTAAAAATAAATCCATTCCCGTAACAGACTACAAAACTCTCAAAACTATACAAAAAGAAAAACAGAACAAAGACCATGCACAATCAGAACTAAGATAAATCTATGATCTGGATACCTAGAAATGAAATGGCGGTATCTTTCTTATTGCAGATTCTGATGGATGATAGCTAGATAAAATCATGTCTGAATTGGAACATGACTCATTGGATACTTGAGTCACTGAAACATTTTGAACTTTAAACAATATTGTAAAGAGAAGTGTTTAGAAAAAAGAAAAAGCTAAAACTTAATTTTGAAACATTATTTTTCAAATGACGAAAAGTGTAAATCAAAGATCATAGGTAAATAGATCTCTTTCATCAAGAGGGTATGTTGAATGTTGTTAAATTTGGTGCAATTGCAGGCGATGCAAAAATTAACAACACACCACATTTTCAGGAGGCTCTTAATACAGCGGGAGAGAATGATGCTGTATTTGTCCCAGGAGGAGAATATTACTTTAAAGATCCGCTTATAATGAATAATAAACGAATGGTGGGAGTATTACATGCACTAGGTAATGCTTTTGGTTCAATTCTTCGACTCCCAGAGCATGATGATAGACCTCGAAATTTAGACTACTTCATTAAAGTTGAGAGTGATCGCAATTTTCAAATGGAAAATATTCGTATAAATTGTGCTGATAACGCGAGAAAAGGCATTGATCTATTTCATTCTATAGGGGGACGTACTCGTCTACATAATGTCGAAGTCACAAGATCAACAGAAGTAGGGTTTGACTTTGAAGAAGCCGTTTCAATGCGGGGGGATGGTCTCATCTCTCAAGATAACGCCGGAGATGGATTTCATCTGAGAGGGTGCAATGCTGCAGTTTTTACCAACATTATTAGCCAGAAGAACGATGGAAATGGAATTATTATTAAAAAATCAGATAATGGTACGCATACTGGTGGATGTGCGGTGTTTGGTGGAACGGTACAAAATAACAATGGTCATGGAATTATTGCTGAAACTTCAACACTTACTGACATATCACATATTTGGTTTGAGGGAAATTTAGGTGATGCAATAAGAATTCAATATGCTCAAAGTGTTAACGTTAACAATTCCAGGATTACAGGTCCTGCAAATGATGGAACCATTGCTGCAGATGGGGGCAACAGGGCTATTCGAATTATTGACTCAGGAAAATGCAGAATAAGGGATAATGACATTTCTGGTGGAGGAAACCCAGTAAGTGGTGGTGATAACACCAGATTTGCCACTATCTTTTCAGATTCAACCTCCAGATTGAATTATTTTAGCGGTAATTGCCATGCATCAACAAACAACTTGGAGACTAAAATAGATACAGGGGGTAGGGCAAGTGTAGAAAATACAATTCATACACGTAATTTGAATGGCCCACCAGAACTACAATCTTCATGGAGAGTAGGAGACATTGTATGGGATGAATTGCCAACTCCTGGAGAAAATATCGGATGGGTCTGTATTAGTGGGTACAGCGAGGAAGAAGTAGAAATAAAATTAGAAGATGGAGGAATAGAGACGGACACAGTAAAACACTACCCTGTTTGGAAATCTTTTGGTAGAATTGAATTATAATCCAGAAAATTCAATTATCATACAATGATGTTTCCTTTCTACTTCCTAATACTTTTACACTTAAAAACAAACCATGACAATATTTGTAACTTCTAGACTATAGTATTAATTCAATCTTTTCAGTGCCCACTTTTATTGTTGCACAAAGTCCCATCTTCTTTAGTCTGGTATCGTAAAATTTCAGTTTGTGAAGAGCATTGAATATTGATACTGAGTCATTTGTGTTTAGCAGTTCGTTTACAAGAGTTGAGACATAATCAACCTAAATCAGTTTAGTCTTTGATGGCTCTTTAGGTTTTGTAGTCTCTTCACTTAATTCAAACTGCTCTGTACGGTTAAGATGGGATTTTGTTTTACTCATTTCTCCATCCCAGTCTACCATGACTTTGTCTGCTGGGAGTCATTTTCACTGACATTTCCCATGTACTGTGCAAATGTGTCCTGTACGAATATGGATAATGATAAAATGATGCCTGCTAATACAATAATGGCGGTAGTAAATATGATGTAATTCGTCAATCTGAAGATTTTGAGAAATTACATCTTCATAAAGACTCTTTACTTTTTTATGATAATCCTAATACTATTTTGATTTTATTTGAGCAAATTCTGGTCATTATCACAAGAAAAGCAAGCAGGTTCACTGGATAAAACAAGAAACTTTTTGGGACAGTCAAACTCTAACGTCTCATGCTGTTCCCTAAAAGTTCCAATATCTATGGATGTAAAATCTGCAATCCAAACAATTCCTGGATTGGTTTCATCTGCACCCGAGGCCATTCGCTCATTTGAGGTATGGTGGGATGGAAAAAACAAGCAGCTAAAGTATGTTTTATCTGCACAAAACAAGCTGGATCTAGCAAACTACAAAATATCTTTTCAGAATGTGTATCCAAACGTATCCTTTGTATCACAACAAGAGACAACACCTGAATGGTTGTCTCCACAAAAATCATCTTATGAAATATTTGACGTATCACTCCAACATGGACATTATTCTACTGTGCTGGATACTGCAACAAACCAACAACATCAGTTGATTACGAATTTATCAAATTCTATTCAACTGTACGATAACGCGTGGGTTCAGTTTGTCTTTGCGCCATACAATTTCATTTCATACCTTAAAAATCATCAAAGAAGATTAAATTCAAGAATCAAATATGTCACAAGCAAAAACTATAGAACGTGGATGGATGACATTACAAATACAAAATCATATGAAAATCCTGAAAACGGTTTGGATTTTTACAACAACTACAAAGATCTACTAAAAGACTCTAGAGAAAAGACTCAGGATACACAGATTGCAATGTGCATTCGTGGATTGATACAATCAGATGACAAACCAAGTATGTCTTTTGATCAGATAAAATCAAAACATGACCATCTCACACAAAATTCTTACAA
>Ga0224497_10002711_pt1 | contig 10366 bp, 7 predicted proteins | sample SF_Jul11_sed_USG_4_FD_167970 | JGI IMG/M metagenome (GOLD analysis project Ga0224497, IMG submission 167970) | Sediment microbial communities from San Francisco Bay, California, United States - SF_Jul11_sed_USGS_13 | ecosystem: Environmental > Aquatic > Marine > Sediment | place: USA: California...
CCGTCGCGCCGGGCGCCCTGCTCCTCGCGGAGCTGGCCTGCGGCCCGCGGCCGGCCGCCGAGCCGCCGGCCGCGGCGGCCAGCGAGGAGTCGGCGGCCGCCCGCGCCGCGGCGCTGGCTCACGAGACGCTCATCGTCGACACCCACGTCGACGTGCCCTACCGGCTGAGGGAGGAGATGGAGGACATCTCCGAGCGCACGGCGAAAGGCGACTTCGACTACCCGCGGGCCGTGGCGGGCGGCCTCGACGCGGCGTTCCTGTCCATCTACGTGCCGTCGGCGTTGGAGGATGACGGCGCCTTCGAGCTCGCCGAGGAGCTCATCGACATGGTCGAGGGCTTCGCGAGCCGGTGGCCCGACAAGTTCGCCGTGGCCCGCAGCGTCGCGGACGTGCGCGGCAACTTCGAGCGCGGCGTGATCTCGCTCCCCATGGGCATGGAGAACGGCGCGCCGATCGAGGGGGACCTCGAGAAGCTGCGCCACTTCGCCGCGCGCGGCATCCGCTACGTCACCCTGACCCACGCCGAGAACAACCACATCAGCGATTCGTCGTACGCCAGGGAGAAGACGTGGAGCGGGCTGTCGCCGTTCGGCCGCGAGGTCGTGGCGGAGATGAACCGGCTGGGAGTGATGATCGACGTCTCCCACGTCTCCGACGACGCCTTCTTCCAGATCCTCGAGCTGACGCGCGCCCCGGTCATCGCCTCCCATTCCTCGTGCCGCCACTTCACGCCGGGCTGGGAGCGCAACCTGTCCGACGAGATGATCGTCGCCCTGGCCGGGAACGGCGGCGTCGTGCAGGTCAACTTCGGCTCGGCCTTCCTGACCCGGGAGGCCAACGAGCAGTCGCTCGCCTACTACGCCGCCGTCGGCGCCTACGCCGACGAGCACGGTCTCTCCTGGGAGGACCCGGCGGTCAAGCAGTTCGGCGAGGCGTGGTGGGAGGCCAATCCCCTCGAGTACGCCGACCTCGCGGACGTCGTCGCTCACGTCGATCACGTCGTCGGCCTCGCCGGCGTCGACCACGTCGGGTTCGGCTCCGATTTCGACGGCGTCGGCGATTCCCTGCCGGCCGGCCTCAAGGACGTGTCGCAGTACCCGAACCTGCTCGCGGCCCTGCTCGCGGCCGGGTACTCCGAGGAGGACGTCGCCAAGATCGCCGGCGGCAACGTGCTGCGGGTCTGGGCGGCGGTGGAGCGGGTGGCGGGCGCCGATGTCTAGCCGCTCCGGCGTCCTCCGCGCCTCGCTCCTCCTCGTCCTGGGGCCGGCGGTCGCCGCGGCCGCCGCGGCGGCGGAGCTCGACGAGGCGGTGGCGAGCCGGCTGGCGGGGCTGGCTCTCGACTGCGTCGAGCGCGAGTACCCCAACAAGATCTCCCACGTCCTGGCCGGGGACGAAGACGTGGCGCCGCCGCGCGCGCTGACCCCGGCCTTTCGCGGCTGCTTCGACTGGCACTCGGCGGTCCACGGCCACTGGCTCCTCGTGCGGCTGGCGCGGACCTTCCCGGCGGCGGGCTTTGCGCCGCCGGCGCTCGCGGCCGTGCGCCGCAACCTCACCGCGGAGAACGTGGCGGCCGAGGTGGAGTACCTGGCGGCCGACGGGCGCGAGGCCTTCGAGCGCCCCTACGGACTCGCCTGGCTGCTGCAGCTCGGGGCCGAGCTCAGGGAGTGGGACGATCCCGCGGCGGCGGCGCTGGCGGCGATCCTCGCCCCCCTGGAGCAGGCCGCGCTCGCCCGGCTGACGGGCTGGATCCCGAAGCTCACGTACCCGATCCGCGTCGGCGAGCACTCGCAGACCGCCTTCGCCTTCGGCCTCGTCCTCGACTGGGCGCGCGGCGCCGGCGACGCGGCGACCGAGGCCCTGCTGGTCGAGCGCGGCCGCGCGCTCTACGGCGGCGACGAGAGCTGCCCGCTGGGCTACGAGCCCTCGGGCCAGGACTTCCTGTCGCCGTGCCTCGCCGAGGCCGACTTCATGCGCCGCGTCCTGCCGGGCGACGAGTTTCCCGATTGGCTGAGCGGGCTCCTGCCGGGAATCCCCCTGGCGGGCGAGGGCGGCGCGGAGGACGCGAGCTGGCTCCCGGTGGCCGTCGTCAGCGACCGCACGGACGGCAAGCTCGCCCACCTCGACGGGCTCAACCTGAGCCGCGCGTGGATGCTCGAAGGCCTCCTTTCCGCGCTCCCCGCCGCCGACCCGAGGCGCCCCGCCCTCGCCGCCGCCGCCCGCGAGCACCGCGCAGCGGGTCTGGCCGCCGTCACCGGCGAGCACTACGCCGGCGGCCACTGGCTCGGCAGCTTCGCCACCTACCTGGTGACCGAGAGGGGCTTGGCCTCACCCCTGCCGGGCGCCGCGAGCCCTTGAAGGGGGCGTTCTACCGGATCCGGAACCGGACCATGGCGCCCAGCGTGATGGCGTCGGAGCCGGCGCCGTCGAAGACCTTGGCGAAGGCGTCGGTCTGGTAGTTGGCGTTCAGGTCGAGGTGGATCCTCGGCAACAGGGTGAGCTGCAGGCCGAGGCGGCCCAGGTAGAAGACGTCCGAGCTGCTGCTGCCGATCTGGTTGGATGACAGGTAGTAGAGCCCCGCCCCGACGCCGCCGTAGAGGGTGCCGCCGACGAGGGCGAAGACCTGCGGCGAGTAGACGGTTCCCGTCGCGTCGCCGAAGCCGCCGTCGAAGACCTCGAGGTCGGCCTCGAGCTTGAGCAGGCCCGCCGGGTCGAGCTGGTAGGAGAGGATGAACGAGCGGCCGTCGGCGTCGACCCTGCCGCCCTCGGTTTCGAGGTCGTCGACCGTCTTCAGATACCGGAACCCGCCGCCGAAGTAGTGGTCCGCCGCGTGGGCCGCCGGCGCGACGGCGAAGGCGAGCAGAGCCAGGGCAACGACGAAGGCTGAGGCGGCGGCGGAGGGGGAGGCGGAAGCGGAGGTCGTGAAAGCGGACTTGCGCGGCATGGCATCTCCTCGTGGCGGTGCGTGTGGGCTCTCGGAACAGGGTAGCCGGCACCGGCTTCTCGATGGTCGCCCCGGAAAACGCTACAAGACAACGGTTTGTTCCACAACCCGAGCCTGGCTGTCGCGGCTCGACCACCGTGTCTCGACCCTTGCCGGCCTGGGGTGCCACTGCGGGAGACATGTCGGGAGGCTGGAAAGACTCCAGGTAGGGAAACGCAAGGGGGCGGTCGCGGGCGCGCAGGAGCCGATGGGTCAACCGAGCCCCTCATTGTCGGCTCTTCTCGGTCGTCCTCTGCCAAGGCCATTTGCCCGGGCGCGGGTCCCCCTCAGCTCCCACGCCCGGTGGAGCGCTTCAGCCTTGCCAAGGTCGCTTGCCGGGTAAGGCGGTGACTGGTTTCTCCGCGCCTGACCGTCTACGGCCAGTGGGACGTGCCGAGATTCTCCGCCGGACCAATCTCGGTCGGTCGAGCCCGGACGTTCACCGCCCTGCTCGGCAAGCAACCGTGGCAGGCCCCGGCCGCTTCAGGGCCATGGACCTTGGCAGGCGACGACGCCGCGGGCTCATTCCAGGAGGACGGCGGGACCGCACCGCGAGGCAGGATCTGCTCGACGCCGGCCGGCCGTCCCCCGGTCGCGCCTACGGCTCCGCCCCGGCGCCGGATGGCTCCGCCTTCGAGAGGAGCTGGGCGGCGAACTCGTCGACGTCCGTCGTGGGCAGCTGGCAGACCCGCTGCTCGCAGACGTAGGCCGTGGTCTTGCCGTCGCGGGCGGTCTTGCCCGCGAGGAGGGGCAGGGCCTTCTCGAGCTCGGGGAGCCGCGCTTCTTCCGCCACGATGAGCACCTGGTGGGGCGCGAAGCGCCGCCGCATCCGCTCGAGGAAGGGCTGGGCGGCGGCTTCGCTCGGTGCGACGAGCACGACCTCCTGGACCCGGGCGTGGCGGAACTCCAGAGCCAGGAGCAGGTCGGTCAGTCCGGCCGGCGCTTCCTCGAGCCGCGCGGCGAGGCTCGCGAGGAGGCCGTCGGCCGTCTCGCGGTAGGCGTCGTCTCCCGTCAGCTCGCCGAGCCGCTGGAGGACGAGGGCGGCCACCGAGTTGCCGGAGGGCAGGGCGCCGTCGACGGCCGGCCGCTCGCGGGCGAGCAGCGCCGGCGCGTCGTCGGCGGTGCGGTAGTAGCCCCCTCCCGGCGCCGGGTAGCGGGCGTCCAGGGTGGCCTGCAGCTCGCGGGCGCGGTCCAGCCAGTGGGCGTCGTGGCCGGCCTCGTAGAGGTCGAGGTAGCCGGCGGCGAGGAACGCGTAGTCCTCGAGCACCGCGGGGTTGGAGGCTCTGCCTTCCCGGTAAGACCTGGCCAGCCTGCCGCCCGCCCGCAGCCGGCTCCACGCGAAGCCGGCGGCGCGCTCGGCGCGCTCGAGATAACGGTCGTCGGCGAACGTGCGGGCGGCGAGGGCGAAGCCCGAGATCATGAGCCCGTTCCAGGCCGTGAGGATCTTGTCGTCGCGCAGCGGGGGCTCGCGGGTCGCGCGCGCCGCGTAGAGCAGCGGCAGGGCCGCCGCCACGGTCTCCTCCACCCGGCCGGCGGGCAGCCCCAGGCCCTCGGCGACGGCGGCGAGCGGCTTCGGGCGGTGGAGGATCGAGCGGCCCTCGAAGTTGCCTGCGGCCCGAACGTCGAAGTAGCTCGCCACGACGCGCGCGGAGTCCGGGCCGAGCGCCGCCGCGAGCTCCCCCGGCGTCCAGGTGAAGAAGAGGCCCTCCTCGCCGTCGCCCTCCGGGCCCGGGCTGTCGGCGTCGGTCGCCGAGTAGAACCCGCCGTCGGGCGAGGTCATCTCGCGGCCGACGTAGTCGAGAACGCCGCGCGCGGTGCGCTCGAACTCCGGCTCGCCGGTGAGCTGGAAGGCCTCGGTATAGACGACGGCGAGCAGCGCGTTGTCGTAGAGCATCTTCTCGAAGTGCGGCACGAGCCACCGGGCGTCGGTCGCGTAGCGATGGAAGCCGCCGCCCACCTGGTCGTAGATCCCGCCGGCCGCCATCTTCTCGAGGGTCGTGACGACCATCGCCAGGCTCGCCGGGTCGGCCGTCCGGGCGTAGTGCCGCATGAGGAGCCGTAACGGCACGGTGCTCGGGAACTTGGGGGCTCCGCGCGTGCCGCCGTTCTCCGGGTCGAAGCGGTCGTGGAAGAGCTTCGCGACCCGATCGACCAGCGCCACGCCCGGCAGTGCGGATCCGTCGTCGCCTCCCGGCGGCGCGGCCCCCCCTCGGAGCGGCTCGCCGGGCGCGGGCTGCAGGTGCCGGCGGATGGCCGCCGCGAGGCGCTGCCCGGCGACGGCGACCTCCTCGCGCGAGGCTTCCCAGGCCGTCTCGACGCGGGCGAGGATCGTGAGGAACCCGACCGCGACGCCGCGGTCGCCGTCGCGCGCGGGGAAGTAGGTGCCGCCGAAGAAGGGCTCGCGGTCGGCGGTCAGCCAGACGCTCATCGGCCAGCCGCCTTGGCCGGTCATCATCTGCACCGCGCTCATGTAGACGGAGTCGACGTCGGGGCGCTCCTCGCGGTCGACCTTGATGGCGACGTAGTGCTCGTTGAGGAAGCGGGCGACCTCGAGGTCCTCGAACGACTCCCGCTCCATGACGTGGCACCAATGACACGTGGAGTAGCCGATGCTCAAGAAGACCGGCCGGTCGAGCCGCCGCGCCGCGGCGAAGGCCTCGTCGCCCCAGGGATACCAATCGACCGGGTTGTGGGCGTGCTGCAGCAGGTAGGGGCTCGACTCCAGGATCAGGCGGTTGACGAACCGCGGCGAGCCGTCGGCCGCGAGATGCTCGGTGCGGGGCTCCCAGCCCGGTCCCCGGGCGGCGAGGGCGGCCCGTAGCCGGTCCGCCAGCTGCCCCGTCCTCGGCTCGGCGCCGGGCAGGACCTCCATGCCCGCGGCCGTCCCGGGCGGCGCGCAGGAGGCGCCGAAGAGGCTCAGTCCTGCGACCAGCACGCTGTTGGCGATGCGCATGTCCGTGCGTGAGCCGCGAGGGGAGAGGGTGAGGCGGCCCGCGGCTCGTGGACTCTACGCCTACCGGAGCGCCGGCGGATGGGAATCGACGAAGAAGGGGCTCGACCAGGCCGTGCCGCCGCCCTCCTCGAGCACCCGCAGGTAGACGAAGTCGCCGGGGGCGATGGCGGCGATCCGGCGCTCGAGCCGGACGTGCCACCGGCCCTCGAGATCGATGCTCTCGGGGGGCGTGCCGGCGCGGACGATGTCGAGCCGCGACAGGGGCATGGTGCCGGCGACCTCGACGGCCAGGAGCGGGCTCTCCGACGGCGGTACGACCTGGCCCATCCCGGCGCCGTCGAGGGTGGCGGCGAGCACCGTGCGGGTGCCGTTCGTGGCGTAGGCGCGGCGGGCGACGAGCGCCTGCCGCACCGACTCGCGGCTCGGCGCGGCCCCCGGCAGGGCGGCCAGCCCGCCGTTGGGGTTGGCCAGGGCGGCGAGGCCGGGGTGTCCGTCGTGGGTGTCGCCGCTGCCGATGAAGCCGAGCACGTGGCCGCGCTCGAGCACGTCGCGCACGAAGTTGCCCGGGAGCGCGCCGCGCACGACCCGCGGCGAGTCGGCGGCCTCGCTGCTGCCGTGCACGGAGACGATCTCCGTGACCGGCTCGAGCTGCGGATCGGGAGCGTAGCTCCAGTTGGTCGCCACCGGCTCGCCCGCCGAGTGGTGGGCGAAGGTGAGGGCGGGGTAGGGGCGCAGCGCGTCCCACAGCTGGCGCGGGGTCTCGTAGGCCGGGTCGACGGAGCTCAGCACCGGCCCGTCGTCCGCGAAGTAGAGGACGTGGCGATGGCCGTGCAGCCAGCTCGTCCACTCGTAGCCGAGCAGGGTGACGAACTCGCCGGGGGCGTGGAAGGCGGCGACCTGGCGCCGGATCTCCTCCCAGTTGCCGGGGTGGGTGGCGAGCGGCTGGATCCCCCAGTGGTCGTGGTCCGTCAGCGCGACGAAGTCGAGGGCCGCGACGTCGCGCGCGTAGCGGAAGTAGCCCGCGGGGCTGCCGGTGCCGTCGCTCAGGTTCGAGTGGCCGTGGAGGTCGCCCCACAGCACCGGCGGGAGGTCCGCGGAGACCACCATCGGGTTGCTCGTCCCCGTGAGGCCCTCCGGCGTGGAGGCGCTGACGGCCAGGACGCCGGCGGCGGGGACCTCGAGCTCGACCGTCATCCCGGCGGCCAGATCGACGGAGCGGGGCAGGTCCGGCGGCAGCGGACCTCTTGCATCGTCCCGGCGCTGCCAGGTCAGCGCCGCCTGGGCGGCCGGCAGCGCCGCCTCGTTGCCGGCCCCGTCGACGGCCGCGAGCCGCAGCCGGGCGGTCTCGCCGGGGCGGGCCACCGAGGGGAGCGTGAGGAGGAGTAGCGCCGCCGGTCCGGCCGTGACGTCGACGGTCAGAGGCTCGGGCAGCAGCCCGCGAATCCCGTCGCCGTCGCCGTCGACCGCGAACCAGAACTGCGAGCCCGTCTCGGCGAAGCGATCGACGAGGGCGCCGCCGGCCCCGGCGCCGTAGGTCAGCCGGACGGCCTCGCCGGCCGCCAGCGCCCGGCCGGTGACGCGGATGCCCAGCAGCTGGCGGTCGAGCGTCTCGGGCTCGAGGACGACGCCGGCCGCGTCGGTCGCCACCTCCGTGAAGCCCGGCGCGTGGCGCTCGGACACCTGGGGAGTGCTCCAGTTCCAGAACGGCGAGACCTGGAAGAGCAGCCAGCCCCCCTCGGCGATTCCCAGCGGCCCGGCGCGGAAGACGAAGGTCCAGGTCCCGCTGCCCCCGGCCGTCACCCGCGCCGGCCCTTCCGCGATCGCCACCGTGCCCGCGCCGTCGCTGGCGTGCCGCGGCAGCTCGAGATCCTGCCGCAGGGCCGCGACGACCTCCGGCAGGGCGTTCGGCGACAGCCCGCCCTCGGCGGGTCCCTCCACCGGGGAATTGCAGCCCGCCAGAACGAGGACGAGCGCCAGCAGGCCTGGGCCGCCGCGCAGGCGGCGGACGGCTGGCAACGGCTCGATCGGGAGGCGGGCGCGGAGTCGCATGGGACGTGGCGACAGGCTAGCAGACGGCAGGTTGCCCTTGCGGCTCCGCTCCGAAAGAATGAATCCCCTAGACGAGGAGGTGTTTCGAGATGGGTGCTATCGACGCCAACGCCTGCCGGCCGGGGACCAAGCTGCTGCTCGATGGGGAGCTGTACACGGTCCTCGAGCGGGCGCATCACAAGCCGGGCAAGGGCGGCGCTTTCGTTCGGTTCAAGCTGAAGGGCATCGTCACCGGGAAGGTGATCGACCACACGGTCCGCGCGGGGACGAAGATGGATACCGCGGACGTGTCGACGCAGACCATGCAGTATCTCTACCAGGACGGCGCCAACTACGTCTTCATGGATCTCGAGAGCTACGAGCAGGTGATGATCTCGGCCGAGCTGCTCGGTTTCGCCGCCCGGTTCCTCAGCGAGAACGCCGAGGCCGACGTGACGATGTACGAGGAGCGTCCGATCGGCGTGCAGCTGCCGCAGAAGATGGTGTTCGAGATCGTCGACACGATCGAGAACCCGGCCAAGGGCAACACCGCGACCAACGTGCTCAAGGACGCGCAGATCAGCACCGGGATGACCGTCCAGGTGCCCCCCTTCATCAACATCGGGGACCGGGTGCGGATCGCCACCGACGACGGCAGCTACGTCGAGCGCGTCAACGACTGAGCCGCGGCCCGGCGCGGCTGAGCCTTCAGGCGGAGGCCGCGCGCTCGATGTCGCGGATGATCTTCAGATGGTGGTGGTGGTGGACGGCCAGGAACCGGACCCACCGGGCCGCGGACAGGCCGCCGAAGATGTGATGCCGGGAGACGGGTCGAGGGTCGGCGAGCCGCTCTGGAGAGCCCAGGGCCGCGGTCACCAGGGCGCGCACGGCGAGGACCTGCGCGGCCAGCTCGGCGGGGGACGCGAGCTCGGGGGCGACGGCGGCCGGCGCCTTGCCGCGGCCGCGCGGAATCCAGCCGGTCGCGAGGACGAGCCGCCCGGCGAGCGTCAACGGCGGGAGCGGCTCGGTGGCGGGCTCCGCGAAGCGCGCGACGATGCTGCGGTCCGCCTTGCAGAGGTGATCGAGGTGCTGGCCGATCGACCACCCGGAGACCCGGTCGGCCCGCACGTCGCCGCGCGGCGCCCAGGCGGCCAGCTCGTCGAACTGGCGCTCGATCCGCCGGAGCGAGCGCTCGAGAACCCGCTTCAACCGCCGGCCTCGCGCAGCCGCCGGTCGAGCGCGGCGACGGCGTCCTCGAGCTCGGCCACCCGCTCCTCGAGCCGCGCGACGCGGCCGGCGTCCGGGCTCTGCGCCCTCGACTCGGTGGCCGGCTCCGGCCCTGCCGCCGGCGCGGCTACGGGGCCGCCGACGAGGTGCGCCCAGCGGCTCTCTTTCTGGCCGGGCCGGCGGGCCAGCTCGCGGACCAGCGGCTCGTCGCCGGCGGCGAGCTCGCGCAGGGCATGCTCCGCGGCGGCGAGGTCGGGGAAGGCATGGAGGCGCTCGCCGCGGGCTCGGATCTCGCCCGGCGTCTGCGGGCCGCGCAGCAGCAGCAAGGTGATGGCCGCTTTGGTCGCCGGCGTGAGCTGCCAGCGGCGGTCGACGTTCTGCTTCCACTTGACGACCCGCGCCGCGCGGCTGCGCCAGGCGAACACGTCCTCGTTGAAGAGCCGCTCGAGCCCGTCGCGCACCGCGGCCGGCGTCAACGCCATGACCGGGTCGCGGTTGGTCTTCTGGTTGCAGGCCTGGGTCACCGCGTTGGCGGTCATCGGGTAGTAGTCGGGCGTGGCCTGCTCCTTCTCGAGCAGGACGCCGAGCACCCGGATCTCCACCGCGTCCAGGGTTCTGGGAAGACGTTTCATCGCCGCTCCTCGGATGGGTCTCTACGCACGGGCCCTCCGGACGGGCCCCTCCGGACGGCCCCCTCCGGACGGCCCCCCCCGGACGGGCAAGGTTACCGGAAAACGGCGGGGGGGTCGGCCGGTCCCCAATGTGGGTACAATCGTCGCCGTATGGACGACCGGGGAATTCCGCAGGACCACGCCGAAGGCGGCGACTTCGCGTCTCTCGGGCTGAGCGCGCCGCTGCTCAAGGCCCTGCGCAGCCTCGGCTTCGAGCGCCCGACGCCGATCCAGGCGGCGGTCATTCCCCACGCCCTGGCCGGCCGCGACGTCATCGGGCTGGCCCAGACCGGCTCCGGCAAGACGGCGGCCTTCGGCCTGCCGCTGGCCGAGCGCCACCAGCACGGCCGCGGAGTGCGGGGGTTGATCTTGAGCCCGACCCGCGAGATCGCCATCCAGACCAAGGACTTCCTCGACATCCTCGGCCGCGACCACCATCTCGAGACGGCGCTGCTGATCGGCGGCGTGCGGATCGGTCCGCAGTTCGACGCCTTGAGTGGCGAGCCG
>Ga0224497_10002713_pt1 | contig 10363 bp, 10 predicted proteins | sample SF_Jul11_sed_USG_4_FD_167970 | JGI IMG/M metagenome (GOLD analysis project Ga0224497, IMG submission 167970) | Sediment microbial communities from San Francisco Bay, California, United States - SF_Jul11_sed_USGS_13 | ecosystem: Environmental > Aquatic > Marine > Sediment | place: USA...
TCGAATTGCACCTTTTGGCAAATCAAATGTATCTCCATGCCAATGAAAAACAGTAAAAGGTTTATCAAATCCTAAAAATAAGTTTGATGTATCATTTGGGACTAGATCATTGTAAAAACCAATTTCTTTTTTTGGACCACGATATACTTTTGCTCCAAATGTTTTAGCAATTAACTGTGAGCCTAGACATATTCCAAGTACTGGAATATTGTTATTAACATTTTTCTTGATTAGTTTTTGTTCTTCTCGTAAATAGGGTAAATCATCATTTGCGCTTTCAGGTGCGCCTAAGATTACTACAAATGAAAAATCTTGTGTTGGAATTTTTTCTTTTTTTGCATGAACAGAGTAAATTTTAAAATCATCTTGTTTTAGAAGTTCGCCTAAATATCCAGAGCCTTCGATTGTATTATTTTGTATAATTAAAACATCCCTCACAAATTATTCTTAGCAAAAGTGCTTAATATGTTAAAATAGATTAATTCATGTGCTTGTTACAGAACAAGAAATTCACGAGATGAAAAAATTTGTATCCCAATTAAACACAATGAAAAAAAGTGTAGTGGTAGTTGAGGGAAAAAGAGATGCAATAGCGTTAAGAAAAGTAGGATTTTCTGGAAAAATTTTAGAGTTTTATAAATTTGGAGGAATAGTAAATTTTGCAGATGCTGTAGCAAAATATGATAAATTGATTATCCTTTTTGACAGAGACAAAAAAGGTAGAATCCTTACTGGAAAAACGATCCAATTGTTGCAAAGAAGAACAAAGATTGATCTTTCATTCAAAAGAAGACTAAGAACAATTACTAAAGGAAAAATTATGTTTGTTGAACAGTTAGTTTGTTACGAATCACATTTAGTTTATGGCCATATGCCTTTTTGCTCAAAGGCCTCTACGACTCTTTGAACAGCCAAAGCCATTGTAGCCTTTCTCATGTCAATTTTATGCTTCTTTGACATATCATAAGCATCTTTGAATCCTTTTGTAATATTTGATTCCATCTTGTTTGCAACTTCATCAAAACTCCAATAGTAACCCATGTTGTTTTGCACCCATTCCAAATACGAAATGCACACACCGCCAGAGTTTGCCAAAATATCTGGAATAACCAGAATTTTCTTGTCATAGATTATAGGATCTGCTTCAGGTAATGTTGGACCATTTGCAGCTTCAGCGATAATCTTGCATTTGAGATTTTTTGCTATTTTTGCATTAATTTGATTTTCTAAGGCGCCTGGAACAAGCACATCACATTTTGTAGTTAATAATTCCTCAGTTGAGATTTTTTTGCTACCTGGAAATCCAACTACAGAACCAGTCTTTTCCTTGTGTGCAATAAGATTGCTAACTTTAACTCCCTTTTCAACTAGAATAGAACCTTTTGAATCACTAGCAGCAATTATTTTAGCCCCCATTTTTTCCAGATACTCACCAGCAAATGTAGATGCATTACCAAATCCTTGTAAAACTACCTTAGCACCTTTAAGATTAATTTTCAAAGCCTTAGCTGCTTCTCTAACACAATATGCTGCACCTAAACCAGTTGCAACATTTCTTGCAAGAGAGCCACCCATAGAGATTGGTTTCCCAGTTATGACACCTGGGGAGTATTGATTACCATTTAGTTTACCAAATGTATCCATGATTTGAGTCATTTCTCTTCCGGTTGTGTAAACATCTGGTGCGGGAATATCTTTTTGAGGTCCAATAACTTCTGCAATTTTGTATGCAAAGCCTCTAGTCAATTTCTCTAGTTCTCCTTCACTAAGTTTTTCAGTTTTTGGATTAACAAAGATTCCGCCTTTTCCTCCACCTAATGGGATATCAACAATTGCACATTTCCAAGTCATCCAAGACGAAAGTGCCATTACTTCACGTTCCATATATTCAACACCGCCTTCAGGATTAAAGTATCGAATTCCGCCTTTGTATGGGCCTCGATCATTATTGTGCTGACTTCTAAAACCGGTAAATATTCTAATTTTTCCATCATCCATTTTCACAGGAATTTTAACTCTCAAAAGTCTATTTGGCATTGCAAGATATTCACGTAATCCTTTGTCTTTAATTCCCAGAACATCACATGCATCATTAACTTGTTTTGTTGCATTTTCAAATGGATCATTTTTGATCAAGATGATTTTTCAAACTATTCATATTATATTAAGTTTAATCGAGAGTGTTAGATCGCTTTTAAAAATTTAAATCACAAATAGACTTTTTTATGATTCATTTTTCTATCCAGTTTGTCAATTGCTTCATTTAGTGTAGTTATATTAATTTCTAGAAAATCAGATAGATGAAAAATTGCGCCATATTTTTTCCCAATTTTTGTAACCAGATTATTTTTCTCTAAAACCTGCATATGGTGCTGAACCGCTTTATAATCCAACTTTAGTTCTTGGGCTATCTGATGCGTATTAAGTGATTTTTGTAGTAGAAGAACAATTATGCGTAATCTTGTAAAGCCACCTCTTGTGCTTGTAAACAGGTAAAGAAGTAGTTTTCTAGTCTGCTTATCAGGCTTTCTCTGTTCAAAATTGGTTCTAAAATTGAGCATCTGTTTGAATTCTAAAAGTTGAGCGCAGGTCATGTTTCTACTCATTACTTGATGAAATTGCTTAAAACACTATTTCCAGATCTTTTCCAATTCTATTGGAAAAGTTCCAAAGACAATTACCCTTAAATTGACTGAGAATGAACTCGTGATGATATGATGGCATCACGTGGTTATGACATGACACCTACGATGTATTCCCCAGATGGTAGAATCTATCAAGTAGAGTATGCTTTAGAGACAGTAAAAAGAGGAACTTTGGCACTTGGAGTCAAAACCAATCAAGGAGTAATTATGGCAGTTGAAGAAAAGCCAAGAGCATTACAAACTACAAACAGTACACAGAAAATTTTTCAAGTAGATTTTCATATTGGAGTAGCAGCTGCAGGATATATCCCTGATGCACGTGTTCAAGTAGACAATGCAAGATTATTCTCTCAAGGTAACAAAATGACTTATGATGAATTAGTAGAGGTTGCTACGGTTGCAAAACATTTGGCTGATCAATCTCATCAATTTACACAATACTCTGGAGTTCGTCCAAACGGTGTTGCATTAATCATCGCAGGAGTTGATCAGAAAGGAGAATCAATCTATGTCACAGATCCAAGTGGGACATATGTTCAATATGCAGCAATTGCAATAGGTGCAGACTCTGATGAGGTAAATGCATTCTTGGAAAAACATTACAATCCCGAAATGAGTTTAGAGGACGCAGCATCATTAGCTATTGCTGCAATCAATTTAAAGTCAGATCAAAAAGAAGGACTAAATCACATCAAGATGGCAAAAGTCACAACAGATGGTAAAATATTTGAAAAGGTATCTGAATCTGATTTGAAAATTTATGCTCAAAATGTATCTAAATTTTCTACAGCATAATTGAAATTTTTAAAACTATTCAAACTAGTGTATAGAGATGATAAATTATGGGATTAGGCAGTTATTGGGGAGAAGTAATTGAAGTACTTCGTGAAATCATACCTGTTTATGATAAAGTAAATTCATATATCTCACTTGGAAAAGATGTCGAACACAGAAACAGAGGTATTTCTGGAAGAGTTTTACCTGGAAACAAAATCCTTGATGCAGGTTCAGGATTTGGCAATATGTCAAAGACAGCATCAAAGATTTGTGATGAAAAAATTTCAATAACGCTTTATGATCCACTTGTGCCAATGTTAAAGAACACCAGTAAATTTTTTGAAAAAACTCTAGACATGGCAAATGGCGTCTTTGAACACATTCCATTTAGAGATGAGGAGTTTGATGCTGTTCTATGTGGATATTCGCTCAGAGACGCAATAAATTTACGAATTGCAATTTCAGAAATACATAGGGTTTTAAAAAGAGGCGGTAGATTTGTAATTGTAGATTTAGGAAAACCAGATGAGGGGTTAATCAGATTTGGTGTTTCATTTTATCTTAGATTCATTCTTCCAATATTAGCACTAATTGCAGGAGGAAGATTGGGTTTGAAATTTGGAACACTTTATGAGACATACAAGAGATGGCCAAAAAATAAAAGACTTGAAGAGATGCTACTCGAAAAATTTTCTAGAGTAGAATTTGAGAAAGACCTTATGGGCGGAGCAATAATGGTTGCCGCATACAAATGAACAGATCTCTGATTCTTGTCAACATCACAGGAATAATCATAGGCATTTCTTATGGTTTGCACGGTCCAATACTTCCAATATTTGCAAAAAACATTATCGGTGCATCATATTCTGAATTAGGATTGATCGGTCTTGCAAATTTCATTCCATACATGTTAATTCCTGTATTTGTAGGGATTCTTTTAGATAGATTCAACAATGGATATCTGCTTGCATTAGGTGCAGCAATCAATTCAGTATCAATCTACTTGCTTTCGGTAGCACAATCAGTTCCAGAGATCATGGGATTTAGAATTATGACGGGAGTAGCTCATGCTTTTTTTTGGCCTCCCTGTGAATCAATAATCTCAAATCATAGTACCGAGCAAAACAGGGTAAGAAACATCTCTTGGTTTACAATGTTTTTTGTAATCGGATTTATGGCAGGACCATTAATTGGAACGGTATTTCTTGAAGGTTTTGACATCACATACAGAATACTATTTCAGATTACTGCATTTATTCTGTCAACTGCAATAATTTCAGCCCTGCTAGTCTCAAAAAATAATGTTGTAAACCATCACGAAAGATTCTCATTTTCATCAATCAAAGAGATGAAAAAATTTCCTGAAGTCATAATCTTGTTGATATTTTGTACATCTTCTTTTGGAATAATTCTTTCAATTTATCCGGCATTTTTAAATGACAGTGGAATGACAGATACAGATATTTTGTATCTGTATTTTGTATTTGGAATTTCAAGAGTCATATCACTAGCACTTACAGGAAAATTTTCAAGAAAAATCAGTCAAACTTTGATTGCGGCAACTATTGCAGTATCATCTGGATTAGCACTTTCAGTTTTATCTGATTCTATCATAGTATTTGGTATAGCACTGATATTGATGGGATTTGGGTTTAGCATTTTTTTCCCACTTACACTTGAGATTATTCTTAGCAAGACAAGAAGAACAATTTCCGGAAAAATCATTGGGGCATATGAAACTATTTTTGGAATAGGTTGGGCAATAGGGCCAACATTAGGAGGACCAATTACAGAATCATTTGGAAATGAAGCACCATATTTTGTATTTTGTGTGATAGGGATAGGAGTAACAATTCTTGCAATTTTGACTAGAAATAAACTAGAGCCAAAAAGAATACAGAATTTATAAAAAAGAAGAAGATTAGATAGAAGTTGTTCCACGTTTTTTTGTACAAATGTCAAGGGCATCTTCAACATGAGTAACAAAGACTTTACCATCTCCTTTTTCTCCAGTGCATGCTGCATTTGCAATTGAACTAAGAATCTCATCTAATTTAGGATCATCAACTACACAGATTATCATGTCTTTTGAGAAATACTGACCTACTAGAGGAGGATCTTCAGTGCCTTGACCCTGCACATGATAAACAGTCACTCCTCCAACTCCAACTTTTTTGATTGCAGCTACAGTCTTGTCTCTGAATTCTGGTCGAATGATCACTTCAATTTTTTTCATATATAGAATTTAATCAGATGTTCTTTAAATAAATACGGGTATTCTTGTTATTGATTATCAGAAACAGAATATAGATCAGTTTTAGGCACAAAATTCCAACATTAGATTTAATTTCAAATATGAACATTATATGTTATGTTTGATAATTCACTAAATATTGTTGGGAGTGAATGGATAATCATAATTTTTGTTGCACTAGTATTAATTTTGGGAACTAATCAACTTCCAGGTGCTGCAAAAAAACTAGGAAGGGCAGTTAATGAATACAACAAGGCAAAAAATGATGTCCAAAATCACATGAAAGATATCACTAATCATAATCTTGATGTTTCTGGTCCTGTGGAAAATGAAAGACAGAAGATGGAGATGATTGCAAAATCACTAGGAGTAAAAGTTGAAGAAAAATCAGATGATGAATTGAGAAAAATAATTTCTAATAAAATAGGCCAAAAAAAAATTGATGAATTTAAAAATAATTCAAAAAGTTAGACAGATTTAATTCGGTAGAGATTTTTGTCTAATCGTTTTTTTGCAAATTTGTAATATTCTGGAACAATTTCAAAACCCAAAAATCGTCTATTCATGGATTTACTGACAACTGCAACCTGACCAGAACCAAGAAATGGATCCAAAATAACATCTTTTTTTACACTAGAGTATTGTAATAATTTTTCTATTAATTCAGCTGGAAGTTTTGTTGGAGTTTTTTCATCTCCAGTCCAATACTCTCTTTTGATTTCCCATACATCTTCCTTATCTTTGTAATGTAAGCTACGACCTTCTTTTGTCTTTGAATCTTTCTGAAATCGTACAAAAGGAAAAAATTTTCTTTTTTGATCATCCTTACAAACATAAAGACAATGATAATGGGATGTGACAAACTTTTTCTTTGTTACAACTCCAAATTGATACTTCCATATGATATGATTAACTATCGTAAAACCTACATCATCTAGTGCTCTTAGAATATCTTTGAGATTATTCCATCCTGAAAAAACATACATGCTTCCAGAATCTTTTAAAATTCGAAATACTTGTTCCATCCAATCAAATGTGAAATTATAGTAGTCTTTGACTGTAATTTCATTATATCCTGACATTACTCTTGAGGAAAGTCTGTTATAATTTGCCTTTTTAGCCTTAAAATTTATGGCAAAAGGTGGATCTGTTATGACTAAGTCAATCCTATTTTTTGGAATGGCCTTCATTCCTTCAATACAATTTGTATTGTAAATGTTATTGAACTCAATTTTTTTCATTTTTAAGAAAAGTTCATTCCTCTCGTTTAATAATGTCGTGAAACATAATGTTTACTAAATTACACTCAAACAATAAATCATGAATTATTACTATTCAGATTGATAGCAATTGAAATTTTCATGTCCCAAATGTAAATCTAAAATTGAAATCCAAAAAACATTCAACAAAAAAATGCATATTTCATGTAGCAATTGTGGAATTGAAGATCTATTAGGATTTTCAAAAAATATCGATGAAGTATTTTTGGAGTTTTTAACCAAATTTGATGAAGGATTGATATCAATGAAAGGAATTGGAAATGAGCTAAAAGACGAAGGAATTGTACGGGATATAAGCGAAATTAAAGAGATGATTGGAAATAAAAACCCCGACAAAATTACAGAGTCTATTCTTTATTCAAAAAAAGACTATGTATCACAATACAATATTCTAAAAAATCCAGAGCCCCAGATGGGTTGTATTGTAGAAGATATGGGATTAGATGAATCAATAACAAATTATCTAAAAGAGATTGGAATAGAGCAGTTTTACAAATTTCAAGAAGAGTCAATACAAGAGATTTCATTTGGAGAAAATATAATAATAGAAGCACCAACGGCATCAGGAAAGACAGAAGCATTTTTGATTCCAGTGATAGAAAAGATCAAAAAAGAAGCGAGTGATTCACCTAGAGTTTTTGCTATTTTTGTGTATCCTACAAAGGCACTGTCACGAGATCAGTATCCAAAAATCCAAAAGTTTGCAGAAAAAATAGGGATTAGAGTAAGTGTATTTGATGGGGATACAGAACAAACCGAAAGAAGGGAAATTCTCGAAGAACCACCACAAATTATTGTAACAAATTTTGATGTATTACATTATCATTTATGGCATCAGACAAAGTTTGCATCATTACTTACAACACTCAGATTTCTAGTAGTAGATGAGACTCATGTTTATTCTGGAATTTTTGGCTCAAACGTACATTATATCATAAAAAGACTTAAGAGAATATGCAGTAATAAAATTCAGTTCATAGCAGCTTCAGCTACACTAGAGAATGCAAAAGATTTCTGTCAACAGATTTTTGGAGAAAAAATGAGTCTAATTCATGGTTCAGGCAAAAAAGGACGTACTGATTTTGTAATGCTTTTTCCATCGCTTCGAACACAGCGCTCATTGATGGTGGACTTAACAAAGAAAATGACTGAACAAAATCACAAAACAATGGTGTTTAATAATTCTCATGTAAATTCTGAACTTTTAGCAATCCAAGCACGAAAACAGAAAGTCAACATTAAGGTTCACAGAGCAGGACTAATGGCAAACTACAGAAAATCAGTAGAACGTGATTTTAAAAATGATGTACTGTCTGCAATATCATGTACTCCAACTCTTGAACTTGGAATAGACGTTGGAAACGTTGACTGCGTAATTTCATCAACTATTCCTGTAAATAGATTGATTCAGAGAATTGGAAGGGCTGCAAGAAAAGGTCAGAGAGGGTACGCATTTTTAGTACTTGGTAATGATCCAATTTCTCAGTACTACAAAAATCATCCAGATGATTATTTTGAAGATATTGAAAGAACATACATTGATCCAAAGAATCCATTTGTTGAAGAGTTTCAGGTTTTAGCAATGGCATACGACAAACCAATATCAAGACATGAGTTAAAAGAACATCAAGAAGTGATTGATCACCATCTCATAGAAAGAAACTTGGTTTTATTTAATAACAGAATAATTCCAAATTTTGATAAAATTGCTTCCATGTTAAATGATTACAGTATTAGAGGAATTGGAAAATCAATCGATATTTTCTTAAATGATAAAAAAATTGGAGATAGAATTCTTCCTATTGCTTTAGAAGAACTTCACAATGATGCAATCTATTTTCTAGCAGGAACAAGATATAGAGTAAAAGAATGTGGCTATCCAGAAAAAAATTATGCGAAGCTTGAAAGAATTGCAAGAGATTATCCATACTATACCAAATCATTAACAGAGGAATGGCCTACAATAGATATAATATTTGAGAAGAGAAAAGCATTTGGAGTAGAGGTGGCATTTTGTAAATTACATATTCAAAAAAAAGTTTACGGATATGTCAATATAGAATTAGGACAAGAAATTAATCAAGGTCAAAAAATATTACTGGATAATCCATTAGAATATGATTTTGTGACAAAAGGAATAGTCTTTCATGCGCCAAGACCAATCACAGAAATTCAAAAGACAGAAGATGAAGATTATACTGAGGCCAGTGGATTTCATGCAACTGAACACGTATTGATAGAGGGAAGCAATATGATTACAGGAGGCGTATCTCGGGATTTGGGAGGAATTTCACTTGGTACATCAGGTTTAATTTTCATTTATGATGGTGCAATCGGAGGAAATGGAGCCAGTAAGGCACTTTATGAAAGATTCGAGAAAGTTCTTGAGAGAAGCATGTTCATATTAAAAGAGTGCCCATGTAAAAATGAGGCAGGTTGTCCACGCTGCACATTCTCCTATAGATGTGGAAACAATAATGAATTCTTACACAAATCCGCTGCATTTGAAATTCTTCAGCGAATCAACAGAGGCGAAGAAACAGAATTGACAAGACCTACAGAAGGAGATAGGCCATTAGTATAACAAATCAAAATGGGATAAATATACCAAAAATGCAGAAAACATATGCAAAAGGTAGCTCTAGTTACAGGTAGTTCGTCAGGAATTGGGTTTGAAACATCGCTATTACTAGCAAGAAATGGATATCACACATTTGCAAGTATGAGAGATATAAGTAAAGGAGTGAAGATTCAAGAAATTGCAAAAAAAGAAAATCTTCCAATCAAAATAATAGAACTTGATGTTGACAAGGAAGAATCTATTGTTTCTGCAATAAAAAAGATAATTGGAATTACAAGTAGAATAGATGTGCTTGTAAATAATGCAGGATATGGCCAATTTGGATGCACTGAAGATGTATCAATGGATGACTTTAGAAAACAGTTTGAGACAAATTTTTTTAGTATTGTTAGAATTATTCAAGAGGTTGCTCCAATTATGAGGAAGCAAGGTTCTGGAATTATTATAAATATTAGCTCTGTTGTTGGAAGAATGGGGTTACCTGGATCTTCAGCTTATATAAGCACAAAATTTGCATTAGAGGGACTAAGTGAGTGTTTAAGATATGAACTTGGAATGTTTGGAATTAAAACCACGTTAATAGAACCAGGAGTAATCAAGACAAACTTTTTTAATTCAATGAAAATTCCTCAATCAAAATTAGATTCAAGATACATGGAATTAACAGATCATATTCTTGCAGGCCTTAAGATGATGGTGGAAATGGGAACTGCCCCATCCCAGGTTGCAGAAGTAATAGTTAAGGTAATTCATGATAAGGAGATCCTTCCAAGATACATTGTAGGAACTGATGCAGCTATGTTCATGGAGGCAAAAAAGATGAAAA
>Ga0224497_10002714_pt1 | contig 10363 bp, 6 predicted proteins | sample SF_Jul11_sed_USG_4_FD_167970 | JGI IMG/M metagenome (GOLD analysis project Ga0224497, IMG submission 167970) | Sediment microbial communities from San Francisco Bay, California, United States - SF_Jul11_sed_USGS_13 | ecosystem: Environmental > Aquatic > Marine > Sediment | place: USA: California...
AGAACTCGCGGGATTGACGCCGAAGATCGTCGATATCGAGGCCTATACCGTCGAGACCGTTTTTTCGGTCATGGCCCCGCAAATGCCCGACGAGGGCATGGACAAAACCGTCGCGATCGTCGACATTGGCGCCACCATGACGTCCTTGAGCGTGATTCATAACCATCGCCTGATTTACACTCGCGAACAAAACTTCGGCGGCAAGCAGCTGACCGAGGAAATCATGCGCCGCTACGGCCTTTCATACGAGGAAGCCGGGCTCGCCAAGCGGCAGGGTGGCCTGCCGGACAATTACGAGCCCGAAGTACTTGAACCCTTCAAGGAAACCACGGCGCAACAGGTCAGCCGTTTCCTGCAATTCTTTTACTCGGCGGGTGGACCGATCGGCGATATCGACCATCTGGTGCTCGCGGGCGGCACCGCCAGTTTGCCGAACCTGGCCGAACTGACCGAATCCCATATCGGAGTTCCGACCACGATCGCCAATCCATTCGCCAACATGTCGTCGTCGAGCCGCGTCAACAAGGCCAACCTGGAGGCAGATGCGCCCTCCTTCCTGATCGCTGCAGGTTTGGCTATCCGAGGAGCTGAATACTCATGACCATCATGACCCGGATCAACCTGTTACCCTGGCGCGCGGAACTGCGCCAGGAACAGAAAAAACAGTTCGCGCTGACGACCTTCATGTTCTGTGTACTGGCGGCTGCAATCGTCGGACTGATCCATTTTCAGATGCAGGCCAAGATCGACTACCAGTTGGCGCGCAACCAGTTCATGACCAACGAGATCAAGAAGGTCGATGAAGAAATCAAGGAAATCAGCGAGCTGAAAAAAGTCCGGCGCAGCCTGATCGAGCGCATGGAAGTCATCCAGGATCTACAGGGTAGTCGCCCGTCGATCGTTCACCTTTTCACGGAAATCGTATCCACCGTTCCCAACGGCGTCTACTTGAAGTCGATGACCCAGGCAGGCAGCAACCTGCTGATCAACGGGCAGGCCGAATCCAACGCGCGGGTATCGACCTACATGCGCAACCTGTCAGCCTCAGACTGGCTGAAGGAACCCAACCTGACGGTTATCGAGGTCGAGGATATAACCGTCAACCGTATCAGCTCCTTCACACTGACCGTGAAACAAACCTCGCCCAACGCCACCGACGAAGAAAAAGATGATGGAGGTCTGAAGTAATGAATTGGGACGAACTCCAACATCACCTGGAACCCGACAACATCGGCACCGCGCCGATGTCGATCAAGCTCGGTGTCATCGCCGTGCTGGTTATAATGATTATCGCTGCCGGAATCTATTTCGATACCCGGAATCAACTCGCCGTGCTCGAAAGACACGAAAAGAAAGAGGTTGAACTCAAAGAAGAGTTCAAGATCAAGGCAGACCAGGCGGCCAAACTGGAACTTTACAAGGAGCAGCTGGCTGAAATGGAAGCCTCGTTCGGCGCACTGCTGCGCCAGCTACCCGAAACAACCGAGGTCGAATCGCTGCTGGTCGACGTATCGCAAACCGGTCTCGCGGCAGGCCTCGAAATCAAGAAATTCAAGCCCAGTGCCGAAGAGAAAAAGGGCTTTTACGCCGAATTGCCGATTTCTCTCGAGGTTACCGGCAGCTACCACCAGCTGGCCACCTTTATCAGCGGCATCGCCGCGCTACCGCGAATTGTCACGATCAGCGACATGAAGCTGGAGCCTCAGGACAAGGATTCCCAGGCAACCTCCGCCAAGCTGAAAATGTCGGCCACGGCCAAGACGTATCGATATCTTCAGGAGGATGAGCAATGACAGCTAAGTTGCAAGCGTTGCTGAAGCTATCGCTGCTTGGACTGGTGACCGCGATGCTGGCGGGCTGCGGAGAGGGACTGGGTGACCTGCGCCAGTTCGTAGACCAGGTAAGGGCCAAGCCGCCGGGTCGTATCGAACCGATACCCGAGTTTACGCCCTACCAGAATTTCGAATATACCTCGCACGACCTGCGCGATCCGTTTAAGCTGGTCGATTTTCGTCGCCCGGAAGAAGTGCCGGAGGAAATCGCGCAGCTGGGTAGCGGGATTCGCCCCGATATCGATCGGGTCAAGGAACCGCTTGAGGATTTCCCGCTTGATACCCTGCGCCTGAAAGGTACGATTGACGACAAGGACGGGATCAAGTGGGGCCTCATATTCGCCCCGGACAACACCATTCATCGCGTAATCGAGGGCAATTACATGGGCCAGAACCATGGCCGTATCATCGCGGTAACCGACCAGAAAATCGAATTGACTGAAATTGTCCCAGACGGACTGGGAAACTATATCGAGCGCTCTTCAGCGGTCGCGCTGATCGAGTAACGAGAGGAAACACATAATGAGCAGTGTTAATAAGACCATGAAAATAACCAGAATAATGAAGGCCTCGCTGGCGTCCATTTGCCTGCTTGCCTTTGGCGATGCATCGGCGCGAGCCCTGGTTGGACTCGATTACTCGGTGATGACCGGAAACACGGTTCAGGTCGTGTTTACCTTCGACGAACCCGCGGTGGCCCCGCGTACTTTTACCATCGACGAGCCGGCGCGCATTGCGCTCGATTTCGGCGAAACCGAGAACAAGCTCGAACAGCGCAACATGCAGGTCGGCATCGGTGCGATGCAAAGTATCATCTCCGCGGCCTCTAAGAATCGGACTCGCGTGGTGCTCAACCTGTCGCAGCGCGCAGACTACACCACCAGCGTGAGCGGCAATCAGGTGACCCTGACGCTTGCGGGCGGAGAGCAGACCGTCCTGCCCGCCGCCGAAACCGGCCAGGCACAGGGTACCCAGGCGAGCATAACCCAGGGCGCAGCGCCGATTTCGTCGGTGGCCAAGGGTGTTACCAATATCGACTTCAAGCGTGGTCCAAACGGCGAAGGCCGCGTCATTATCGATTTAACCAGCACGTCGATCAGCACCGACGTCTGGCGTGAAAACACCCAGATCAACGTCGAGCTGATCGGGTCGCAATTGCCGGTCGAGCTGCAGAGGCGCATGGACGTCAGCGACTTCGCAACCCCGATCGAATTTATCGACGCGATCCAGGACGGCGCCAACATTCGCATGACGATTGCGTCAAACGGCGATTTCGAGCACCTAGCCTACCAGACCGACCGCGTCTACACGATCGAGGTCGCGCCGATTTCGAAGGAAGAAGAGGAAAAGCGAAAGAAAGAAAAATTCGGCTTTACCGGCGAACGCCTGTCGCTTAATTTCCAGGATATCGAAGTTCGTTCGGTACTGCAGCTGCTGGCCGATTTTACCGGTCTCAACCTGGTGGTTTCCGACTCGGTCGAGGGCAACCTGACACTGCGCCTGAAAAACGTACCCTGGGACCAGGCGATGGACATCATCCTGAAGACCAAGGGGCTCGATCAACGCCGCGCCGGCAACGTTATACTGATCGCGCCCACCGACGAAATCGCCGCGCGTGAAAAGCTCGAGCTGGAAGCGCGCAAGCAGGTAGAAGAACTGGAACGTCTGCGTACCGAGTTCATCAAGGTCAACTATGCCAAGGCGGCCGACATCGCCGAACTGCTGAACCTGACAGACAACGCGATCCTGTCACCGCGTGGTTCGGTTAGCGTCGACGAACGCACCAACACGCTGCTGGTCAAGGATACCAATTCCAGCCTTGCCAGCGTGCGCGTACTGCTCGCGGAGCTCGATATCCCGGTTCGCCAGGTATTGATCGAATCGCGCGTTGTTATCGCCAACGACGATTTCAGCAAGGAGCTGGGCGTGCGCTTTGGCGTCAGCAACGACAGCCAGGGCGCGCTGGCGCCGGGTGACGCCGCGTTTACCGCCGGTAACCTGAACGGTATCACCGACCTCGTCAACGACAACACCTTCAACGCGCTCGACGGTCTCAACGTCAACCTGCCGGTGCAAAATCCCGCGGGTAGCTTTGCCCTCGCGCTGGCCAAGCTGCCGCTTGGCACCCTGCTCGAAATGGAACTGTCTGCGGCACAGATCGAAGGCCGCGGTGAAGTCGTTTCAAGCCCGCGGGTTATCACCGCCGACTCGCATACCGCCCGTATCGAGCAAGGTGTGGAAATCCCCTACCTCGAACTCGATGACGGCGACGCCACGCTAAAATTCAGGAAAGCGGTTTTGTCGCTCGAGGTAACTCCGCAGATCACACCAGACGATCGCGTCATCATGGATCTCGATGTGCACAAGGATAGCCAGGGCGAACTGGTATCCTTCGGCGCCGGCCTCGCGGCACCCAGTATCGACACCCGTGAAGTACAGTCGCAACTGCTGGTCGATAACGGCCAGACCGTGGTGCTCGGCGGTATTTACGAAACTACCAAAACGACCCAGGTCACACGTGTACCTTTCTTCAGCGATCTGCCGGTTATCGGCAACCTGTTCAAATCGTCTATCGAGGTCGACGACAGGACCGAACTGCTGATTTTCGTGACCCCAAAAATCCTGCAGGGAGCTAATCTCGATATACGATAGCCCGATATTCGATCCGAAAAAAGGCAGCCTCGATGGCTGCCTTTTTTTTGTTTGGGTTATCATATCCACATGAGTCACCGCAATATCATTTTGATCGGCCCCATGGGCTCCGGCAAGTCCACCATTGGTAATATTATCGCCAGGCGGCTGCACCGCGAATTCCAGGACAGCGATTATTACATCGAGAAACGAACCGGTGTCGACATCGCGCGCATCTTCGATATCGAGGGAGAGCAGGGTTTTCGCGACCGCGAGTCCAGCGCGCTGCACGATCTGTTGAGTCAGAACAACCGCGTGATCGCCACCGGCGGGGGTTCCGTGCTGCGCGAGGAAAACCAGAAACTACTTAAGCAGAAAGGGTTCATCGTCTTTCTCGATACCACGGTAAACCAGCAGATGCAGCGCCTGGCGCGCGACAAGAAAAGGCCCCTGTTGCAAACCGAAAATCCGCGTGAGCGGCTCGAGTCGCTGCTGCAGGAACGCCGTCCGATTTACCTCGACCTGGCGGACCTCGTGGTCAAGACCGATAAACGCGTGGCGTGGCGCCTCGCGGCTGATATCATCAGCCAGTTACCCGACAGCCTGAAATAATATATGGATATAAAACACAAATTAACCGTTGAACTTGGCGCGCGCAGTTACCCGATTTACATCGGCACGGGGCTGCTCGGACAGGAGACACTGCTGGGCCCGCACATCCAGGGCCACTCGGCCATGATCGTATCCAACGCGACTATTGCTCCACTCTACCTCGACACCGTGCAACAGGCGCTCGATGCGGGCGGTACCAGGCATGACAGCGTAATCCTCGAGGATGGCGAGCAGTTCAAAACCATGGCATCGGTCGAGTCCATCATCGGGGCGCTGTTACAACGACGTCACGATCGGCGCTGCACCGTGATTGCGCTCGGTGGTGGCGTCGTCGGCGATATTGCCGGATTCGCCGCGAGCATTTACCAGCGCGGGGTGAACTTCGTGCAGATCCCGACCACGCTGCTGTCACAGGTCGATTCGTCGGTGGGTGGCAAGACCGGAGTGAACCACCCGCTCGGTAAAAACATGATCGGCGCATTCTACCAACCGAGGTGCGTCATCGCGGATATCGGAACGCTCGGTACCCTGCCCGCGCGCGAACTTTCCGCGGGGCTTGCCGAGGTCGTCAAATACGGCCTGATTTACGATGCGGAGTTTTTCGCCTGGCTGGAACAAAACATCGACGCGCTGAAGGCCGGCGATACCGACCTTCTGGCCGAGGCGGTGCTGGTCTCGTGCCGGATCAAGGCACGCGTGGTCGAGCTCGACGAACGCGAGTCGGGCTTGCGCGCCATTCTAAATCTCGGACACACCTTCGGACACGCCATCGAAACCGCGATGGGTTACGGCAACTGGCTGCACGGCGAGGCGGTAGCCGCCGGCATGATGATGGCCATCGACCTGTCGATGCGCGAGGGCTGGATCGACGAAAACGTCCGCAGTAGAGCGCGCGCGCTACTGCATCGGGCCGGCCTGCCGGTGGCTCCCCCCACCGATATGACGACGCGGCAGTTTCTCGAAGTCATGGCGATCGACAAGAAGGCGGTCGATGGCAGCATCAAGCTGGTATTGCTGCGCGCACTCGGTGAGGCCTTCGTCACGGCCGACTACGATCACGACAAGCTGCTGCAAATCCTGCCGAATTAAGCGAAATAAGGCGAAATAAGGGGACAGTTTACTTAATTCTCACTGGAATTAAGTAAACTGTCCCCAAATATCCGGACACCCTGATGCACTAGATTGGTGCAAAACAAATCGGCCTGCAACTGCCGATTTATCTATCCGTATCTCGCGGGTATAATGTCCAGCCTTTTGGCCACGCGAAAATTCCCGGTTTTCGCATCGCCGAAGGCACCGACGGACATCGGCGATGCCGAATTGGATTTGACGCGACAAGTATGAACGACAACCTGAAAGGCCTTTATCAACCCGGCTTCGAGAAAGACAGCTGCGGATTCGGATTGATCGCCAGCATCGACGACAAACCCAGCCACTGGCTGGTGAAAACGTCGATCGAGGCGCTCGGGCGCCTGACGCATAGAGGAGCCGTCGCCGCCGACGGCAAGTCGGGCGATGGCTGCGGCCTGTTGTTGAAAAAACCCGACTCGTTCCTACGCGCGAAAGCCGCGGAACTCGGCATCCACTGCGCGCGACGCTACGCGGTTGGCCTCGTGTTCATGTCGCCGTTCGCCGAGGAGACCGCGATATCGCAGCAGGTTATCGCCGACAAGATCACCGCCCAGGGACTCGATGTCGCCGGCTGGCGTGAGGTACCGGTCGATCCCTCGGCCTGCGGCGAGGAAGCGCGCAAATCGCTACCGGCCATCTACCACGTTTACGTCAACGCGCCCGACGGCCTGTCGCGCGCCGAGTTCAACCGCTCGCTTTACCTCGCACGCCGCGCCGCCGGCCATGCCTTCGAGGCGCAGGAAAACCGACGCATCGAGAACTACTACTACATCTCGAGCCTGTCCAACGACGTCCTTTCATACAAGGGGCTGATCATGCCCGAGTACCTGCCGGTGTTTTATCGGGATTTGAACGACCCGTCGCTGGAGTCGGCCATCTGCGTATTTCATCAACGCTTCTCGACCAATACCTGGCCGCAATGGAAGCTCGCTCAACCGTTTCGCTACCTCGCCCACAATGGCGAAATCAACACCATCCAGGGTAACCGTAACTGGGCCAACGCGCGCGCCTACAAGTTCAAGTCCGAACTGCTGCCCGACATCGAAGCGATCAAGCCGATCGTCAACATGACGGGCTCGGATTCGAGCTCGCTCGATAACATGCTCGATTTCCTGCTCTCCGGCGACATGGACCTGTTTCGCGCGGTGCGCCTGCTGATTCCACCGGCCTGGCAGAACGTCGACAACATGGAGCCCGCGCTGCATGCTTTCTACGAGTATTCGTCGATGCACATGGAGCCCTGGGACGGGCCCGCCGGGATCGTCCTGACCGACGGCCGTCACGCCTGCTGCGTGATGGACCGCAACGGCCTGCGCCCGGCGCGCTGGGTCATGACCAGGGACCGCCACATCACGCTGGCCTCCGAAATCGGCGTGTGGGACTATGCGCCCGAGGACGTCATCGCCAAGGGGCGCCTGAAACCGGGGGAAATGATTGCGGTCGATACCAAGACCAGCAAACTGCTGTTGTCCGAAGACATCGACAAGCAGTTGCAGAATCGCCACCCCTATGAAATCTGGCTGCGCGACCGGCTCAAGTACTTGAGCGCCAATCCCGTCAATTCCCCGTTCTCGGCATTGGCGATGAGCCGGGAAACCCTGACCCGGCTCGAAAAGCTGTTCCAGGTGAGTTTCGAAGAGCGTGATCAGGTTCTGCGGGTGCTGGCCGAGGATGCGCAGGAAGCGACCGGATCGATGGGCGACGATACGCCACTGCCGGTGTTATCGATGCACCGCCGTTCGCTGTACGACAGTTTTCGGCAACAGTTCGCGCAGGTGACGAATCCACCGATCGACCCGTTGCGCGAAAAAATCGTCATGTCGCTGGAAACCTGCTTCGGGCGGGAACACAACCTGTTCCACGATTCCGCCGACCACGCCGACCGGCTGGTCGTCAGTTCACCCATCCTGTCGGAACAAAAATTCGTCGACCTGCTCGCCTGGCACGACCAGGGCTACGCGCATGAAATCATATCGCTCGGCTACGATCCGGAAAAGAAGTCGCTTAAGCAGGCAATCGTCGATATCCAGGACCAGGCCGAGAAAGCATCGCGACGGGGCATCGTTGTTGTCGTGCTGAGCGACAAGGATATTCCGCGCAACCAGCTGATCGCGCACGCAGCACTCGCCACCGGAGCGGTGCATCATCGCCTCAGCAATACCGGCGGTCGCTGCGACACCAATATCGTGGTCGAGACCGGCAGCGCCCGCGATCCGCACCAGATGGCGGTGCTGCTCGGTTTCGGGGCGACCGCGATCTACCCGTATATGGCTTACGCCAGCATCGTCGGCATGACGCGCAGCGGCGAACTGCCCGACCTCGAGTGCCCGAATACCGGCTCCAACTATCGCCACGGCATCAACAAGGGCCTGTACAAGATCATCTCGAAGATGGGCATTTCCACCATCGCCAGCTATCGCGGCGCGCAATTATTCGAGATTGTCGGTCTGCACCACGAAGTGGTCGACCTGTGCTTCCCGGGTGCCACCTGCCGCATCGACGGCATCGGTTTCGACGAACTCGAGGCCGAGCAGAAGGCGCTCAACAAGATTGCGTGGAACCCACGCACGACCGTCGACCAGGGTGGATTGTTGAAGTACGTCCACGGCGGCGAGTACCACGCCTATAATCCGGACGTTGTCCACAGCCTGCAGGCCGCGGTCAACAGCGGCGATTACCGTGACTGGAAGAAGTATTCCGACATCGTCAACAACCGGCCGCCGTCGATGCTACGCGACCTGTTGCAACTGAAGCCGCAGACGCCGATCGATATCGACGAGGTCGAGCCGGCCGCCGCGATCCTGCCACGCTTCGATTCCGCCGGCATGTCGCTCGGCGCGCTATCGCCGGAAGCGCACGAAACCCTGGCGCAGGCGATGAACCAGCTCGGCGGACGCTCGAACTCCGGCGAGGGCGGAGAAGACCCGGCGCGTTTCGGCACCGACCGGGTGTCGAAGATCAAGCAGATTGCCTCCGGCCGCTTCGGCGTCACACCCCACTACCTGGTCAACGCCGAAGTGTTGCAGATAAAGATCGCCCAGGGGGCCAAGCCCGGCGAGGGTGGACAATTGCCCGGCAAGAAAGTAAACGAACTGATCGCTCGCCTCAGAAACTCCGAGCCCGGGGTAACGCTGATTTCGCCACCGCCGCACCACGATATCTACTCGATCGAGGACCTCGCGCAGCTGATATTCGACCTCAAGCAGGTCAACCCGCAGGCGCTGGTATCGGTCAAGCTGGTTGCCGAGGCCGGTGTCGGCACCGTCGCGGCCGGCGTGGCCAAGGCTTACGCCGACCTGATCACGATCGCCGGTTACGACGGCGGCACCGGCGCGAGCCCGCTGACCTCGGTCAAGTACGCCGGCTCGCCGTGGGAACTGGGGCTTTCCGAGACCCATCAGGTGCTACGCGCCAACAATCTGCGCAACAAGGTGCGTATCCAGACCGACGGCGGCCTGAAGACAGGCCTCGACGTCGTCAAGGCCGCGATCCTCGGAGCGGAGAGCTTCGGTTTCGGTACCGGACCAATGGTGGCGATGGGCTGCAAGTACCTGCGCATCTGCCATCTGAACAACTGCGCCACCGGCGTCGCCACGCAAAACCTGGAGTTACGCGAGAAACACTTCGTCGGCACCGCCGAGAAGGTCAAAAATTTCTTTCGCTTCATCGCCGAGGAAACGCGCGAAATCATGGCCGGCCTCGGCGTGCGCAGGCTCGAAGACCTGATCGGTCGCACCGACCTGCTGCAAGTCATCGAGGGTAAAACCCCGGCTCAGCGCGGGCTTAATCTTGCGCCGATCCTGTCCGACGGTGGGATCGACCCGGCGCTGCCGCGCTACTGCACCGCGGAACGCAACGAACCCTGGGACAAGGGTGAACTGGCGGAACAAATGGTGCTGGACTGCATGCCGGCTATCAAAAATCCCAGCGGCGGCGAATTCGCATACCGGATCAACAATACCCACCGCTCGATCGGTGCGCGCCTGTCCGGCGAGATCGCGCGCATTCACGGCAACCACGGCATGGCTGAGCACCCGATCACGCTCAGGTTCAAAGGCACAGCCGGGCAAAGCTTCGGCGTCTGGAACGCCGGCGGACTCAACATGTATCTCGAGGGCGATGCCAACGATTATGTTTGCAAGGGCATGGCGGGCGGC
>Ga0224497_10002715_pt1 | contig 10360 bp, 9 predicted proteins | sample SF_Jul11_sed_USG_4_FD_167970 | JGI IMG/M metagenome (GOLD analysis project Ga0224497, IMG submission 167970) | Sediment microbial communities from San Francisco Bay, California, United States - SF_Jul11_sed_USGS_13 | ecosystem: Environmental > Aquatic > Marine > Sediment | place: USA: California...
GGCTGTACTCGTCGGGCTCGAGGGCGATCTCGGCGCCGGTAAAACGACTTGGGTTCGCGGCATGCTCGAGGGGCTCGGTTACGCAGGTCGAGTCCCGTCGCCCACTTATACACTTCTTGAGCATTATGCGTTCGAGGGGCTCGACGTCGTGCATGTGGATCTTTATCGGCTCGGCGGCGGCGAGATCGACCCTGACGCGCGCGGTGAGGTCGAGGCCCTGGGTTTACGCGACTGGCTAGATCGGGACCGCTGCTGGCTGCTCGTCGAATGGCCCGAGCGCTCCACCGACCTCGCGGCCCGTTGCGATGTTTTCGCCCGGCTTTCTCCGGGGCACACCGCCGAGTCGCGCCGACTCGTGCTCGAGGCCCGCTCGCCGGGCGGGGAGGCGCTGCTGGCGAGCTTAGAGAGCCTTTCTAAATCGTGATCGAGCTAGCCTCTGTATCACTATCTTTTTTATACATAATTCTTGAAATTCGTCGCCGAACTTGCCACCATATCCCGGCGTGCCGAGGGAGGGACGTGAGTTGCGGTACGGGGTTACGTATTCATTGCTGGTTGTCAGTGCGCTGGGCTGCGTCTGCGCACAGGCTGGTGATGTCGAGGGCTTGAGGCTCTGGGCAAGCCCCGAATCGACACGCGTTGTTCTCGATCTCGCTTCACCGGCTGAGCACCGCGTCTTCACGCTCGATAACCCTAATCGCATCGTCATCGACCTCGAGGACTCCGTTGCGCGTCTCCCTGGCGATCTGCCGCAAGGCAGTGGATTCGTTGACGGCGTGCGAACGGGCGTGCACGCCGGTGGCGATTTGCGCGTCGTGCTCGACATCAATGCGGCCGTGAAGCCGAAGAGCTTCCTGCTCGAACCCAACGACAGCTACGGTCATCGTCTCGTCATCGACCTGTTGCCGCTCGCAACGCAGACGCAGATCAAGCGTGTGCCGCGCGCGGCGCCTGAAGGCGGGCGTGCCGTGCGTATCGCGATCGACGCGGGTCACGGCGGCGACGATCCCGGTGCCAGCGGACCCAGCGGCTTGCGCGAGAAGGATGTCGTCCTCGAGGTCGCGCGACGGCTCGCCGATGACGTACATCGTCAACGCGGCATGGAGCCACTGTTGATTCGCGATGGCGATTACTTTGTCTCATTGCGCCAGCGCAGCGAACGCGCGCGCGAGGCGCAAGCGGATCTGTTCGTATCGATTCATGCCGACGCGTTTCGCAATGGCGCGGCTCGCGGCGCGACCGTATACGTGCTGTCGGAGAAGGGCGCTTCGGACGAAGCCGCACGGCGACTCGCTGAACGTGAGAACGCTTCTGATTTGATCGGTGGTATCTCACTCTCAGATAAGGACCAGCTGCTCGCGCGTGTGCTTCTCGATCTCTCGCAAAGCGCGGCGATTACGGCAAGCTCAGCTGCCGGCTCGCGTGTTATCGAGCAGCTTGGACGCGTTACGCGCATGCGCAAGACGCAGGTGCAGCAGGCCCCGTTTCTCGTGCTGAAGTCGCCCGACATACCGTCGATTCTCATCGAGCTCGCGTATATCTCCAATCCGAATGAGGAGCGGGCGCTGCGGGATCCCGGCCGTCAGACGGAGTTTGCGCGTGCGATTCACGCCGGTGTCAACGATTACCTCCGGTCGAATGCGCCGCCGGACAGCTATCTCGCGAGCAATCCGCCGCCGATTGCCCGCCCGCCGATGCGGCACATCATCGAGCGCGGCGAGACGCTATCGGAGATCGCCGAGCGTTATCGCGTGAGTCTCGCCACGCTGCGACAATCCAACCGAATTCGCGGTGACGTTATTCGCATCGGCCAAGTCCTGACGATTCCATCGACCTGACAGTCGACGTTGCTCCGGGCTCGCCCGGTGCCACCATCGAAACGCGCCGCGGTCTACAATAGCTGCGATGCCGATCCAGGTTCTGCCATCCACGCTCGTCGATCAAATCGCTGCCGGTGAGGTCATCGAGCGTCCGGCGTCTGCGCTCAAGGAGCTTATCGAGAATAGCCTCGACGCGGATGCAACGCGCATCGATGTCGAGCTAGCGAACGGTGGGGCACGATCGATCCGCGTCACCGATAACGGCAAGGGCATCGAGGCCGAGCAACTGTCGCTCGCGCTGTCGCGACATGCGACGAGCAAGATCGCAAGTCTCGACGATCTGGAAAGCGTCGCAACGTTGGGTTTCCGTGGAGAGGCCTTACCGAGCATGGCCTCGGTTGGCCGCTTCAGGCTGACCTCACGCGCCGCAGGCGTGGAAGCGGGCTGGAGCGTCGAGTCCGAAGGCGGCGCGCTGACGGATACCAGGCCCGCGCCGCATCCGCAGGGCACGACGGCCGAGCTGCGAGATCTCTTCTACAACGTCCCCGCACGGCGCAAGTTCTTACGCACTGAGCGCACAGAGTTCGGTCACGCCGATCACGTCGTACGTAACCTCGCGCTCGCGCGCTTCGATGTCGAGTGGCGCTTGAGACACAATCAGCGCGACATCTTGCGCCTGCCGCGCGCTGAGACTCGCGAGCAACGCGAGGTGCGCGTCGGCGAAGTCTGCGGCACGGAATTTCTCGAGCATGCACGATTCTTCGAGCGGGAAATCGAAGGCCTGCGACTCTGGGGTTGGTTAGCCGATCCGACGTTCTCGCGCAGCCAAATGGATATGCAATACACGTTCGTTAACAGACGTTTCGTGCGTGACAAAGTGCTGCGCCATGCTGTGCGCCTCGGCTACGAGGACGTGCTTTTCGGCGCCCGCCACCCGGCATACGTGATCTATTTAGAGCTCGACCCACGGCGCGTCGACGTCAACGCGCATCCGGCAAAGCTCGAGATCCGCTTTCGTGACTCACGTCTCGTGCACGATTTCGTGTTTCGCACGATCGAGGCGGCGCTTGCTATGGGACTCGACGGTGGTGAGGGAGCATCCGCGCGACCACCGGCGCAAGTTCAAGCGCGGGCTGGCGCGCCAAACGCACAGCAAACGGCTTTGCGCCTGCCCGAGCGCTCTGCGCCAGCACGGGCATCTGATGTATTGCCGCTCTACGATCGCCTGCACGCACGGCCGGCACCAAAGATCGCCGAAGGCGAAACGCCGCCGTTGGGCTTTGCACGCGCCCAGCTCGCGGGCGTCTATATCCTGGCCGAGAATGACCAAGGTCTCATCATCGTCGATATGCATGCCGCGCACGAGCGAGTGACCTACGAGCGACTCAAGGGGTCGCTCGAAGAGACCAAGGTTGCAGCGCAGCCGCTGCTCGTGCCGCTGACCTTGAAGGTGGCGCCAGGCGAAGCCGAGAGCATCGACGCTTGGCGTGATGAGCTTGCAGACGTCGGCCTGGAGTTCGTAAGGCGTGGGCCCGGTGAGATTCAGGTGACGGCTGTGCCGCGCTTGCTCGAGAATACTGATGTCGAGGCGTTGGTGCGCGATTTGCTCAGCGATCTGGCAGAGAACAAAGGAGCACACCGCGTCGCAACCGTGATCAACGAATTGCTCGCGACGATGGCCTGCCATGGCGCGCTGCGTGCGCACCGGCACATGACGCTCGATGAAATGAATGCGTTATTGCGCGAGATGGAAACGACCGAGCGCAGCGATCAATGCAACCACGGCCGTCCAACCTGGACGCGGATCACGATCGCAGAACTCGACCGGTTGTTTCTTCGCGGCCAATAGATCCGCAGATGCGCCGCGATTCTGACGTGTTGAGCTGCCTGTGCCTCACGGGGCCGACCGCCTGCGGAAAAACCGAGCTCGCGCTCGCGCTCGCGGAAGAAGTCCCAGTCGAAGTCATTAGCATGGACTCGGCGCTCGTATATCGCGGTATGGATATCGGTACGGCGAAGCCGAATGCGACCGTGCGAGCACGTGTCCCGCACCACCTCATCGACATCGCTGACCCGTCGGAGGCTTACTCAGCGGGACGCTTCGCGGCTGATTCACGCGCGGCGGCCGCGGACATTGCCGCGCGCGGGCGTATTCCTTTGCTCGTTGGCGGCACGCTGCTCTATTTGCGCGCGTTTTGTGGTGGCCTCGCGGATTTGCCCGAAGCGGATTTCGAGCTGCGGCAGCGAATCGATGCAGAGGCTGAAGTGTTGGGCTGGCCGGCGCTACATGCCCGTCTGGCCGGTCTCGACCCGGACGCGGCAGCCAAGATCGCGCCGACTGACCGACAACGCATTCAGCGCGCGCTCGAGGTCTACGCGCTCACGGGCGAGGTGATCTCGGCGCACCAGCGGCGTGGCTCGAAAGGCGATGACAGCGTGCGCGTCACAACGCTCGCGATCGTTGTAGAGGATCGCGCAGCGCTGGCGGAGCGGATCGAGCAGCGATTCGACGCGATGGTCGAGGCTGGCTTCGTGGCCGAGGTCGAAGCGCTGATGGCCCGGGGCGACCTGGATCCCGAGCTTCCAGCCATGCGGGCCGTCGGCTACCGACAGATTTGGGGTTATCTGAGTGGCGACTATGACTGGTCCGAGGCACGCCGACGGGCCGTGACGGCGACGCGCCAGCTCGCCAAGCGGCAGATGACCTGGATTCGGTCGGAGCCGAACTTCGAGGCGCTCCCATGGTCGAATACTCGGCAACTGAGGGCAGTGCTCGAATGGGCGCGATCGACGCGACGCCAATAAATGCGCTGTCGCCTTGAAAGTCGGGCGCTGTGCTACTATTTTTGCTTAGGTGGGATAAACGGTTTTAGTGGCTCGGAGTTTGGGTTTCAGGAATTCGTCGCTTACGCTTGTAAGGACCCCGGTCCTGATCTCGACAAAATCGAACAATAAAGGAGATACCGATGGCCAAAGGGCAGTCTTTACAAGACCCGTTTCTGAACGCGTTGCGCAAGGAAAAAGTTCCCGTGTCGATCTATCTCGTCAATGGCATCAAGCTGCAGGGCCAGATCGATTCGTTCGACCAATTCGTCGTATTGCTGCGCAACAGCGTCAGCCAGATGGTCTACAAGCACGCCATTTCGACGGTGGTGCCGTCACGTAATGTCCAGCTACCCATGGATGATGATCAGGGCGAGAGCTGACCGCGCCGGCGCGCGAGGGGTGCATATTGTTTGAGCGTCCCGGGGCAGGCGAGCGCGCACTTCTCCTGCATGTCGGTCTACAGCGGCCGTGTGAGCAAGATGAGATCGAAGAGTTCAAGGCGCTGGCCGAGTCGGCCGGTGCCGAGATCGTTGCTGAGATGCGCACACGGATTGCGCGGGCGAACCCGCGGCTTCTAATCGGCCGGGGCAAAGCGGATGAGCTTGCCGAGCAGATCGAGGCGAGCTGCGCCGAGCTGCTCCTCGTCAACCGTCCGCTGACACCGAGCCAGGAGCGCAATCTCGAGAGTGCGCTCAAGGTCCGCGTGCTCGATCGCAACGGGTTGATCCTGGACATCTTTGCGCAGCGCGCGATGACCTTCGAAGGCAAGATCCAGGTCGAGCTCGCCCAGCTCGAGCATCTCTCGACGCGGCTGGTACGCGGCTGGACTCACCTGGAGCGGCAAAAAGGCGGTATCGGCCTTCGCGGCCCTGGCGAGACGCAGCTCGAATCGGATCGGCGGATGCTCAACCAACGCATCAAGAATCTGCGTGGGCGTCTCGTCAAGGTCGAGCGTCAGCGTGAGATGAGCCGGCGCGACCGGCGCCGAGGTGCGATCCCGACGGTTGCGCTAGTCGGCTACACGAATGCGGGCAAAACGAGCCTGTTCAACGCCTTGAGCGGCGCGCATGCTGTCGCGCGCGATCAACTGTTCGCGACGCTGGACCCGTCGATTCGAAAGCTGACCTACGGCTCGGGCGACGATGTGCTTCTCGCCGATACCGTCGGGTTCGTGCGGGATCTGCCCCACGAGCTCATCGCAGCGTTCAAGGCAACGCTGACCGAGACGCGGGAGGCCAGGCTGCTGTTGCATGTCATCGATGCGAGCGACCCGCACGAGGCCGAGCGCCGTGAGCAGGTCGAGGACGTTCTAGAAAGCATCGGGGCGGGCGATGTGCCGCGCATCCAGGTGTACAATAAGGTCGATAAACCGGGGGCGAAGGCGGCACCGGCGCTTGGCGCTCGAAACGGCACCGAGCAGGTGCGCGTGTCCGCGCTGACCGGTGAGGGTCTGGAAGAGCTGGCGTCTCTGATCCGCGAGCTGTGCATCGGTCGTCCGATGACGCGACGCATAGAGCTTACCCCGGGACAGAGCCGTTTGCGGGCCCGTTTGTTCGATCTGCGGGCCGTGACCGCGGAGCGCGTCAATGAGGCCGGCGGCTGGACGCTCGACGTCGAGCTGACCTCGCGGCGCTGGCGGCAGCTCTGCGCACAGGAAGGGTTGGCCGAGGATAGTTTGCTACAGGAAATGTGAGTGATATGAGCTGGGACGACGGCGACAAAGGCAATCCCTGGAAATCCAACGGCGACAAAGGGCCAGCGGATCTCGATGCGATTGTCAGGGACCTGCAGCGCAAGCTGTCGGGCTTCCTAGGCGGGCGCGGCGGGCGCGGTGATTCGGGCGACGGCGAGCGATTCAGGCCGGGTCGGACGGCCGGCGGTGGGCTGATAGCCGGCGCCGGCATGCTGGCCATCGGGCTCTGGGGCCTGACTGGCTTCTACCAGGTTAACGATGCCGAGCGTGGCGTCGTGCTGCGTTTCGGTGGGATCCAGAGCGTCGCTTCGCCGGGTCTTCGATGGCATCTGCCCTGGCCGATCGAGCGCGTCGAGCTTATCAATACGAACGTCACCGAGCGCTACGTCTATCAAGGCAGCATGCTGACGCGCGATGAGAACATCGTGCTTGTCGAGCTCGTCGTGCAGTTCCGGCGCACTAACCCCGAGGATTATCTGTTCAACGTGCGCTCGCCCGAGGAGACACTCGAGCAGGTCACCGCCAGCGCGATACGCGAGATCATCGGCAAGAACGATCTCGACTTCATTCTTACCGGAGGTCGTACTGAGGTTGCGGCGCAAACGCAGGAAGTGATTCAGTCGACCTTGGATTCCTACGGCACCGGGTTCACGGTTTTCGAAGTCAACCTGCAAGATGCGAACTTTCCGCGTGACGTCGAGGATAGTGTGCAGGACGCAATCAGGGCGCGCGAGGACAAAGAGCGCGTGAGCTTCGAGGCACAAGCTTACTCCAACGACATCCTGCCGAATGCACGCGGCGCGGCGGCTCGCCAGTTACAGGACGCCGAAGGTTATCGAGCGCGGGTCATCGCTGACGCCGAGGGCGAAGCCAATCGCTTCCTGCAGGTTTTGACCGAGTACGAGCGGGCGCCGGTGGTAACGCGGCAACGCCTGTATCTAGAGACGCTCGAAGAGGTTCTCTCCAACTCGACAAAAGTGCTCATCGATACGGACGGTGGCGGTAACAATATGATCTATTTGCCGCTCGACCGTCTGATGGAGCGGCGTAACAGCGAATCGTCACCGACGTCGTTTGCCTCGCCGAGTAGTGCTTCGCCGTCGTCAAGTAACGCAGATTCCCTTGCGCGGCTGCGCGCCCGTGAGAGCCGTTAGGAAGATACGACTATGAGTCCACGCACCAATCTCTTTTTGATCATCGGCGTTCTCGTGCTGCTCGTGGCGCGCATGAGCGTATTCACGGTCGATGAGCGCGAGTTCGCGGTCAAATTCCGTTTCGGCGAGATCGTCAAAGCCGACTACACGGCCGGGCTTCACTTCAAGATCCCGTTCGTCAACACCATCGCGAAATACCCCGACCGAATCCTGAACTACGAGGAGTCTGAGGAGCGTTTTCTGACCGGCGAGAAAAAGAATCTCATCGTCGATTACTTCATCACGTGGCGGATCATCGATCCTGGGCAGTACTTCCGCTCGGTCCGCGGCGACGAGCTTTTCGCCGAGCAGCGACTCTCGGCCATAATCAGGGAAGGCATCAAAGCCGAGTTCGGCCGGCGTACCGTGCAAGAGGTCGTTTCGGCCGAGCGCTCCGAGATCATGCGAGCGATGCTCGCGCAGGCTGGCCAGCGAGCGCCGGAGCTGGGCATCGAACTCGTCGATGTGCGCGTCATGCGTATCGAATTGTCCGACGAGGTCAGTGGCTCGGTATTCTCGCGTATGCAGCAGGAGCGGGCCCGGGTCGCTGCCCAGCTTCGCGCCGAGGGTTCGGAGGAATCCGAGCGCATACGCTCCGATGCCGACCGGCAACGCACGGTAATTCTGGCGGAGGCCTACCGTGACGCGGAGATTATCCGTGGTGAAGGCGACGCGCGCGCGGCGGAGATCTACGCGACTGCCTACTCGCAGAATCCGGAGTTCTACACGTTCTATCGGAGCATGGAGGCCTACCGCAATGCGATCGGCCGCGATCAGGACGTGCTCGTGTTGAGCCCGGACAGCGAGTTCTTCCAGTTCCTGCAAGAGCAATCTGGGGCGACGCCCTAGGGACTGACACTTTCCTGATTACTCACTTAGCGAGGAGGCTGGGACGTTGGCCTGGTCGGATCTGTTTGCGGGTTTCGCTTTTTACTTGATCATCGAAGGGCTGCTGCCGTTCGCCTCGCCAAGTGCCTGGCGGCGTGCGTTGGCGGGGCTTGCGCAGCTCGATGACAATCAACTCCGGGGCGTGGGCTTAGGCATAGTAATCGCCGGGCTCGCCGTGCTTTTTCTCGTTCGAGGCTAGCGAATGGGCGCAAACGTCGTCGTTATCGGCACACAGTGGGGTGACGAAGGGAAAGGTACGATCGTCGACCTCCTCGCCGAGCGTGCACACGCTGTCGTACGTTTTCAGGGTGGTCACAACGCCGGACACACTCTAGTTATCGACGGCGAGAAAACGATTCTTCATCTGATTCCGTCGGGTATTCTGCGCGAAGGTGTCAGATGTCTCATCGGTAACGGCGTCGTTATTTCCTTGCCCGCCCTCATCGAAGAGATTGACGGGCTGACGGCTCGCGGCGTGCCGGTCGGGGACCGCCTCGGCCTCTCGCCGGCCTGCCCGTTGATTCTGTCCTCGCATATCGCGCTCGACCAGGCACGTGAAGCTGCACGCGGCAACGATGCGATCGGCACGACTGGACGCGGCATCGGTCCAGCTTACGAAGACAAGGTCGCGCGCCGCGCAATTCGTGTCTCGGACCTGTTCTTGCCCGAGATCATGCAAGAGCGTCTGAACAGTCTGCTCGATCTACACAATTTTCTCCTGCAGCGTTATTACAATTGCACGCCGATCGATGCCAGAGAGGAATTAGATCGCCTCATGACGCTCGGAGAGCGCGTGATACCCATGGTGGTGGACGTCACGCAGCAGCTACGCGATATGCAAAGTAATGCTGCGAGCGTGCTGTTCGAGGGCGCGCAGGGCGCGATGCTCGATATTGATCTCGGCACGTATCCGTTCGTGACGAGCTCAAATACAACGATAGGCGGCGCGTCGACGGGGACCGGTGTCGGCCCCGGTACGATCGACTACGTCCTAGGTATCGTCAAGGCCTATACGACGCGTGTCGGCGCCGGTCCGTTCCCGACCGAGCTCTTCGACGACATGGGTAAGCATCTGGCTGACGTCGGCGCCGAGTTCGGGTCGACGACCGGCAGGCCACGACGTTGCGGCTGGTTCGATGCCGTATCGTTGCGTCGTGCTGTGTTTACGAACTCGCTCACCGGACTCTGCGTCACGAAGCTCGACGTGCTCGACGCGCTCGAGGAGATCAAGATCTGTGTCGGTTACCGGCTTGGTAACGAGACGCTCGAGACGCCTCCGCTGCTTGCTGATCACTATGCGCGGTGCGAGCCGGTTTACGAGACCATGCCAGGGTGGCAGGCCTCGACCTGCGGCGTGACCGATTTCGCCGCGTTGCCCCAGGCTGCTCGCGATTACCTCGAGCGCATCGAGGAGATCCTCGAGACGCCTGTGGATCTGATCTCGACAGGGCCCGCGCGCGAGGCCGTCATCGTGCGCCGACACCCGTTTGATCCCTGATGGCAATTGAATCTTGTTCGGGGGAGCCCAAGAAGTTAGGATAGTCTTCGACGCTAACCTACTAGAAAAATAAAGAGAAAATAATGGTGACACCGCTTGAGTGGTGCCGGGGCGTGAAACAGGACCGTGAACTGGCTTCAAGCATGCCGGGGCGATCGGACATAATCTGTAGCAGATACGCTGAGGATTGGCCGAGTCGATGCGCGTGAGAATACGGTTCTGGTTGCCCGTACTGGTGGGATTTCTGCTGTCTAGCGCGGCTGTCGCGCAGGATTCGTTGTTTCCACGCCCGGCTGGCCTCGAGCCTGATATCAATTTCTGGCGCCGCGTCTACACCGAGATCGATACGAGCAGCGGCTTCGTTCATGACTCGCGGCACTTGGGCGTCGTCTATCGCACGCTGCGCTTTCCCGAGGATGCGACGCGCCGCCAGCGCAACCGC
>Ga0224497_10002717_pt1 | contig 10359 bp, 6 predicted proteins | sample SF_Jul11_sed_USG_4_FD_167970 | JGI IMG/M metagenome (GOLD analysis project Ga0224497, IMG submission 167970) | Sediment microbial communities from San Francisco Bay, California, United States - SF_Jul11_sed_USGS_13 | ecosystem: Environmental > Aquatic > Marine > Sediment | place: USA: California...
GACAATGGACCTGTACGCTGTAGCTCAATGGGTGGCGAGGGTATCTGATCAAGGTTTGCCTAGAACAGGAACCGTTAAAGAAAATGGGGGAACTGAAACCCTTTTTAGCCGTACCGCTGGATTTACCATCACCAAGCCCGCGGGTTGGAACCTTGTTTCCACAGACACCGAAGGCGAATCCGAGGGTCAAATCCAGTTCACAGGCAAGGACCTGGATCAAATCGTGCGGGAACAGGCCAACACGCCTTTGGTCTTTATGACCAAGCATCCTGAGCCTTATGATGGAATCAATCCTGGAGTACAAGTGATGATTCGGCCCCTCGGAAATTTGAGCAAGGCGCCGCCGACGGATATTTTAAAGATGACCGTGGCCCGTTTTCCGGAAACATTTGAGAGTTTTGCCTTCGTCGAGGAAGTCCAGGAGACCCAGGTCAACGGATGGAAGGCGGCCTACACGAAAATCCAATACACCATCACGGATAAGAGCGGGCGCCGGTTTCCGACCCTGACCCGGTTTTGGATGATACCGCGGGGCAAGTACATGTTCACGATAGGCATGTCAGGAGCCCAGGAAGGTCCGGAACTTTCGGAAGAGGATTTTCAGAGGGTCCTGAATTCAATCCGCATTGGCCCCGCAGGACCCCGGTGGATGGCGCGGATCCAGCCGACACAAACTCCCGCAACCCCGGCACAAGGCTGAGGATTTCCCAATTTATCGAGACCGCACTTGACGCCTCGCGGACTTTGTTTAACGGGATCGTTATCCAAGGCACACTCAGGAGAGCATGTTTGTTTGGAAGGAGGGGTGGTTTCAATCACCTTGGGTTCCCCGTGCATCAGCACGGGGAACCACCAGGCAAGTGATGCTTAGTAGATCGTGGTCGACTCTGTTTCTTCTACAGGTCGTGTCATTTGGTCGCTTTTCATCATCAATTTAAAGCGTTGGTCCCCGACCTGATCCGCTTTAAGTTGAATCTGCCAATTGACACTCTCCTTGGGATCCAGAGAAAAGGTACCAAAAGCCAAACCTTTGTCGAGATTTCTGATCGGGGTGTGACCTGAAGAAGTGATATAGGACATATCCTCAAACCCCCCAACCAATGCAACATTGGTGGCTGGTCCAGTTCCCTGATTGGTCACCGTCACCTGATAAATAGTCGTGTCCCCTACACTCAGCGGGTCGCTGAGGTCAACCAATTCCAACAGCAAGGCGGGAACGCCGACGACGGGGTTGGATTGTGAGGCATAAACCACATCCGCGCACATTGCATTGGCTTCAGCTTTGGCCACAGCATTACCCGCCTCATAACCGCTTAAAGTCATACTGACTGTTTTGGAATCATTGGGTTTCAGAGTTCCTAAATCCCAAGTCACTGCACGCGTCGCCTGCGAAAAGCTACCCGCACTGTTGGCTGACTTAAACGCTGCATTGGCAGGAATTGCTGCCGCGAGCATGGCGGATTCCGCGTTGACATCGCCAGTATTGGTGACTTCAAAATCATAAGAGATCGGTCGTCCAATGTATTGCTTATCTTCTGCTCCAACCGATTTAATGGAAAGTTGAGGCTTGGAAACATTGGTCGTAGCCGCGTTTGAATCGGCTGTAATATTGCTTACCGTTCCTGCAGCACTATTAGAAATGTTGGGTACTCCACTTGAAGAACCGCCAAAGGAATACTCACCCGGAGCTTTTGCCTGCACCGTGGTGAGGATTTTTTGTTCTTGGCCTGGTGCCAAATGTCCGATCCGGTGAGAAACAATGTTACCGCCATCTTCAGCGATCACATTCTCCGGTAAAGTCGAAGAAACCATAACATCTCTTAAATCACTGGTCCCCGTGTTCTTTACGGTGTACTCAAGTGGGATCTGGTCACACATCAGTTTTTGTTCCGGAGCCTTAAGGCTTAGCGCCAGGCCGGAATCGACGACTGCGGTTTTCAGGCATAGGGCGGGAGCCTTAAAATTGGCTTCCGTACAGCATGGAATGTCGTCGGTGCTGTTGGCTTTGCCGGTCACTTTAATGACTCGAGTGCTTTTTGCGGGCAGTTTGCCCAGAGCCCAGGCGACTTTATCGCCCGAGGAGTCGAAAATGACTGGTTCCGTACTGATGGTTTCAAAGTCAGCCGGAAACGTTTCAACGATGTTCACATTTTCCAAATCCAGATTCGTTAAATTCGTCACATTAATATCGTATGTATAGGGTTGCCCTTTAAGTACGGTATTAGGGAAATGCTTGTCGACCCTGATATTGCTGGTACTTTCGATTCCCGTGGGATAAGACATGGAAGCCGTCGTCCAACCGGATTCAGCAGTTTTTGCAGCAGCCACTGCGTGATCCTTATGCATGAACCCGGTATGCGTGGTTCCGGCGGGAGCGCTGTAACATCCCGCAAATACAGTCAAACTCATTAAGCTCAGAAATTTTAAAAATGCGCTTCTTTTAATCATTTGTGTTCCCCCAAAATAAAACGGTTGAATATATGAGAAAAATTATTGGTCCAGGGTTTTGCCTAAGACGAATAAAATTTCAGAAAAAAAATCGGTTTGTTGCGGTACTTCTGGTGCGGTGGTTCTTTTAAGACTTAGAAGAAAATCCGAGTATTCGAGGTCTAGCTAAAAAATGGAGATTTGATATCGGAATGCAATAAATCTGATACTCACATAAATATAATTTTTGATCAGCTCACTTAACGGGATCACTGGATTCCGACTGTTGATAAAGCAACTGAACTACGCAGGGGGTTTCAGAGAGAGTCAGCAGACTAACCCCTTTTGGGTGGTATTTATGTGAGGTGTAAGACGCTTGATTTATTTTAAAAAATTATACTCGCTAACTGATGCGACACAACCCCCCATTAGGGTTATTTTTGGGGTAATATAGGGGTATAATAATTGTTAAAAATGGTGTATCCGCGAATTTATTTCACGGCTCTCTCCCGAGTTGCTCCGAAGTCACGAACTTCATTGACGAATCTGAATGCTGAGAAAAATCCTTTAAAGTCTGTCCAAATTTGACTTTCCCGGTGTTGTCTGATAAATACCCGACTCTATTTGATGCGGGTGAAAACATGGAAATAGCTGAAATATTTGAAAGTTTGTGTTTGTGAACCTGTGGATGGGTTGTTAAGGAAGTAAGGTCATGGCTGATCTGTTTTTGGAAATTGGAACAGAGGAAATCCCCGCCGGGTATATTCAACCGGCGTTGGATGACATGGGACAAAAGCTCGCGGAGTTCTTTGAGAAGGGCCGCGTATCAGCGGGCATACCGCAGGTGATGGGCACGCCGCGCCGTCTGGTGGTACATATCCCCGATGTCGACAAGCGGCAGAAAGACGTGGTCGAAACCTATCAGGGTCCCAACGTGAAAGTCGCCTACGACGCCGAGGGCAATCCCACCAAAGCGGCGATCGGTTTCGCCAGGGGCAAAGGGGTGGACATTAAAGACCTCACCACGGTGACCACGCCCAAAGGGGATGTGATCTGCGCGCAAGTCGAGAAAAAGGGAGTGCCCACCGTCCAACTATTAAATGAGTTCCTTTCGCAGTGGATGGCCGACATCACCTTTCCCAAGAAAATGCGCTGGGGATCGCGCAAAATTCCGTTCGCGCGGCCGGTGCACTGGGTGGCCGCCTTGTTCGACGGCAAAAAGCTGAAATTCGAATTCGAAGGCATCAAGGCCGGCAACACTTCGCAGGGCCACCGTTTTCTGAATCCCAAAAAATTCAAATTCGACAGCTTCAAATCCTATCTCCGGGAATGCAAGAAGCACAAAGTCATGGTCGACCCGGCGGAGCGCCGCCAATCCATCCGGGACCAAATCAAAACCATCGCCAAACAGGTCAAGGGTAAGGTGAAAGAAGACGCCGATCTGCTCGACACGGTGACCCATCTCGTCGAGTTCCCGGTGGCGGTGCTGGGCGAGTTCGACAAGGCCTATCTGGAGCTTCCCAAGGAACTGCTGGTCATCACCATGAAGGTGCACCAGAAGTATTTTCCGGTATGGAAGGGCGAAAAACTTTTGCCGTACTTCATCACCATCAGCAACATGAAGGCCAGGGGCCAGGACATCCCGCGCGGCAACCAGCGCGTGTTGAACGCGCGGCTGGAAGACGCCCGTTTCTTTTACGACGAAGACCGCAAACGCAAGCTCGAAGATTTCGTCGAAGACCTCAAAGGCGTGGTGTTCCAGAAAGACCTCGGCACGTCGCACGAAAAAGTTGTACGCATCCAAAGTAATGTTAACGCTTTGGTAACTTTAGTAAGCCTGCATCCACATGATTCTTCAGCAGGTGCCACCTTTGGCTCCAATGCTGTACGAGCTGCTAAATTATGTAAAGGTGACTTGGTGTCGCAGATGGTGTTCGAGTTCCCGGAACTGCAGGGCATCATGGGCGGCTATTACGCTGAGCATTCCGGAGAAAGCGCAGAGGTGGCGCAGGCGATCAAGGAGCATTATCAGCCTGCGTTCGCCGGAGACAACGTCCCGTCGACCCCTGTTGGAGCTTTGGTTGCGGTGGCGGACAAGCTGGACACCATCGTCGGCTGTATCGGCGTCGGGCTCATCCCTTCCGGATCGGAGGACCCGTACGCGTTGCGGCGTCACGCCCTCGGCATCATGCAGATATTGATTCATTACGACTGGCCCCTGAGCCTAAAGGATCTGATCAATACCGGCATCCAAACCCTGGGAGATAAGGCTAAACTTTCCAAGGATGAAATCCGTCGGCATTGCAAAGATCTTTTCGCCCAGCGTTTTAAAACCATGTTGAGTGCCGAGGAATTTGAGTATGACGTGATCGATGCCGTGCTGGGGACGGAGATAATCTCTCTGAAAGATTCCAAAGAAAAAGCCGCGGCCTTGGCTGATCTCAAAAAACGGGATCACTTTGAGGACTTGGCGACGGCGTTCAAGCGTGTGGTGCGTATTATAGAAGGGGACGTGCCGAGCGAGGTGAATCAGGAATTGCTCCAAGAGGAAGCGGAACAAGTGCTGTTCCGGAAATTCGCCGGGATCAAATCGACGGTGGAGAGGCACACCCAGGCAGGTGAATACTCCGCCGCATTGGCGAAAATTGCCGTAATCAAGGGCGAGGTGGACGATTTCTTCGACCATGTGATGGTCAATGTGGACGATGCGGCGCTCAAGGCCAACCGCATGGCCCTGCTCAAGTCGATTGCCGGCCTGTTTTCTCCGTTGGCCGATTTTTCCAAGATCGTGATTAAAAAAACTGAAAAAAAGTGATTTCATCCACTCAATGGAGCCGATTCAATGTTATGATTTGCTGATCCCTGATAACGAAGAGACATTCCACTTTTACCGGTGTACCTGAATCGCAGAAATGACCCATAAGTACGTTTATTTTTTTGGTGCCGACCAGACCGAAGGCAAAGCGGAGATGCGCGAATTGCTGGGCGGCAAAGGCGCCAACCTGGCCGAGATGGCGAATCTCGGCATCAACGTCCCCCCCGGTTTTACTGTTACCACCGAAGCCTGCATCTATTATTTCAAAAAAAATCAAAAGCTCCCGCCATCGTTATGGAACGAAGTGCTGGACAACCTGAAAACCCTCGAAAAAGTCATGGGCAAGGAGTTCGGCGGTATCGAAGAACCACTGCTGGTGTCCGTGCGGTCCGGTTCCCGCGCGTCCATGCCGGGAATGATGGATACGGTCCTCAACCTCGGCCTCAATCCCGACACACTGAAAGCGCTTTCAGGAAAAACCGGCAACGGCCGGTTCGCTTACGACTGCTATCGACGGTTCATCGCCATGTTCGGGAATGTGGTGTTGGGCATTGACAGCGAGCATTTCGAAGCCATCCTGCACCGCAGAAAAACCAAACAGAAAGTCGAGTTCGACACCGAGCTGGGTGTGGGCGATTTGAAAATGGTGATCAAGGATTTCAAGGCCCTCGTCAAACGCAAAACCGGAAAACCGTTTCCCGACAAACCGATCGATCAGTTGAAGCTGGCGGTGGAAGCGGTGTTCAATTCGTGGAACACTGACCGGGCCGTCACCTACCGGCGGTTGAACCGGATTCCCGATGACTGGGGCACCGCGGTCAATGTGCAGTCGATGGTGTTCGGCAATATGGGGCCGACCTCGGCAACCGGCGTGGCGTTCACGCGCAACCCGGCGACCGGCGAAAACAAATTTTACGGCGAGTACATGATCAACGCGCAGGGCGAGGACGTGGTGGCGGGCATCCGCACACCGAATCCCATCGCGCAGCTGGAGAAGGACATGCCGGAGATATTCGAAGCGCTGACCGGCGTTTACAAAGTATTGGAAAGCCATTACAAGGATATGCAGGATATCGAGTTCACCGTCCAGGAGAACCGGTTGTATATGCTCCAGACGCGGTCGGGCAAGCGCACGGCCGCCGCCGCGATCCGGGTGGCCGTGGATATGGTGAACGAGGGATTGATCAGCAAGCAGGAAGCCATCCTGCGCGTACCTGCAACGCAGGTGGATCAGATTTTTCATCCCATGGTGGATCCCAATACCAAGGTGGAGGTGCTGGGCAAAGGATTGGGGGCGTCACCGGGAGCGGCAACCGGCAAAGTGGTGTTTACGCCGGAGCACGCCCTGGAGCTTTCGAAAAAGAAGGAGCGTGTGATCCTGGTACGGATGGAAACTTCGCCGGAGGATATTCACGGCATGAGCGTGGCGCAGGGAATTTTGACGGCCAAGGGCGGCATGACCTCGCACGCGGCGGTGGTCGCCCGCGCAATGGGCAAACCCTGCGTTTCGGGGCTGGGCGAATTACTGGTGGAACCGCGCAAGAAAAGAGCTTCGCTCAATGGAGTGGTCCTGAAAGAGCTTGATCCCATCACCCTCGACGGGACGACGGGGCAGGTGATGCTGGGCCAGATCCCGCTGACCCAGCCAAGCGTCACCAGTTATTTCCGGCAGTTGATGGGATGGGCGGACAAGATGCGTGTGCTCAACGTTCGCGCCAATGCGGATACGCCTCACGATGCGTTGGTCGCGCGGGAGTTCGGTGCGCAGGGCATCGGGCTGTGCCGCACCGAGCACATGTTCTTCGATGAAGAACGCATCCTGCTGGTGCGCAAAATGATCATCACCGATAAGGAAAAAGTGCGGGAGGAGGCCATCAAAAAACTCCTGCCGATTCAGCGGTCCGACTTTATCCAGATTTTCAAGGTAATGAACGGTTTGCCGGTGACGATCCGTTTGCTGGACCCGCCTCTGCATGAGTTTCTGCCCGGTACCCCGGCGGAAGTTAAAATCCTGGCCAAGCAGATGCGGATTCCCGCCACCCAACTGACCCAGAAAATCGATTCCATGAAAGAGCAGAACCCCATGCTGGGCCTGCGCGGATGCCGGCTGGGCATCGTGTTCCCCGAGATTTATGAAATGCAGGTGCGTGCCATCATTGAAGCGGCGTGCCGACTGGTTAAAAAAGGCAGTAAGATTTTTCCGGAGATCATGGTTCCGCTGGTGCAACACGTCAACGAATTCAAAATTGTGAGGAAACGTATCGACGCCATCGCGGAGGAAGTGATCGGTAAATCGGGTGTCAAACTGGATTACAAGGTCGGCACCATGATCGAACTGCCGCGCGCCGCTGTCACCGCCGATGAAATCGCACTGGAAGCGGATTTCTTTTCCTTCGGCACCAACGATCTGACCCAGACGGCACTAGGCCTGAGCCGGGACGACGCGGGTACGTTTCTTTCCCATTATCTGGAACATGGTTTGCTGATGGACGACCCGTTCGTCAGCGTCGATCAGAAAGGTGTGGGGGCGCTGGTGGCGATGGCGATCGAGAAAGGCCGCGCCGCCAACAAAAAACTCCACCTCGGTATCTGTGGGGAGCATGGAGGCGATCCGGCGTCCATCGAATTTTTTCATCAACTGGGGCTGGATTACGTGAGTTGTTCCCCGTACCGAGTACCCACCGCCCTGCTTGCCGCTGCCCAGGCGGCGGTCCAAACCCCCGCCCCCACAACCGGCTAATACCCCCTGTTTGAAGGGAAAATCCGGTTGACTTCGCCTTTGCCTGCAATCATAATTGACCCATTCTATTTAAGTGTGGTCAACAGTCCGGCCTGTGGGCGCGCTCCCTGGTAGGCAGCTTGCTTCGGCCGGGGTTTTTTATGGTTTGGAAACTTTCATCAAAGCAGTACTAACTGTTTGATAATAAAGTATTTGGAGGTTTGAATGAACGTGGCAATCACCGGGATCACCGGCATGGTCGGGTCCCATTTGATCAAGAAATTGTGTGAAGTGAATAAAGAAGGCAGCAAGCCCACTGTGCGGGCCCTGATTCGCGAGGGCAGCGTGGTCGATCATCTCAAGGCCTTCGAGGATGTGGATTATGTCATCGGCGGGCTGGAGGACAAGGAATCGCTGGCCAAGCTGGTGGATGGCATGGATGTACTGGTGCACCTTGCGCATTATCCCGGTCCCGTACAATCTGCGGACGAATTGGTAAAAGTCAACGTGAATGGCACGTTCGATTTGCTGGAAGCGGCGCGCAAGGCGCGGGTCCAGCAGGTGGTATTCATGAGCGCCTGCACCGTATTTGGCCAGATTCTGCCGACCGTCGACGCCGAACATCCGCTCGACGAAACGCATCCGGTCATGCCGGGCAGTCTGTACGGCGCGATCAAGTCGTCCATCGAATCGTTCTGTTCCTTTTACCAGCGGAGCCGCGCCTTCAACACGACCATCCTGCGTCCGGTAACCATCTACGGTGTGAAACCGCAAATCGACAAGTCCGAATGGTTCAACACCATCGATTACCTGGCGACCAATTACAATGTCGACCTGAAAGGCAGCACCAAGTACGTTTCGGTCGATTCGGTGACGCAGGCTCTGGAAAAAGTGATCGGCAACCCGGACTGTTCCGGCAAAATCTATCACTTGATCGACGGCCATATCCATAATCTGGACCTGGGGCAAATGATTGTCGACCTCGTCGATTCCTTCGGCGAAATCGAAGGCGTCAAGGGGGAAGAGGGTGTGCCGATGTCGAACCAGGCGGCCAAAGATCTGGGCGTGGAGTTCCAGGGTAAAGAGGGAATTACGGAATACATCAAGCTGGTGCACAAGTTGCAGACGACTTTCGGCGGCGAACGTTTGGTCGATAAATGGTAATAGTCCGCTGTCGAGTTCCGGCGGCCGGGTAGGGCGGCGCGTCGGCTCCACACCTCACTTTTCTGATTCGGATGCTTTCATCTAAAATTTTTGTCGAAAAACTACAGGGGAACGGTTTTGATTTTTTCACCGGCGTTCCCTGCTCGCTGTTGTCCGGCCTGATCGCGGAACTCGAAGCAGACCGGAAAGCGGGGTATATCCCTTCCGTGCGTGAGGATGCCGGAGTCGGGCTGTGTGCCGGGGCCTACATGGGCGGCAAGCAACCGGTTCTGCTGATGCAGAATTCAGGATTCGGTTACAGCCTCAACGCCTTCACCTCCCTCAATCTCATCTACAAAATTCCCGTACTGGTTATTATGAGCTGGCGCGGGTGCGGCGGCAAAGACGCGCCGGAACATATCATCATGGGCGACATCAACGAACAATTGCTTGAGACGTCAGGCATGGAGTATGCGGTACTGGATGAGAACAATGCGGATCAGGTATTGGCCACCGCTCTTAAAAAAATAAAGAACGACAAGGTGCCCTACACGCTATTGGTCAAGAAAGGATTGTTCGATGAAAGGCATTGACGCGTTTAAGGAACTGGCGCCTTTATTGAAGAACGAACCGACGGTGCTGGCGAACGGCTACATCAGCCGCGAGTTCTTCAACGTGACCGACCGCAAGGAAAATTTTTACATGATCGGGTCGATGGGTCTCGCGTCGTCCATCGGTCTGGGCGTGGCGCTGGCGCAACCGGAGCGCAAAACACTGATCTTGGATGGCGACGGCAATGTGCTGATGGCAATGGGCACTCTCGCTATGATCGCCGCCTGTGCACCAAAAAACCTGATGCATATCGTGATTGATAACGAAGTCTACGAATCGACCGGAAGCCAGCGCACCCTGTCGCATGAAATCAAACTGGAAGAGGTGGCCAAAAGTGTCGGCTACAAACAGGGGATGCGGGTGACCCGTCCGCAGGACATCCGGCCCGCCTATCAGAAGTTGTACCAGGCCGAGGGGCCGGTTTTCCTGCTCATCAAGGTTGAGCCTGCGTTCGATGCCTCCCAGGGGCGGGTGACGCATACTCCCGAGGAAATTCGCGACCGGTTCATGGAATCGATCGCCGGGTAGGGTTTCGTAATGGTTCTAATATGAAAGATTTTTCCAAAATTCTGCGCTACGCCAAACCGTACAGCAAGGGTATCGCCTTCGCTTTTCTGTGCCTGATGGTGACCTCGGTGATCAC
>Ga0224497_10002718_pt1 | contig 10359 bp, 6 predicted proteins | sample SF_Jul11_sed_USG_4_FD_167970 | JGI IMG/M metagenome (GOLD analysis project Ga0224497, IMG submission 167970) | Sediment microbial communities from San Francisco Bay, California, United States - SF_Jul11_sed_USGS_13 | ecosystem: Environmental > Aquatic > Marine > Sediment | place: USA: California...
TAGAGACTTGGCTGGGAGGCAGGGATTCGAACCCCGATTCTGCGGGTCAGAGCCGCATGTCCTACCATTGAACGACCTCCCAACGGCCCGAGAGGCTACCAAGCGGCCTGGGGTCGGTCAATCGCGGGGCGGTGCGGCGGCGGGCTCGGCGGGCTCGTGACCATTCGGGCGGCGGGCTGTCTCATGCTCCGTGACGGCATCTCGCGAGCCCTGGGTGACGGTTGCGGGTGGGCCGTCGCGACGGCCGCGGGCGGGGCCTTTCGAACGTCCGCGGCAGCCGCCGGAGAGGAGCTTCCGCAGCTTCCTCCAGGCCCTCGACGGCGGCGGGACGAGGGTGCCGCGCAGCTTCGGCGGCTGGTGCTCCTCGTTTCGCTGCGAGCGGGCGGCGGCCGATCTGCTCTTCCTCATCTGCGACCTCGGCGCCGGCGGCTCGGCGTCGTGGGTGCCGGCGCAGGCGTCGGCCGCGGCCGAGCGCTTCGGATTCGAGGTGCGGGTCGAGCTGATCGAGAAGGCGGAAGGGACGGGCGGGCGCGAGGTCTTCGCCATTCGGGAGGTCCACGGCCGGGCCTTCTGAGTCGACGGCCACGATCAGCTGAAAGCGAGGTCGAGGAGCGCTTGCTGCTCCAGGGCGTGGGCCTTGGGGGAGCCGGTGGCGGGGCTGGCCGAGGGGGAGCGCTTGACGGTGCGGACGTGGCGGCCGCGGGTCAGGGGCTCGAGGCGCGGCACGACGAAGAAGAGGGCGCCCATGTTGGCCGGCTCCTCCTGCACCCAGAGGATCTCGCGGGCCTCGCCGAAGCGGTCGAGCTCGGCGGCGAGCTCGTGGCGCGGGAAGGGGTAGAGCTGCTCCAAGGCGACGATGGCGGTCGCGCCGGCGCCGCGCTTCTCGCGCTCGGCTCGCAGCTCGTGGGCGAGCTTGCCGGTGCACAGCAGAATCCGCTCGGCGCTGTCCAGCTGGCGCTCGGGCATCACGGGGAGAAACCGCTCGCGGCCGAAGGCGGCTCGCGCGGAGGCCGCCGCGGGGTGACGCAGCAGGCTCTTGGGGGTGAACACGATGAGCGGCTTGCGCCACTTGCGCAGCGCCTGGCGGCGCAGCAGGTGGAAGTGCTGGGCCGCGGTCGTGGGCTGGGCGATCTGGATGGCGTCCTCGGCGGCGAGCTGCAGGAAGCGCTCGATGCGGGCGCTCGAGTGCTCGGGGCCCTGGCCCTCGAAGCCGTGGGGGAGCAGCACCACGAGGCCCGAGAGCAGCCCCCACTTGTCCTCGGCGGCGGTCACGAACTGATCGAAGATGACCTGGGCGCCGTTGGCGAAGTCCCCGAACTGCGCCTCCCAGGCGACGAGCGCCTCGGGGTAGTCGCGGCTGTAGCCGTACTCGAAGCCGAGCACGGCGGCCTCGGAGAGGGCCGAGTCGTAGATCTCGAAGAAGGCCGGCGGCGCCGCCAGCCCTTCGAGGAGATAGTGCTCCTCGCCGGTCCTGCCGTCGAGCAGCACGAGGTGGCGGTGGCTGAACGTGCCGCGGCGCGAGTCCTGGCCCGAGATGCGCACTGGCACGCCGGCCCGCACCAGCGAGCCGTAGGCCAGGACCTCGGCCATGCCGAAGTCGATCGGCCGCTCGCCGCGGGCCATCTCGTGGCGCTGGTCGAGCAGCCGCCGGGCCTTGGGGTGGACCTCGAAGGCCCGCGGCAGGCGCGCGAGGTGATCGCCCACGAGCTCGATCTCCGCCGTATCGATCCCGGTGGGGACCTCGAGCGCGGGCCGGTACTCGCCGCCGACGAAGCCGTCCCAGTAGGCGGGCAGCCGGCGCATGAGGGGGATCTCGGTGAGGCCGCCGGCCCGCTCCTTGGCGGCGCTCACCTCCTGACGGATCTCCGCGGCGAGCGCGCGGACGCGCTCCCCGTCGGCCTCGATCCGCGCGGCGTAGCTCTCCCACAGCGGCGGGCGCTTCTGGATCGCGGCGTAGAGCCGCGGCTGGGTCAGCGTCGGGTCGTCGATCTCGCTGTGGCCGTGGCGGCGGAAGCCGATGAGATCGAGGACGACGTCGCTCGCGAACGCGTAGCGGTAGTCGGCGGCGAGGCGCGCCCCCCGCACCGCCGCCTCGGGATCCTCGGCATTGACGTGGAAGACGGGGATCGGCAGCCGCTTGGCGAGGTCGGAGGCGAAGCGGGTGGAGTGGAGAGCGCGGGGCTCGGCGGTGAACCCGATGAGGTTGTTGACGATGACGTGCAGCGTGCCGCCGACGTCGAAGCCGTCGAGCCCCGCAAGGTTCAAGGTCTCGGCGGTGATCCCCTGGCCGGCGAAGGCGGCGTCGCCGTGCATGAGGATCGGCACGACCTGGTTGCGATCTCGGCCCTGGCGGTCCTGCTTGGCGCGAGTCCGGCCCATCATCACCGGGTTGACGGCCTCGAGGTGGCTCGGGTTCGAGGCCAGGTGGATGGCGATGACCCGGCCGCCGGGAAAGCACAGGGCGCCGGTCGCGCCGCGGTGGTACTTGACGTCGCCGGCGCCCATGATCGAGCGCGGGTCGACGTCCTCGAAGCCCGCGAGGAGATCGGCGTAGTCGATGCTCACGATGTGCGCCATCACGTTGAGGCGCCCGCGATGGCTCATCCCGAGCACGGCGCTCGGGGTGTCGTGCCCGCTCGCCGTCTCGAGCATCGCGGACAGCACCGGGATCAACGCCTCGAGCCCCTCGAGCGAGAAGCGCTTGTTGCCGAGGTACTTCGTCTGCAGGACCTGCTCGAAGATCGTGGCCCGCATCAGCTGGTCAAGGAGCGTCCGCCGGTCGACGTCCGGGGCCGGAGCTTCCATCCGCTCCTGGATCCAGGCCCGGCGGGCGGGGTCGGGAAGGTGCATGAACTCGACGGCCAGCGTGCCGCAGTAGAACCGGCGTGCCGCCGCGACCCCGTCGCCGGCCGCCGGCAGCTCCGGGTGCTCGGCGGGCGCGAGGCGGCCGAGCCAGTCGAGGTCGGCCTGCAGATAGCCCCAGCGGCGGAAGGCGTCGAGGACGGCCACCTCTTCTCCGTCAGCGGTCATGGCGGCGCAGCTTAGCGCGATCGCGAGATCGGCCCGGGCGTTGGCCGCCGGCCGCCGGTAGAATGCGCCGATGTCGCGACGCTGGGCGCCGGCCGGTCCTGTCCTCTCGCTGTTCTCGCTGTTCTCGCTGTTGTCGCTCGCCGCGGTCGCCGCCGCGGCGGTGAACCTTCCCGATCCGCTGGCGCCGCCGCGCGCCGGCGGCCTGGCGGCGGTGGACGACGCCCTGCTGCGGCTGGCGACCCATCGCCGGGTGCTGATCGTCGGCGCCCACCCGGACGACGAGGACTCGAGTCTCCTGACCCTGGTGGCCGGCATGGGCGGCGAGGCCGCGTACCTCTCCCTGTCGCGCGGCGAGGGCGGGCAGAACCTGCTCGGCCCCGAGCTCGGCGTGGGCCTCGGCCTCATCCGCAGCGAGGAGCTGCTCGGGGCGCGGCGGATCGAGGGCAACCGCCAGTACTTCACCCGGGCCTACGACTTCGGCTACACGCGGTCGCTCGACGAGACCCTGGCGCGCTGGCCGCTCGCGGCGCTGCTCGAGGACGCGGCCCGCGCCGTGCGCGACTTCAAGCCCCAGGTCATCGTCTCGATCTTCCGCGACGGCGGCGGCGGCACGCACGGCCAGCACCAGGCGGCCGGGGTCGTGGCGCACCGCATCTACGAGCTCGCCGGCGAGGCGTCGTTCCACCCCGAGCAGGCGGCCGAGGGCCTCGAGCCCTGGGCGCCGCGGGCCCTCTACCGCCGGGCCTGGCGGCAGGGCGAGGAGGAGCCGGCGATCGCGGTCCGGCTCGACGGCGCGGAGGCGATCGGCGGCCGCGGCTGGGGCCAGATCGCCGCCGCCAGCCGCAGCATGCACCGCAGCCAGGACATGGGCCGGATGCAGACGTTGGGCGGGGCGAGCACTTCCCTGGTCTGGGTGGCGGGCGGCAGCGGGCAGCCGGGATCGGGCCTCTTCGACGGCATCGACGCGCGCCTCTCGGCGATCGCCGATCTGCTGCCGCGGCTGGACGGAGCGGGGCCTCGCGAAGAGGTGCGAGCGCGGCTCGAGAAGGTGGAGGGCGAGGCCGCGCGAGCCCGGGCGGGCTTGTCCCCGGCCGCTCTTGGAGACGCTCTTCCGGCCCTCGTCTCGATTCGCGGCGAACTGATCCAGGCAGGGCGCCTTCTCGCCGCCCACGAGGGAGCTGCGGCGCGGGCGGCCGCCGGCCTGATCGCCGAGAAGCTCGCCCTGGCGGAGCGAGCCGTTCTGGCGGCGGCTGGAGTCGCGGTCGACGCCCGTGCAGATCGCGAGCGGGTCGTTGCCGGGGAGAGCGTCGACGTGACGTTGTCGGTCTGGAACTCGGGCGCCCACGACGCGGTGCTCGCGAAGGCGGAGATCGTCGGCCGCGACGGGTGGGTCGGAGCGCCGATGCTGGATGGACCCGTCCCGGTGCCGGCGGCCGCGGCCGAGCCGGCCGAGTGGACCCGCACGCTCACCTTGGATCCCGCGGCGCGACCGACGCTTCCCTACTTCCTTGCCCGGAAAAGGGATGGTGATCTCTACGACTGGAGCGACGCCGGAGGAGACAGCCGTACTCGAGCCTTCGAGCCGCCGCCGCTGGCGGTGGAGCTGGTGCTCCAGATCGAAGGAGCCCAGGTGAGGGTGGGGAGAGAGGTCGTCCACGCCTTCGCCGATCAGGCGCGCGGCGAGGTGCGCCGGCCGCTGCAGGCCGTTCCCGCCCTCGAGGTCGAGGCGGCGCCGGCGCTCGTGCTGCGGCGCACGGCCGACCGCGGCCCGGCGGCGATCGAGGTGCGGCTGCGCTCCAACGCCGCGCGCCCGCTGGGCGGCACCGTCGAGCTGGGGGTCCCCCCCGGGTGGCCGGACGTCGGCGCGCCCGTCTTCGCCATCGAGGACGCCGGGGGCGGCGCCGCGGTCCGGCTCGAGGTCGCCGTGCCGGACGGCGCGCCTCCCGGCCGCTACCGGCTGCCGGTGACCGCCGTGCTCGACTCGGGGGAGCGCTTCGCGGGGGCCTTCCCGACGACCGAGTACGAGCACGTCCGGCCGCGGCCGCGGCCCGAGCCCACGGTCGTCGAGCTCGAGGTTCTCGACCTGGCCCTCCCCGCCGGCGAGCGGATCGCCTGGATTCGGGGCGCCTCCGACTCGGTCAGCGACGCGCTGTCGCGGCTGGGGCTGGCGATCGACGTGCTCGACGCTCGGGGCGCGGCCGAAGCGGATCTGGCGGCCTACGACGTCGTCGTCATCGGCGCCCGCGCCTACGAGACCGATTTGGGCGTAGGGCACGTCAACGCCAAGCTGCTCGACTGGGCGCGCGCCGGCGGCACGCTCATCGTCGAGTACCAGCAGTACCAGTTCTCGGACGGCGGTTTCGCCCCCTACGCCTTCGCCATCGGCCGGCCCCACGACCGGATCACCGACGAGACGGCGCCGGTGCGGCTGCTCGCTCCGGGGCACCCGGTCTTCAACCACCCCAACCGGTTGACGGCGGCCGACTGGGACGGCTGGGTCCAGGAGCGGGGCCTCTACTTCGCCGGCAGCTGGGGCCCGGAGCTGGTCCCGCTGCTCGGGATCCAGGATCCGGACGCGGAGGAGGCGCTCGGCGGCCTGCTCGTCGCGCCGCTCGGCGCCGGCACGTGGGTCTACACCGGGCTCGCCTTCTTCCGCCAGATCCCCGCCGGGGTGCCCGGCGCCTACCGCCTGCTCGCGAACCTGCTGGCCCTGGGAGAGAGGCGGTGAGGCGCGGGCCCGTCCTGGCGCTCGCCGCCCTGCTGCCGGGTGCCCTCTTGCTGGGGTCCTGCGACGGGGGCCGCACGCCGCTCGTCCTCTACTCGCCCCACGGGCGCGATCTCCTGGTCTTGCTCGAGACCGAGTACGAGCGGTCGCACCCGGCGATCGACGTGCGCTGGCTCGACATGGGGTCGCAGGAGATCTACGACCGCATCCGCTCGGAGGCCGCCAATCCGCAGGCCGACGTCTGGTTCGGGGGGCCCGACACGATCTTCGCGCAGGGCGCGGGCGACGGCCTGCTCGCCCCCTACCGGCCGCGCTGGGCGGCGGCCGTGCCCGCCGCCAGCCGCGACGCGGGCGACCTCTACTTCGGTCTCTACCGGGCGGTGCCGCTGCTCATCTACAACTCGGACGCCGTCGCCGCGGACGAGGCGCCCCGCGACTGGGACGATCTGCTCGACCCGCGCTGGCGGGGCAAGGTCGTCATCCGCGACCCGCTGGCGAGCGGCACGATGCGCACCGCCTTCGCCAAGGTGCTGGCCGACTCGGTGCGCGACACGGGCGACGAGGAGGCCGGCTTCGAGTGGCTGCGCCGGCTCGACGCCCAGACCAGGGGCTACGCCGCCAACCCGGCGCTCCTCTTCGAGAAGATCGTCCGCCAGGAGGGGCTGGTGTCGATCTGGGAGCTGACCGACATGCTCTTCCAGCGCCAGCGCGGCGCGCCGTTCGGCTACAGCTTTCCCGCGAGCGGATCGCCGGTCATCGACGACTCGATCGGACTCGTGGCGGGCACCCCCCACGCCGCCGAGGCGCGCGGGTTCATCGACTGGGTCGGCTCCGAGGACGCGCTGCTGCTCGCCGCCGAGGAGGCGTTCCGTCTGCCGGCGCGCGAGGATCTGCCGCGCGACCGGTTGCCGGAGTGGGCTCGCGAGGCCCTCGACGGGATCGTCGTCGCGGACGTCGACTGGCGGCTCATCGCCGAGCGCGGCCAGGAGTGGATGGCCCGCTGGGACCGCGAGGTGCGCGGCCGCGGGCGCTGAGGGCGGCCTCGGCGCTCGCCTCGCGAAGCCGGCTACAATCGCGCCGCGATGGCGTTTCTCGAGCTCGAGCGGATCCGGAAGCGGTTCGGTGACCTGGTCGTCCTCGACGGCATCGACGCGGCCGTGGCCGAGGGGGAGACGCTCGTCCTGCTCGGGCCGTCGGGGAGCGGCAAGACGACCCTGCTGCGGATCCTGGCGGGGTTCGAGACGCCCGAGGAGGGCCGGCTGCGGGTCGCGGGCGAAGACGTGAGCGCGCTGCCGCCGGCGCGGCGCAATTTCGGCATGGTCTTCCAGCACTACGCGCTCTTCCCCCATCTGGACGTCGGGAAGAACGTCGCCTTCGGGCTGGCGGCGCGCGGCGTGCCGGCCGCCGCGCAGGGGTCGCGAGTGGCCGAGATGCTCGCCCTCGTGGAGCTCCCCGGATTCGAGCGGCGAGCCGTCCACGAGATCTCCGGCGGCCAGCAGCAGCGCGTGGCGCTGGCCCGGGCGCTCGCTCCCAGCCCGCGGGTGCTGCTGCTCGACGAGCCGCTGTCGAACCTCGACCCGGCGCTGCGCGAGCGCACCCGCCGGCAGCTGCGCGCGGTGCTGCGGCGGGTCGGGATCACGGCCGTGTGGGTCACGCACGAGCAGCAGGAGGCGTTCGACGTGGGCGACCGCATCGCTCTGCTCGACGGCGGCCGGCTGCAGCAGCTCGGGACGGCGGCCGAGCTCTACTCGCGTCCGGCCAGCCGCTTCGTGGCGGATTTCGTGGGCCAGGCGAGCTGGCTCGGGGGCCGGAGGGTCGCCGCCGGCGAGGTGGAGGTGGCGCCCGGAGTGCGCTGGCGGGTGGCGGCGGACGCGGGCGCGGCGAGCGCCGGGGAGGTGGCGGTGATGCTCAGGCCCGAGGACGCGTGCCTCGTGCAGCCGGCCACCGGAGTCCTCGCCGGCCGGGTCCGCGCCAGCCGGTTCACGGGCCACGCAACCGAGGTCGAGGTCGAGCTCGACGACGGGACGCGCCTCCTGGTGGCGAGCCACGAGGCGGTGCCGGCGGCGGGCTCGCTCGTCGGCGTCGAGCCCCTGGCGGGGCGCTCGAGCCCGCGGGCGTTCGCCCCCGCCGGCGGCGACGGCGGAGCGCCTTGAGCCGCGCGCCGCGCTGGGCGGGAGCGCTCCTCGCCCTCGTCCTCACCTGGCTCGTGGGCTACCCCCTGCTCGTCACGCTGGCGGAGTCGCTGGGCCTGCCGGCCGGCCTCGACCTCTCGTCCTTCGCGGAGTTCGTGCGGCGGCCGGACGAGTGGCAGGCCGGGTGGCACAGCCTCTGGATCTCGGCGGCGTCGGTCGCCCTGGCGGCGCTGGTGGGGATTCCGCTGGGGTTCCTCTTTGCCCGCCACGAGTTTCCCGGCCGCCGGCTCCTGGGCTCGCTCGTCATCCTGCCCATCGCCTTGCCGCCGCTCGTCGGCGTCATCGCCTTCCTCTTCCTCTACGGCGAGAGCGGGCTTCTGACGCGAGTCGTGCAGCTCGGGCTGGGCCTCGACGAGGCGCCGTGGCGCCTCAACGGTCCGGGTGCGATCCTCCTCGTCCACGCCTATTCGCTCTACGTCTTCTTCTACCTCTTCACCCGCGCGGCGCTGGCCCGTTTCGACGCGTCGGTGCTCGAGGCGGCGTCGGCCCTGGGCGCGGGACGGGGGTATACGCTGCGCCGCGTGACCCTGCCGCTCCTGGCGCCGGCGCTCGTCGGCGCCGGGCTCCTGACGTTCATGACGGCTCTGGGCTCGTTCTCGGCGCCGTATCTCTTCGGCGGCGGGTTCCGGGTGCTGCCGACGCAGATCGTCGCCTCGAAGCTCAACGGCGAGCTCGCCATGGCGCGGGTCGAGACCGTGATGCTCGCGGCGCTGGCGTTTCTCGGACTGTGGCTGGTGCGCAAGCTCGACGTGGACCGCCACGCCGTCGCCGGCGGCGCCCGCGGCATCGCGCCGAGCCGGCGCCGGCTGCAGAGTCGGGGCGCCCGCCTGGCGGCGACGGTGGCCGGCTGGGGCCTCGCGGTCTTCCTGCTGCTGCCGCACCTGACGCTCGTCCTCATCTCGTTCGTGCCGCCCGTCAGCTGGACCACGGAGCTCTTGCCGCCGGTGCTCGGCCTCGTCAACTACGAGTCGCTCGCGGCGACGCCCGAGCGGCTGCGCCCGGTCTTCAACTCGCTCTGGATGGCGCTCGCGGCGACCGCCGGCGCCTTGCTGCTCGGGGCGTCGGCGGCCCGCCTGTCGCTGACCCTCCGGGGCCGCCTCGGCCGCTGGCTGGAGCTTCTCCTGGTGGTGCCCTGGGCGATCCCCGGAACCGTCTTCGCCGTCGCTCTCGCGCTGACCTTCAGCGTCCGCGCCGCCTGGATGGGCCGCTTCGTCCTCGTGGGCACGCTGTGGATCCTGCCGCTCGCCTACCTCGTGCGCAGCCTGCCGGTGACGGGAAGAAGCGCTCTCGCCGGGCTGCGGCAGTTCGACGCCCGGCTCGAAGAGGCGGCGGCGTCGCTCGGTGCCGGCAAGGTCTACACCTGGCGGCGGATCACCCTGCCGCTTCTGGCGCCGGCGCTCGCCGCCGGCGCCAGCCTGGCGTTCATCACGACGCTCGGCGACTTCGTGACCTCGATCGTGCTCTACACCTACGACACGCGGCCGGTGTCGGTCGAGATCCTTTCGAGCCTCCGATTGCAGGACACGGGCGTGGCGGCGGTCTACGGGGTCTTCCTGATGCTGGTGAGCGCCACGATCTTCCTCGTCTGGGGGCGTCAAGAGGGTGTCTGAGCCGCAGACCTCGAGGATGTACCTGAGCCGGCTGTGGGTCCTCATGTTGACGGTCTTCGTCGACATGATGGGCTTCCTCATCGTCCTGCCGCTGCTGCCGTTCTACGCCAAGAAGCTGGGCGCCGACCCGACCCGGATCGGCCTGCTGGTCGCCGTCTTCGCGGTCGCCCAGCTGGCGACGGCGCCGCTTTGGGGGCGGTTGTCGGACCGCTACGGGCGGCGGCCGATGATCATCACCGGGCTCGTGATGTCGGCGGTCTCCTACCTCCTGTTCGAACAGGCGAGCACCGTGTGGCTGCTCTTCGGCTCGCGCATCTTCCAGGGGATCGGCGCCGGCACCAACGGCGTGGTGCAGGCCTATCTGAGCGACACGGTGCCGGCCGAGCGGCGCTCGCAGGCGTTGGGATGGCTCACGGCGGCGGCCAGCGCCGGCGTCATGCTCGGCCCCGCCGTCGCCTCGCTCGCCAAGAGCTACAGCACGATCGGCCCCGGCTACGTCGCCGCCGGACTGTGCCTCCTCAACGCGATCTCCGCCTGGATCCTGCTGCCCGAGCCGCGCCGTCACCGCGACGCGCCGCCGCGCGGCGCTTCACCGGGCGCCACCCGCCGGGCCTTCGGCGAGGTCCTGCGCCGGCCGAGCGGTCGCATCGGGGCGCTGATCTGGATCTACGCCGCCGGCATGATGGCGTTCATGGCGATGAACGGCATCCTCGCGCTCTACCTCGACGTCCGCTTCGGCGTCACCGAGGCGAACATCGGCTGGTTCTACACCTACGTCGGCGGGGTGTCGCTGCTCATGCGC
>Ga0224497_10002719_pt1 | contig 10356 bp, 9 predicted proteins | sample SF_Jul11_sed_USG_4_FD_167970 | JGI IMG/M metagenome (GOLD analysis project Ga0224497, IMG submission 167970) | Sediment microbial communities from San Francisco Bay, California, United States - SF_Jul11_sed_USGS_13 | ecosystem: Environmental > Aquatic > Marine > Sediment | place: USA: California...
GCCAGTAGATTGAAGCGGCCGTCGTCGGCAGAAGCGGCACCTTCGTTCTCGGACGTAACGCCGGGACGGCGCGCCACGCCGGCAAGCAGCGTTGCCGGCTGACAGTACGGCACTCCACTCATTCGCGCCCGCATAGCAACGGATTTCATTCGCTTGTCGTCATCCGGTTGAGCCGCAGGCGCTGCACCGTTTTCCTTGTCGCGCGCATTCGCGACTTGGGGAACACCTTCGCAGCGTGTCAATTTCGCTACACAGCGCGGGCTACAGGTAGCGAAGGCGACCTCGCCTTCGCGCGGTTGATGCGTGATAATATTAGCGATCTGCTTAGGATGTTTGCCCGCAAGCGATGGTGCTAGGCCAAGCGGCGGCAAAGAGGTGCCTGATTGAGCAGTTGTGCCCCTAGGCTTTGAAAGCTGTCGCAGCGGTTTGACCGGCAAAATAGGCGGTGCGGCTCGCAATGCACGCGGGGTTTTTTGGATCAACTTTCGGTAATTACATGACTGTCAGCATGCGTGAGATGCTGGAAGCCGGTGTTCACTTCGGACACCAGACGCGCTTCTGGAACCCCAAGATGGCGCCGTACATCTACGGCCACCGCAACAAGATCCACATCATCAATCTGGAGCGGACACAGTCGCTGTTCGCCGAGGCGATGAAGTTCCTACGCCAACTGGCCGCGCGCCGCGGCACCATTTTGATGGTCGGCACCAAGCGCCAATCGCGCGAAGTCATCGCCAGCGAAGCCAAGCGCTGCGGTATGCCTTATGTCGATCAGCGTTGGTTGGGAGGCACGATGACCAACTTCAAGACTGTCAAGGCTTCGCTGAAGAAATTGAAAGAGATGCAGGCCCAGACCGAGGCCGGCACCGATTTGCGCATCAAGAAAGAGGCGCTGATGTTCGAGCGTGAATTGGCCAAGTTGGAGAAAGACATTGGCGGTATTCAGAATATGACTGCGCTGCCGGACGCCGTTTTCGTGATCGATGTCGGCTACCACAAGATTGCTATTTTGGAAGCCCAGAAACTCGGAATTCCGATCGTCGGCGTTGTCGACTCCAACCATTCGCCGATCAGCATCGACTACGTGATTCCCGGCAACGACGACTCGTCCAAGGCGGTGGCTTTGTATGCCAAGGCTGTGGCCGACGCGGTGCTCGACGGCAAGGCTAACGCGTCGAACGAACTCGTACAGGCCATCGGTGCCGAGGGCGATGAGTTTGTGGAAGTCAGCGACGAAGCGTGAGTTGCAGATTGCGCACCGAAGCAATGAGAAGGGGCTACCAGAGCCCCTTTTTTCAACTGGAGCCGGAATTTATTGATTGTGGCTGCGCCTGGCGTTGGCCAGCGAGCATGACGGAGATTTACTAGATGGCCGAGATTACCGCGAGCATGGTGGGTGAGCTGCGCGCCAGGACCGACGCGCCAATGATGGAGTGCAAGAAGGCGTTGATCGAGGCACAGGGCGAATTGGACAAGGCCGAAGAGCTGTTACGGGTCAAACTTGGCGGCAAAGCCAGCAAGGCCTCGTCCCGCGTGACTTCAGAAGGCATCGTTTCGGTGTTCGTCAGCGGCAACACCGGCGCGATGATAGAGCTCAATTGTGAGACCGATTTTGTCGCCAAGAACGAAGATTTTCTGGGCTTTGGAAAAGCGCTCGCTGAAATCGTCGCCAAGCAAAACCCGGTAGATGTGCCGGCCTTGTCGGCGCTCGATCTCGATGGCGTCAACGTCGAAACCCGACGCACGGCGTTGATCGGCAAGATAGGCGAGAACATCTCCATCCGCCGGTTCAAGCGTTTCTCGGGTGACGCTAAGTTGATGACATATCTGCACGGTACGCGCATCGGCGTGGTGGTCGAATACGTCGGTGACGACGTGGCGGCAAAAGATGTGGCGATGCACGTGGCCGCGATGAAGCCGGCGGCACTGTCGGCGGCAGAAGTGTCTGCCGAGTTGATCGAAAAAGAGCGTCACGTAGCCACGTTGAAGGCTGCCGAAGACAGCGCCAAGGCCGTGGCCGATGGCAAGACACCGCAGCCGGCTGAGATTGTGGCTCGACGTGTCGAGGGCGCCGTTCAGAAGTTCCTGAAGGAAGTCTGCCTCTACGATCAGACTTTTGTCAAAAATGACAAACAGACCGTCGCGCAGATGCTCAAGGCCGCGGATACGAAGCTCAAGGGCTTTACCGTTTTTGTGGTGGGTGAGGGCATCGCGAAGAAGGACGAAGATTTCGCCGCCGAGGTGGCTGCTCAAGTCGCGGCAGCCAAGGCCGGCTAAGACCCTGCTTCATTGCCACCCATGCCTCAATACAAGCGTATTTTGCTCAAGCTTTCCGGCGAAGCCTTGATGGGCGAAGACGCCTACGGTATCAACCGCGCGACCATCGTGCGCATGGTGCGTGAGGTGCAAGAGGTCACTAAGCTCGGCGTGGAAGTGGCGGTGGTGATCGGCGGTGGCAATATTTTTCGCGGCGTGGCAGGAGGTGCCGTTGGCATGGACCGCGCGACTGCGGACTATATGGGCATGCTGGCCACCGTGATGAACGCGCTGGCGCTGGCCGACACGATGCGCCAGGAGGGCATCATCGCGCGCGTGATGTCGGCCATTGCCATTGAGCAGGTGGTCGAGCCTTATGTGCGTCCCAAGGCGTTGCAGTACCTTGAAGAAGGCAAGGTGTTGATATTTGCCGCCGGGACCGGAAATCCGTTCTTCACCACCGACACAGCTGCTGCATTGCGCGGTGCCGAGATTGGTGCCGAGATCATGCTCAAGGCGACCAAGGTCGATGGCGTGTACTCTGACGATCCACGGCGGGACGCGAAAGCGACACGGTACTCGAGTATCACCTTCGACGAAGCCATCAGCAAGAACTTGCAGGTGCTTGACGCCACTGCTTTTGCGCTCTGTCGCGATCAGAATCTGCCCATTAGGGTGTTCAGTATCCTCAAGGCCGGTGCGCTGAAGCGTGTAGTGACCGGCGAGGATGAGGGCACACTGGTCCACGTATGAGGCTCTAACATGGAAACCACTGAGATCCGCAAGACCGCTGAACAGAAGATGGAGCGTGCGGTCGAAGCATTCAAGTCGGAGTTGACCAAGATCCGGACCGGCCGTGCGCATCCGGGCATACTCGACCAAGTGCAGGTCGAGTACTACGGGTCCATGCTGCCTATCAGTCAGGTTGCCAACGTCACCTTGCTCGACGCCCGCACGATCAGCGTGCAACCCTGGGAAAAGGGGATGGGGGCGAAAATCGAGAAGGCGATACGGGAGTCCGACCTGGGCCTGAACCCTGCCGCGCAGGGCGATTTGTTGCGTGTGCCGATGCCGGCACTGACCGAAGAGCGTCGTCGCGATCTGACCAAGGTGGTGCGCCACGCCAGCGAAGAAGCCAAGATCGCAGTGCGTAGTGTGCGGCGCGATGCCAACGAGCAGGCCAAAAAGCTGACGAAGGACAAGCAAATCAGCGAAGACGATGAGCGCCGCTCACTCGATGAGTTGCAAAAGCTGACCGATCGCACTATCGGTGAAATAGACAAGCTGACCTCCGCCAAAGAAGCCGAGGTCTTGGCGGTCTGAATCCGAGCTACTCGTTGTGTCTAAAACCCCTGATAGCTCTAGCCTTGCAATTCTGGTGCCGACTTGAGCAAGCCTCGGTGGCATGCTGCCTATGAGTGAGCAGACGAGCAACCTTGCGCGGGTGACATCCGGCGTGCCGCGCCATGTCGCCATTGTGATGGATGGCAACGGTAGATGGGCACGCAAACGCTTCTTGCCGCGCGTGTATGGACACAAGGTCGGCGTGGACGCCCTGATGCGAACCGTTGGCGCCTGCGCCGACCGTGGGATCGAGTACCTGAGCGTATTCGCATTTTCGTCGGAGAACTGGAAACGACCGACCGAAGAGGTCTCGGGCCTGATGAATCTGGTGCTGGCAGCTGTGTCTAGCCATCTCGCTAAGCTGGCCGGTGCGGGTGTTCGCATCCGCATCGTTGGTGACCGCAGTCACGTCTCGGGGGCCGTACGTGCGGCGTGGGATGAGGCGGAGTCCGCCACCGCCGGCAACACCAAAATCGCGCTTTCCGTGGCGTTTAACTACGGTGGGCGCTGGGACATCGTGCAGGCTTGCCGCCGGGTTGTCGAAGCGGGACTGACGCCGCAGCAGATCGACGAGGCGGTGCTGGATAGACACATGGCAATGAGCTACGCGCCGGACCCAGACCTGTTCATCCGCACCGGCGGCGAGGTGCGCATCAGCAATTTCATGCTTTGGCAGACCGCTTACGCGGAGTTTTTTTTCAGCGATTGCCTTTGGCCCGATTTCGGGAGCAGTGAGCTCGACGCGGCCATAGCCGCCTACGCTCAGCGCGACCGCCGCTTCGGCGAAGTGCACGAGCCAGCGATGCCAGCGGTGACTCGTCAGGTGGCAGTTTGAGCATGCTCAAGCAGCGTGTCATCACCGCTGTGAGCTTGTTGGTACTGCTGTTGCCGGCGCTGTGGGTGCGCAATCCGTGGCTGTTTGCGTTGCTAACGCTTGCGCTGATCGGCGCCGCGGGTTGGGAGTGGGGGCGGCTCAACGGCTTGGGTACTTTGCCGGCGCTGTCTATTTCTGCCTTGGTATTAGGGCTGTGTTTGGTCGCGTTAGCGGCCGGTTGGCTCGCCGTGCCGCCCGCGTGGGCGTGGTGGTTGCCGATGGTTGTGTGGGTGGGTGGTGGTGCATGGGTGATCCGCCACGGGCCCAACGGCTGGCGCAGCTGCCTGATGGTGCTACGTCTGTTGGCGGGCGTAGTGCTGCTGGCGCTGGCTTGGCTTGCCCTTGCACACGCCAAAACGCGCGGCATCAACTACGTACTTTCGGTGTTCTGCCTGGTTTGGGTGGCCGATATTGCGGCCTATTTCGGAGGCCGCGTTTTCGGGCGGCACAAGCTGGCGCCAGCGATCAGCCCTGGCAAGAGTTGGGAAGGCGTGTGGTCTGGCATGGCTGGCGTGCTGCTGCTGGGTTGGTTCTGGTGCACGGTGATAGACCGGCGTATACCGGTCGATTCTTTGAGCCTGTACAGTGAGTTGGCTGACGGATTGGGAATCGCCCACGCGGTGTTGACGCTGTTGTTCTTGTCGGCCATGAGTGTCGTCGGTGACCTCGTGGAATCGGTCGTCAAGCGCAGTGCGGGGGTCAAGGACAGCAGCGCTCTGCTGCCAGGCCACGGCGGTGTGCTCGACCGTGTGGACGCACTGCTGCCTGTCTTCCCGCTGGCCCTGGTGTTCAGTACTTCACGGGGCTGACGGCCTGAGACGCGCACCATGGGCACCATGACGCAGGTTTGCATCCTGGGCTCCACCGGGTCCATCGGCACCAGCACGCTGGACGTGATGGCCCGTCACCCTGAGCGATTCCAGGCTTTTGCGTTGACCGCCCACGGTCGCGTTGATGAGCTGCTGGCGCAATGTATTCAGTGGCGCCCTCGTTTTGCGGTGTTGCCTGGCGCGGAGCAGGCCACTTACCTGCGCAATGGGCTGAAGGCGGCGAGGTTGCGCACCGAAGTACTGTGCGGTGCAACCGCATTGGCCGAGGTGGCGGCCCATCCTGACGTGCAAGTGGTGATGGCCGCCATTGTCGGCGCTGCCGGGTTGATCCCATGCCTTGCCGCTGCGCGCGCGGGCAAGCGTTTGTTGTTGGCCAACAAGGAAGCGCTGGTGGTGGGAGGGGCGCTCTTCATGCAGGCAGTGCGCGAAGGCGGTGCACAGTTGTTGCCCATCGATAGCGAGCACTCGGCCATCTTCCAGTGCCTGCCCGAGGATCGCGCGTGTTGGGTGGACCGAATCGCTCATATTGTGCTCACCGCCTCTGGGGGGCCGTTTCGCGACCGTGACCCGTCGACGCTGGGCGATGTCACGCCCGATGAGGCCTGCGCGCACCCGAACTGGGTGATGGGGCGCAAGATTTCCGTTGATTCGGCGACGATGATGAACAAGGCGCTGGAGGTGATAGAAGCACATTGGCTGTTTGGTTTGGCACCCGAGCAGATTCGTGTTGTGATCCACCCCCAGAGCATCGTGCATTCGATGGTGGCTTACCGAGACAGTTCTGTGCTGGCGCAGTTGGGCACTCCCGACATGCGCGTGCCGATTGCATGCGGATTGGCTTACCCCGAGCGTATCGAATCGGGCGGCGAAGTGCTCGACCTCAGCACGATGGCCCAGCTCAGCTTTGAAGAACCCGACCCGCGGCGCTTTCCCAGCCTGCAAATGGCTTGGGACACCTTGCGCGGCCCAGCAGGAGGCGCGACGATACTCAACGCGGCCAATGAAGAGGCGGTAGCGGCCTTTCTTGGGTGCACGATTCGTTTTGATCAGATTCACGCCGTCAACGCTGCTACGTTGGACGCCGTGCAGCCTGCCGGCGCCACATCGATCGACGGCCTGCTGGCGTTGGATGCCCTGGCCCGGCGCGAGGCGGTGCTTCAGGTCAGGAGGCTGGCTGCATGATCACCCTGCTTGCCTTCATCCTGACGCTCAGCGTGCTGATCGTCATCCACGAGTATGGGCACTACCGGGTGGCCGTCGCGTTTAACGTCAAGGTACTGCGGTTTTCGGTCGGATTTGGGCGCGTGATCTGGCGGCGCCAGTCGACGCCAGACAGCACTGAGTTCGTCGTCTCGATGTTGCCGATCGGCGGCTATGTGCGCATGCTCGACGAGCGCGAGGGCGCAGTGCCGACGCATGAGCTGCACCGCGCTTTCAACCGCAAACCCTTGCTGCAACGCTCGGCCGTCGTCTGCGCGGGCCCGGCCGCCAACTTGCTGCTGGCAGTGTTGTTGTACGCAACGGCACACTGGATAGGCGTTGACGAGTTCAAGCCGGTTCTCGGCCTGCCAGTGGCCGGCAGCGTTGCCGATAGCGCAGGGCTGCGTTCGGGCGACTGGGTGCGCGAAATCTCAAATAATGGCGAGGATTGGAGCGAAGTGCGCTCTATGACCGACTTGCGCTGGGAACTCACACAGGCTGTTGTGGGCGGCCAGCGGAGCTATTTGCGCGTCACCGACTCGGCCGGTAGGGCGCGTCGGCAACTGGTGCTTGAAACCGATCGGCTGGATGCCGGCGACATCGATGCCGAGTTGGTGCAACGTATCGGCATCGGCGGGCCCTACAGCGCGCCGGTGCTCAGTTCACTCAAGCCCGACGGTCCGGCTGACAAGGCGGGGTTGCGCGCGGGCGACCAAGTGCTCAGTGTCGATGGCATCGACATTGTCGACGGTTCACAGCTGCGCGAGTTGATCCGTGCCTCGGCCAAGACGCAAACCGCTGCCGCCATGCAATGGCGCGTTGAGCGGGATACGCAAGTGCTGGATGTGACCGTGCAACCCATGGTGGTTGTAGAGGGCTCCGCACGCGTCGGCCGCATCGAGGCGTACATCGGGCGCACACCCGAAATGGTGACGGTGCGCTATGGGCCGATAGAAGGCGTGACGCGGGCATTTCGGCGCACTTGGGAGATGTCGGCGCTGACGCTCAAGATGTTTTCGCTGATGGTGATCGGTGACGCATCGCTGAAAAACTTGAGTGGGCCGCTAACCATCGCCGATTACGCTGGTCAATCGGTACGCCTGGGCTTGGCCTACTATCTGGGCTTTTTGGCCATTGTGAGTGTCAGCTTGGGTGTACTCAACCTCCTGCCACTGCCCATGCTCGATGGTGGGCACCTGATGTATTATCTTTTTGAAGCGATAACAGGGCGGCCGGTTTCGGGCGCTTGGCTAGAGTACTTGCAGCGCGCGGGGGTTGCAGTCTTGATGATGCTCATGGCGCTGGCGCTCTACAACGATGTGGCCCGATTACTGAGCCTGTACTGACTTCCCTCCGCATGCGCATTCCAAGAACTTGCTTGCAGAAGCTTCACGCCAGCGTCGCGTGCCTAGTGTTTTCTTTGGCGCTGTGGGCCGGCCTTGCCTGGGGCGTGGAACCCTTTGTGCTCAAAGATATACGTGTCGAAGGTCTGCAACGCTCGGACGCTGGTACCGTATTCGCTGCGCTGCCCTTTCGCGTTGGCGATACTTACAACGATGAAAAGGGCGCGGCGGCCCTGCGTGCGCTTTTTTCCACCGGGTTGTACAAGGACGTGCGTATTGATATCGACGGCGATGTCGTCGTCGTGATCGTGGACGAGCGATCGGTCGTGGGCCGCATCGACTTCACCGGCTTGAAAGAATTCGACAAAGATCAACTGGGAAAGTCGCTGAGAGATTTTGGTATTGGCGATGGTCTTCCGTTCGACAAGGCCCTGGCCGACCGCGCCGAGCAGGAGTTGAAGCGTCAATACCTCGCGCGCGGCTATTACGGCACCGAGGTGGTGACCACGATCACGCCGCAAGAACGCAACCGTGTCAACGTGACGTTCACCGTCAGCGAAGGCGAGGTGGCGCACATCACCGAAATCCGTATCGTCGGCAACCAGGCATTCTCAGAACGAACACTCAAGGGCTTGTTCGACCTCACGAGCAGCGGTTGGCTGACCTTCTATACCAAGTCAGACCGCTATTCGCGCGCCAAGCTCAACGCCGACCTTGAGACTTTGCGCGCCTACTACCTCAATCGCGGGTATCTGGAGTTCATCATCGAGTCGACGCAGGTAACTCTCTCGCCCAACAAGCAGGAAATCGCTATCACCGTCAACATCCGCGAGGGGCAGGTCTATACCGTCACCGCCGTCAAGCTGGAGGGCGACTTTTTAGGTAAGGAAGACAAGTTCAAGACGCTGGTTCGCATCAAACCCGGCGAACCCTATCGCGCTGAGACCGTAGCCGCAACCACGAGCGACTTCGTTGATTTGTTTGCCACCTTTGGGTATGCCTTTGCACGCGTTGAAGCACAACCCGAGATCGACCGTGATACGGGCCAAGTCGTCGTGGTACTGCGGGCGAATCCGCTGCGCCGCGTGTACGTGCGCCGCATCAACGTTGCGGGCAACAGTCGCACCCGTGATGAGGTCGTGCGTCGCGAGTTCCGTCAACTCGAGGCCGCCTGGTACGACGGTCGCAAGGTCAAGCTGTCGCGCGACCGGGTCGATCGGCTCGGCTACTTCAGTGAAGTCGCCATCGATACGGCCGAAGTATCCGGCTCGCCTGATCAAGTCGACCTGACGGTCAACGTGAAGGAAAAGCCGACCGGCAATCTCTTGATCGGTGCGGGCTTTTCCAGCGCCGACAAACTGGTGTTGACCGCGTCGGTCAAACAAGACAACGTCTTTGGTACCGGCAACTATCTGGGTATCGAAGTCAACACCAGCAAGTCGAGCCGGCTGTTGGTGCTGAGTACGGTAGACCCTTACTTCACCACTGACGGTGTCTCGCGCGCTATCGACCTTTACTACCGCACGTCCAGGCCGATCAACAGCCAGGGCGAGGATTACAAGCTCGTCACGCCGGGCGGCTCAGTGCGTTTTGGAATTCCGTTCAGCGAGTACGACACCGTTTTCATGGGCATTGGCTACGAGCGTACCGAAATCCGCGGCGATACCGGTCTGCCTTTGATCTATAGGCTGTACAAGAGCGAGTTCGGCGAAGTCAGCAGCTCGATGCCGTTGACCGTGGGTTGGTCGCGCGATGACCGTGACAGTGCTTTGGTTCCCAACGCAGGTAGCTACCAGCGTGTCAATGCGGACTGGTCGGTGGCTGGCGACGCCAAGTATCTGCGTGTCAACGCACAGTACCAACAGTACTGGCCGCTGACCAAGCAGTACACCTTTGCCTTTAACTCCGAGGTAGGTTGGGGCAGAGGGCTGGGTGGCCGAGACTATCCCATCTTTAAGAACTTTTTTGGTGGCGGGTTGGGGTCGGTGCGCGCCTTTGACCAAGGCTCATTGGGCCAGGTCGATGTGACCGGCGCGTACATTGGAGGCACGCGCAGGGTCAACTTCAATGGCGAGTTTTACGTGCCTGTGCCGGGTGCGGGCAACGACCGCACCTTGCGCCTTTTTGGCTACGTCGACGCAGGCAATGTCTGGGGCGAGTCCGAAACAGTCGAACTTAACAGTTTGCGCGCATCAGCCGGCATTGGGTTGAGTTGGTTGTCTCCCGTGGGCCCACTCAAGCTGAGTTTTGGCACCCCCATCCGCAAGCGGCCAGGCGATAGAATTCAGCGACTTCAATTCCAGATCGGGACCGCGTTCTAATGAAATTCTTTTTCGTCAAATCGGGTTTATTGGCTTGTTTGCTTGTGCTTGCCGCATGGGGGGTGCAGGCGCAGGGAGTCAAGATCGGCTATGTCAACAGCGATCGCGTGCTGCGAGAGTCGTTGCCGGCCAAGGCGGCGCAGAGAAAACTTGAGACCGAGTTCTCCAAGCGTGACAAGGAACTTGCC
>Ga0224497_10002720_pt1 | contig 10356 bp, 6 predicted proteins | sample SF_Jul11_sed_USG_4_FD_167970 | JGI IMG/M metagenome (GOLD analysis project Ga0224497, IMG submission 167970) | Sediment microbial communities from San Francisco Bay, California, United States - SF_Jul11_sed_USGS_13 | ecosystem: Environmental > Aquatic > Marine > Sediment | place: USA: California...
GGAAGACGAGATCGGCTCGCTAGAGGTCGGCAAGCGCGCCGATCTCGTCGTCGTGGGCGTCGACGGCTTCCATCAGCAGCCCCACTACGGCCTCTATTCGCTGCTGGCCTACTCCACGAAGGCCGCCGACGTCGACACCGTGATCGTCGACGGCGTCGTCGTCGTGGAGAACGGCCGGGTCCTGACCGTCGACGCGGCGGCGACGCTCGCGCGAGCGGCGGAGTACCGGGACCGGATCAGGCCGGCGCCCTGACCGGCGCTGCCGGCACGAGGACGCCCGCGCCCGACGACGCCCCGGGACGCGGGACGCGAGCCGCGGTCTACTCGAGGTAGCCGAGGGCCTCGAGGTCCTCGAGCTGGTCGAGATTGGTGGTCGCTGCGGCGCGCTCCGCTCCGACCGGCGGCGCGCCGTGGACGAAGTAGAGCGCCGGCGCGGGGAGCCCGGCCAGCCGCTCGAAAAGCCCCTCGTCCCAGGGCAGCAGGGTCTCGAGGGTCGCCGTCCGGCTGGCCAGGGTCCGCTCGCCGCTCGCGAGCGTCGCGCGCACGGCGTGTCCGGGCGGCAGCTCGAGCTCGAGCAGAGCGAGCACGCGGCCGCCGCCGGCAACCGGGCGATCCCGTCCCGCGGCGCCGGCGGCGGCGGGCGTCAATCCCACGAACGGGCGGAACCTCACGTCGTCGCCGGCCTCGAGGACGAGCCGGACCGCGCCGGGCTCGCCGTCCCCCAGGGCCAGCACGAAGGGGCCCGGCCGGGCGCGCAGCAGGAACGACGCCAGCAGATCGCCCATCCGCGCCAGCGCCTCGGGATGCTCGCGCACGACGTCGACGCGCTCGCCGGGATCGGCTCGCAGATCGTAGAGCTGGTGCGCGGTGGTCCAGCTGCGCGGCGCGCGCACGACGTACTTCCACTCGCGGCTGCGCACGCCGAAGACGTCGCGCTCGGGATTCTCCACGAACGCCGGGCGGTCGGCGGTCTCCGACCTCTCGATCAGCGGCCACAGGCTGCGCGACTCGGCCGTCGCGGCCCCGGCGGGCAGCCCGGCGGCCTCGAGGATGGTGGGCAGCAGGTCCGTCACCCGGACCTGCTCGTGCACCACGAGCCCCTCCTCGAAGCGGCGGCCCCGCCCCGGCCTGAGGATGAGGGGCACGCGCACGAGCTCGTCGCTGAGCAGGGTCGCCCCGTGCCCCCAGGAGCCCTGACGGTCGTAGATCACCTCGCCGTGATCGGCGACCACGGCGACGACCGTGTCCTCCCAGACGCCGTGCTCGCGCAGCCAGTCGAAGAGGGCCCCGATGCGGTCGTCGGTGTACGCCACCTCACCGTCGTAGAGGGCCTGGGCCACGGGCACGAACTCCGGCCGCGGCCGGCGCTCCGCGAAACAGTGCCGGCAGCCGTCGACTCCCCTGCCGCTGATGGCGACCGGCAGCTCGAGGCCGAGCTCCGCGTGGGCGCGCTCGTCGCCGAACTCGAGGTCGAAGGGGGCGGGCTGGTTGAACGGCTGGTGCGGATCGTCGAGATGGAGGAACAGGAAGAAGCGGCGGTCGTAGTTGTGCTCCAGCCAGGCGAGGGCCTTGTCGAGATTGTCCTGCGCCGTGCGCCGCGAGGTGGGCAGGTTGAACCAGCGGTCGAAGCCCTGGTCGAGGCCGAGCCCGAAGAGGAAGGCCTTGTAGACCACAGCGTGGGTGCGCCAGCCGCCGGCCTGCAGGCGCTCCGCCAAGGTGCTCGCGCTCTCGGACAGGGCGAGCTCCTGGTTCACGACGCCGTGGCGGGAGGCGGGCAGGCCGGTGAAGATCGACGCGAACGCCGGCGCCGTCCAGTTGGCGGCCGACACCGCCTGGTCGAAGCGGACGCCCTCGGCGGCGAGCCGGTCGAGGTTGGGCGTCGTCGCCCGGTCGTGGCCGTACGAGGAGAGGCGGTCGGCGCGCAGGGTGTCGATGCCGATGAGGACGACGTTCGGCGGCTCGCCCGGGCGCCGCGGCGCATCCACGATCGGGTTGCCCCAGAGCGCGAAGCCCCGCCCGCCCGCGGCCTGGTCGCCGGCGAGGCGGGTGCGCAGCTCGATCTCGACCCGGCGCCCGGACCAGCGCGCCAGCGCCACCTCCGCCCGCCGCCAGTGCCAGCCGGCTCCGTCCTCGCCGATCGCCGCCTCGCCGGCGAAGACCTCCGTCGCCCCGCCGCCGTCGCGGACCGCGACCTCGAAGCGCGCCGCGTCGCCGAACTGCGAGCCGCTCGCCAGCGCGTAGGAGAAGGTGAGCCGGCCGCCCGCGGGCACGGTCACGGGAAAGCGCAGCGTCGTCGGCGCCGGCGCAAAGAGGGCGTCGACGCGCTCGTAGTTCTCGTCGTAGGGCGGCCGGGTGTTGCGCAGCCGGCGAACCGGCAGCAGGCTGCCGCGCTTGGCCAGGCCGAGGTCCCCGGCGGGGCTCGCGCCGCCGGCCGCGGCCGGCCAGGCCCGCGCCAGCAGGGCGATCTCCTGCTCGGGCGTGGCCGCGAGCTCCTCGATCGTCACCTCGGCCAGGCAGGCCTCGGCGCCGGCGGAGCCGTCGGCCCGCTCGAAGAGCACGACGAGCGTGCGGGTGTCGAGGCTGGCGGTGAAGTCGACGGCCGCCCGATCCCAGGCGCCGGGCGCGGCGGCGGCCGTGAAGCGGTGCACCGCCGGCGTCGCTCCCTTCTCGAGGAAGGTGCCGCGCAGGATCCGCTGCCGATCGGTCTCGCTGTTGACCGCCGAGGGCACGGCCAGCTTCACGGAGGACTCGACGACCCGCAGGTCCAGGATCGCCCGGTTCGACCTCCAGACCCTCGTGACGCGGTAGCGGGCCAGGGGACGCGCGGCGACGAGAATGGGGAAGCGCCGCGCCCTGCCGCCGCGCAGGCAGGCGACGGGCCCGAGCTCCGGGTCGTCGTCGAGCCGCAGGCTCCCGCCCGGCAGGCGCTCCGCGAGCCAGCCGAGCTGTCGGAGCGTGGCGGCGTCGAAGGCGCCCCGCCAGAGCGGGCGCGCCGCGAGCTCGCCCACCGGCCCCAGGGCCAGGAGCGGGCTCTCGACGATCGTCTCGGGCGTTACCTGCTCGACGAGCCGCACCAGCCCCTGGGCGTCGCCGGCCGGCCGGCAGCTCCAGCCGGCCGCGGCCAGACCCGGTGCCAGGACCGCCAGCCCGATCCGCGCCTTGGCTCGGGTCCATCTCACGAGCGGCAACCTACCAGAAGCCCGGAGCTCCGCGGCCTACCCTTCTCCCACCCTGCTCGCGCCCCCTATTGCTCATTTTCCGGGTTGCGGTTACCATCCGGCGTTCCGAAACCGCTGGGCGCCAGCCGAGGTGGATGGCGCATCAGACCCGAGAGATGAACAAGAGGAGAGCGTCGATGCGCAAGCACACCTTCATCATCACCCTGGCCGTTCTGGCCCTGGCAGCGACCGGCACGGCCTTCGCGGCCGCCGGCGGCAGCTGCAACGAGGCCATCTTGGTCCAGGCCGGCACCTTCGCCGACGACCTCGGCGGCGCCAACAGCAAGTGGTACAGCTACGATGCGACCGGCACCGGGAACATCCCCATCAACACCAGCCTGCCGGGCACCCAGTTCGAGACCCGCCTGGTGGTCTTCGGCGCTTGCGGCGGCGCTCCCGTCGCCGAGAGCTCGGGCGGCGGCGGGCGTCTCGCCCACGTGCTGGTCGCCGGCTTCCCCGGGCAGCGCTTCTTCATCGAGGTCAGCAAGATCGGCGGCTCCGGGAGCCAGTTCGAGCTCGCCGTCGACGACAAGCTGGTGGGCCCCTGCGGCCAGGCCGGCACCGGCGGCTGCTTCATCGCCAACGGCACGCCGTTCTGCGACGACACCTGCGGCGGACCGCCGTGCCCCGGCTGCTGCACCATGATCTGCGCCGCGGACCCGTTCTGCTGCGACACCGCTTGGGACCAGATCTGCGCCGACGCGGCCCAAGTGTCGTGCGTGGTCGTCCCCGTCGAGCTCAAGAACTTCGAGATCGACGGCTAAGCGCCGCCGGACAAGGGGATCGAGAGATGACCGCCACGCGACGGGCCTCCGTCGCGCTGGCGGTTTTTTGCGCGTTCCCGGCGGCCGCGATGGCGATCGACGCCTTCTTCGTCGACGCCAGCGCGGCCTGGGGCATCGGCCCGCACGTGCCGGAGAACGGGCACGGCACCGGCGCGGCCGCGGTCGACTTCGACGATGACGGGCTGGTCGATCTCTTCGTGCCGCAGGCCGCCGGCACCCCCGACCGCCTCTACCACAACCTGGGCGGCTCCTTTGCCGAGATCGGCGCGGCGGTCGGGCTCGGCTCGCTCGCCTCGAGCCGGGTCGGCCTCTGGCTCGACTACGACGGCGACGGCGACCTCGACCTCTGGGTCGCCAACGACGACGTCCTCGCCGCCTCGTCCTTCACCCTCTACCGGCAGGACCCCGGACCCGTCTTCACCGACGTCACCGTCGAGGCCGGCGTCTTCAAGCCGCCGATCGTGCTCGAGGAGACCCACCACTGGTCGGGGATCTGCGCCGGAGACCTGAACAACGACGGCTACCTCGACGTCTTCACCGCCCAGTGGCCCGGACCCGGGCATCTGTTCCTCAACACCGGCGCGGGCGGCTTCACGGACGCGAGCGCCGCGAGCGGCGTGGCGGTGGTGCGCCACGCCCACCAGTGCGCCATGGAGGACTTCGACGGCGACGGCTGGACGGACATCTACGTCGCCATCGACTTCGCGGCCAACATCCTGTGGCACAACCAGCACGACGGGACCTTCGTCGACGTCGCCCCGGCGGCCGGGCTCGACAACGCCATGAACGACATGGGCATGGCGCTCGCGGACTACGACGACGACGGCGACTTCGACGTCTACGTGACGAACATCTTCCTGCCCGAGGCTCCCGGCGGCCCGCGCCACAACGTGCTGCTGCGCAACGAGTCGGTCGGCGCCGTCCTCGACTTCGACGAGGTCTCGGCGGCGATGGGCGTCGATCAGGGGTACTTCGGCTGGGGCGCCACGTTCCTCGACGCCGACGACGACGGCGACCTCGATCTCGCCGCCACGAACGGTTGGCGCTCGGGCGAGTTCGCCACCGACCCCTCGCGGTTCTTCGAGAGCCCGGGCGGCGGGCTGCCGTTCGCGGACGTCTCCGCGCCGGTGCAGTTCGACGACACGGATTGGGGCAGCTCGCTCTCGGCGGCCGACTTCGACCGCGACGGCGATCTCGATCTCGTGCAGGCGTGCATGACCGCCAGAGGCGAAGCCGTGCCGCTGCGGCTGCTCGAGAATCAACGGCCCGTGGGCGACGGCAACTACCTCGTCGTGCGCCCGCGAAGCTCGGGGCCGAACCGTTTCTCCGTCGGCGCCCTGGTGCGCGCCGGGGTGGGCGGAGCGACGATGCTGCGCCGCATCGCCGCCGGCACAAGCTACCTGGGTCAGGAGCCGCTCGAGGCGTTCTTCGGCGTCGGCGCGGCGACCACCGTCGACTGGGTCCGCGTCGACTGGCCGGACGGTGCCTCGACGACGCGCACCGGCGTCGCCGTCAACCAGGAGCTGACCGTGGAGCTGCTCTTCGCCGACGGCTTCGAGTCGGGCGACACCAGCCGCTGGTCGACGACGGTGGGCGGAGCAGACCCGGAAGCGCCGCGGCCGCCGGCGGCGAGCGCGCGGCGCTCGGGGCCCGCGGCATGACCTGGTGCTCCACTTCGCGCCCGGCCCTGCCGCCGGCTCTCCTTCTCGCCTGCCTCGCCCCGGCGGCCGGCGCCGCCCCTGAGGGCCTGGCACCCTTCACGGAGGAGGCCGTGGCGCGCGGCCTCGTCTACGTCATGCAGGACCACCCGCAGGCCGACGGCTACCTCGGGTTCGGCTGCGCCTTCGCCGACCTCGACGGCGACGGCGACGAGGACGTCGTCGCCGTCGGCGCCGCCGGCGGCCAGGTCGGCGTCTTCGAGAACGACGGCAGCGGCCACTTCACGAACCGCTCGACGGGCAACGGGCTCCCCCTTCTGCCGGAGGCCTCCGGGGTCGCGGCCGGCGACGTCGACGGCGACGGCGACCTCGACCTCTACTTCGCGCAGGTGGGCGAGCCCAACGTCCTGGCCGTCAACCTCGGCGGCTTCTCCTTTGCGGACGCAAGCGCCGCGGCCGGGGTCGACGACCCCGGGGCCGGCAAGGCGGCGGCCTTCGCCGACTTCGACGGCGACGGCTGGCTCGACCTCTACGTCGCCAATTACAACGGCATCGTCCCCGGCACCGACGACCTCGACAACCGGCTCTACCGCAACTTGGGCGAGGGCACCTTCGAGGACGTGAGCGTGGCCCAGACCGTCGATGACCACGGCTACGGCTTCCAGCCCGTCTGGTTCGACTACGACCGCGACGGCGACGTCGACCTCTACCTCTCGAACGACCGCGGCCACCTGCCGCCGCTCTTCCGCCCCAACCAGCTGTGGCGCAACGACGGCGGCGCGCTGGTCAACGTCTCCGCCGGCTCCGGCGCCGACGTCGGGCTCTTCTCGATGGGGGTCGCCTGCGGCGACTTCGACGGCAACCGCTGGCCGGACCTCTACTGCACCAACGTCGGCGACTACGAGGACGGCTACAACCCGCTGCTCCTCAACCAGGGCGACGGCACCTTCGTCGAATCCTCCGCGAGCGCCGGGGTGGACAACTGGATCACCTCCTGGGGCGCCATCTTCTTCGACTTCGACAACGACGGCTTCCAGGACCTCTACGTCAACAACATGTTCGAGCCCAACGCGCTCTACGCCTGCGGCGCCGCCTTCCCCTGCACCGAGATCGGCGCCGCCGCCGGCGTCACCGCCAGCCCCGAGCCCTCCTTCGGCTCGGCGATCGCCGACGTCGACGCCGACGGCGACCTCGATCTGCTGGTGAACAACCTCGGCGGCAACGTCGAGCTCTTCGTCAACCACGAGGGCGAGACCCGCAACTGGATCCGCTACCGCATGGCGGGCCTGGGCGCCGACCGGCTGGCCGTCGGCGGCAGCATCGACACCCGCGTCGGCGCGGCGTGGCAGCTGCGCGAGATCCTCGCCGGCGGCAACGGTTACCTCGGCCAGAACGAGCTCGCCGCCCACGTCGGCCTCGACCAGGCCGCGGCCGCCGACGAGATCGCCGCCGTCTGGCCCGGCGGCACCCCCACCCGCACCCTGACCGGCCTCCCCGCCAACCGCACCTGGACCCTCTACCCGCCGGAGAGGCTGGGCGACGCCGACGCCGACGGCCTCGTCGACCTCGACGACTTCCTCGTCTTCGCCGCCTGCTACGAGATTCCGCTCGAGCCCGGCTGCGAGGTCATGGACTTCGAGGGCGAGAGCGACGTCGACCTCGCCGACTTCGACGGCTTCCTCGCCGCCTACGACGGCGAGCCCGCCGACTGCAACGGCAACGAGGTCCCCGACATCCTCGAGATCCTCCTCGGCCAGGTCCCCGACGAGGACGGCAACGGCGTCCCCGACGGCTGCCAGATCTTCGAAGACGGCTTCGAGTCCGGCGACACGACCGCCTGGTCCGTGGTCTTCCCGGGCTGAGCCCGGCCCGCCGACTACCGTGGGGCTCTCCGGCACGATCGTCCCTCGCGCCGTCCCTGGCTGGCGGTTGTTCCTTCCGTTCTGCCTCGCGCCACCCGGGGCGCCGCCTCTCATCCTCGCGTGGGCCAGCCGAGAGGCCCGGGGGCGCTCGTTTCCGGCGCGATCGCCCGGCGTGGACCTGGAGAGCCCCTGACGCCCGAGTCGAAGAGCGTCATCGCCAACACCGTCAGCCTGGCCGGCGGCGAAGCGATCGCCAGCGGGATCGCCTTCGTCGGAACCGCGTATCTGGCGCGAACGCTGGGACCGAGCGAGTTCGGCGCGATCGGCACCGCTCAGGAGCTTGGTCAGCCACCGCCGGCATCGCAGATCGTCGGCGTCAGCTGCGAAGATCGACGACGCGGTTGTAGATCCAGGCCACGCTCCAGCCGAGCATGGCTCCCAGCACGGCGCCGTATACGAATCCGAGCAGCGCGCCTTCGACGGAGACGGTGAAGCCCGGCAGATAGTGTCGCAGGAGACCCAGGTGCTGGCCCACTCGGGGGCCGCCCCTGATCACCAGCCACAGGGTGGCCACGGCGAGCCCGGTCCCGAGAAAGGCGCCGACGACCGTGGCCAGAATCCCCGCTCGCAGTCGAGCCACGGCGGCGCGAATCGCAGCGATCTCGGCGCCGGCCGCCGGCTTCTCGTTCACGTCTCGAGTCCCTCCAAGGGGTCGAGAGTCCTGGTCAGCTCCAGCCGCCGCCGGATCTTGAGCTCATGCCACGCCACCAGCAGGTTGATCGCTCGGGCAACCACGTAGCCGATCGCAAACCCGCCCGCGCCGGCCTCGACGAGACCGAGGAGGGCCCCACCCCACGAGGCCTCGAAGCCTAGCAGGTAGTTGCCCAGGAGCGACAGCGTCGGGCCCACCGGCTGGCCGGGCTGGAGCAGGAGAATCACCGTGGCGAGGAACAGGCCCACCCCGCCGACGACGCCCAGTGCCGCCCCCAGCGCCACCGGATCGAAGCGCGCGAAGGTGGAGCGCAGCAGCGCCTCGACGGACTCGCGCTCGACGCGTTCCGGGATCAGCCGGTCTTTCGTCTCGCCCTCGAGATACTCCGCCTCGAGGTTGACCGACCAGACGTCGTGCCTCTCGCCCGCGATGTTCCTGGCCGCCAGAATCCCCGCCACCATCGAGTGATCCTGGTTGTTGTAGCGGTGCTGGCCGTTGCGGCCCACGACCTGGAGGTTCTCGAAACCCCGAACGTAGTCGCGCAGCAGCTCCAGCGTCGCCCGGTACTCGCCGTCGTAGACCGGATAGGCCTTGCGCACTCGCACGACGGTTCCATCCTCGACCTCCCTCCGCTCGATCAGGCCGAGCGCCGCCATCTCTTCCGCTCCGAGAGCCAGCAGCTCCTCGTCGGTCGCCGACCACAGCTCGTCGCCCTCGTGCACGAAGTACTCGAGCCCCAGCGAGGTCTTGCCTCGATCCGGCACCATCTCGGGACTCCAGTGCTTGAAGTTCTGCACCCGACCCACCTTGACCTTGGGCGAGTGGATGTAGATCCAGTTGTCGGGAAAGACCTCCTCGCGATCGACGATCAGAACCACGGTGAGGAAGTCCCGGTAGCGCAGGCGGGAGGCGGCTTCGAGAATCGCCGGCGGCGGTGGCGGATCGAGGATGCGCAGCAGCTCCTGCAAGGGCATCGACGAAACGAAGCTCTCCGCCGCCTCCTCGAGCTCGAGACCTTCGCCGTCCATGATCCCGACGCTCGAGATGCGACCTCCGTCGTGGCGGACCCGCACCACGTTCGCCCCGAGGACGGTCTCGGTGCCGGCCTCCGCCAGCCGCTCGCGAAATCGCTCCCACATCATGCCCGGTCCGTGCCGCGGATAGCGGAAGCGGTCGATGAGCGTGGTGACGACCGCGCCGCTGCCCCGGTTGCCGATCAGCGCGTTGCGCACCGCCTTGAGCAGATCGAGGTTCTTGATCCGCTGGGCCGCCCAATCGGCGCTGATCTCGCTGCAGGGCATTCCCCAGACCTTCTCGGTGTACGTCTTGAAGAAGATCTCGAACAGGCGCCGGCCGAAGCGATTCGACACCCATTGCTCGAAGCTCTCCTCTTCCCGATGGGGAGTCACGCGGCTGGCGAGATAGCTCGCGCCGATGCGCACCGCCTCCAGCGGACCGAGGCCGATCAGGGCTTTCAACGGCTTCAACGGGTAGTCGAAGAACTTGTCCGCGTAGTAGATGCGCGAGAGTCGCGGCCGCTCGAGGAAGTCTGCTCCCAGCATCTCCCGCCAGAGCCCCTCGATCTCCGGCATCTGGCTGAAGAACCGGTGGCCGCCGATGTCGAAGCGGTAGCCGTTGTAGCTGACCGTCCGAGACAGCCCGCCCACCGTCGCGTCCTTCTCGAACACGACCGCGGCCAGGCCCTGCCGGGCGAGCTCCCAGGCGGCAGTCAGCCCTGCGGGCCCCGCTCCTATGACGACGGTCCGGTGGCTTGGCGACCTCATCCGTACACGCAATGGACCGAGGAGGTGGTCTCGTCCCGTGCCCGACCGCTTCCGGTCGGCTGACGAGGCTCTCGAGCCCACACCCGGCTCCGCGGGTCAGGCTGGAACCAACACGCAGAGGGACTTTTGACTCGATACGATAACAGAAGGCCTACAGGCAACCGAAGGAACCCCTTGAAGCAACCGTCCATGGCCAGGAGGGTCGTTCGCCTCGAGGGCTCGGCTCGCGTTCTCGACGTCGGCACCGGCACCGGCCTCGTCGCCCGCCGCGCGGCGCTCCGGGCGGGCGGCGCGCGGGTCGCGCGGGAGCGGTCGCGGCGGCGCGCGGCGCGCGGAG
>Ga0224497_10002726_pt1 | contig 10349 bp, 8 predicted proteins | sample SF_Jul11_sed_USG_4_FD_167970 | JGI IMG/M metagenome (GOLD analysis project Ga0224497, IMG submission 167970) | Sediment microbial communities from San Francisco Bay, California, United States - SF_Jul11_sed_USGS_13 | ecosystem: Environmental > Aquatic > Marine > Sediment | place: USA: California...
ACGTTTGTCGAAACCGCAGGGACTTATGTGAACTGTACGGGCCAGGTACAAACTGCGGCCGCGGCAGTTGCTGCCCCCGGCGAAGGGCGGCCGGGATGGAAGATATTGCGGGTGCTCGGCAACCTTCTGGGTGTCGATGATTTCGATTATGTTACCGCGGCAGATGTCAGTGCCGAGGTCGATGTGGCCCGAATCAAGACGGGTGCGGAAGTATCCCAGTGGCAACTATACGCTCCCAACGGTTCGCGGCCGGTGGAGGGGCTCGCGCGCATCAGCGACGTACCGTTATACGCGGTCGACGCGATCGTGCGCCGCGCGGAGGCGCTGCAGGCTACGGTCGATAACCGAACGGCTGCGGCGTACCTAAACGCCGCCCAAGCGGAACGCCTCGTAGTGGATGGCTGTAACTCGGTTGAAGTGCAGACAGATGGCGCATCGGTGCGCTTGCCGGTGGTGATCGACCCACGGGTGCCGGACGGTTGCGTCTATATACCCGCGGGTTACGCAGAGACCGTCGACATTGGCGACGCGATGTCGGTTCGGCTGGTGGCGGCCTGACAATGGGCGAGACGCTGGTGTCGTTGTGGAACCTCGTGCCGGGATGGATGCAGATCGGTATCTACAGCCTCATTAAGATCACAATCATCGTCGCGCCGTTGATGCTGGCAGTGGCGTATTTGACTTGGTTGGAGCGCAAAGTTATCGGGGCAATCCAGATTCGGATTGGTCCGAATCGTGTCGGCGGGGGTTGGGGATTGGGGCAGCCCATTGCCGATGCCCTCAAACTGTTGTTCAAAGAGATTATTATCCCGAGTAACGCCAACCGCTTCCTGTTTATCATCGCCCCGGTACTGTCCATCACGCCCGCACTGGCGGCCTGGGCCGTCGTTCCGTTTACCGATTCCTTAGTATTGGCCAATATTGATGCGAGTTTGCTGTACATTCTCGCATTGACTTCGATGGGGGTCTACGGCGTCATTATCGCCGGCTGGGCATCGAATTCGAAGTACGCGTTCATAGGAGCGATGCGTTCCGCGGCGCAAATCGTCGCCTACGAGATCGCAATGGGATTTGCGTTGGTGGGCGTATTGATGGTGGCCGGTAGCTTGAATTTGCGCGAAATTGTGTTGCACCAACAGGGCGGATTCTGGCAGTGGTACTTTTTGCCGTTGTTACCGTTGTTCGTCGTGTATTTCGTCTCCGGCGTTGCGGAAACCAATCGCGCGCCGTTCGATGTTGCCGAGGGTGAATCGGAAATTGTCGCCGGATTCCACGTCGAGTATTCTGGTATGACGTTCGCGATTTTCTTTCTCGCCGAATACGCTAACATGATATTGATCGCGGCACTGACGGTGCTGATGTTTCTCGGCGGATGGTTATCGCCATTTCCGTTCGCACCGTTCACCTGGATACCGCCGCTATTTTGGTTCCTGGGTAAGACGGTGTTCGTGTTGCTATTTTTTCTGTGGTTCCGCGCGACGTTTCCACGCTACCGCTATGACCAGATCATGCGCTTGGGGTGGAAGGTGTTCATCCCGGTCACACTGGTATGGATAACCGTTATCGGTGTGGCGAGATTTTTTACGCCATTTGGTTCGTTCTTTACGTAGGCGTCAGAATACGAGGACACGATCATGTTGGCTGCGCTAAAACAATTCGGCCGCACGTTTTTTCTAGTGGAATTGCTGAAGGGGATGCAGCTCACGGGTCGGCACTTTTTCGCGAAAAAAATCACAGTGCAATATCCGGAAGAGAAGACCCCGAAATCACCGCGATTTCGAGGATTGCACGCCCTGCGCCGTTACCCTAACGGCGAAGAACGCTGTATCGCCTGTAAGTTATGCGAGGCAGTATGCCCGGCACTCGCCATCACTATCGAGTCCGAAGAGCGTGACGACGGTACGCGTCGAACTACGCGCTACGATATCGATTTGTTTAAGTGTATTTATTGCGGATTTTGCGAAGAAGCGTGTCCGGTAGACTCGATCGTGGAGACCGACATCCATGAATTTCACTTTGAAAATCGCGGCGAACACATTATTACCAAACAACAATTACTCGAGATCGGCGATAAGTATGAAGCCGATATTGCCGCCGCGCGACAGGCCGATGCGCCGTACCGATGATATTTACTGAACTCGCATTGCACCTGTTCGGCGCCGTAATGATATTTGCGGCGGCGATGGTGGTGACGATTCGCAATCCGGTCAAAGCGGCGCTGTTTCTGGTGTTGGCGTTTTTCAGTGCGGCCTGTGTATGGGTCACGCTGGAAGCGGAGTTCTTGGCCATTGTACTGGTGTTGGTCTATGTCGGCGCGGTCATGGTGTTGTTTCTGTTCGTGGTGATGATGCTCGATATCAATCTCGCGAGATTACGCGAAGGATTTGGGGATTATCTGCCGATTGGTGGATTGGTGGCGGTGTTGTTGGTAGTGGAGATGGCGGTGGTATTGCACGCGCCGGAATTTGGTGTGGATAATATGCCGCGGCCCGAACCCCATGGGGCGGACTACAGCAATACCCGCGAATTGGGCAGATTGATTTACGGCGCTTACGTTTATCCGTTTGAAATCGCAGCCATCATATTACTGGTCGCGATTGTCGCCGCAATCTCCTTGACGCTACGGCGACGCCCCGATACGAAATATCAGAACCCGGCCAAACAAGTTGCAATACGGCGTGAAGATCGGGTCCGGCTCGTGAAAATGCCGAGTGCGCCTCGGCCGGACGCCGATCGGGAGACGCCGACATGATCTCCTTATCGTATTACCTCACACTCGGCGCCATATTGTTCGCATTGAGCGTGGTTGGCATTTTCCTGAATCGCAAAAACGTGGTCATTCTGCTCATGGCTATCGAACTTATGTTGTTGGCGGTGAACATTAATTTCGTGGCGTTTGCGCACTATCTTGGAGATTCGGCCGGACAGGTCTTTGTGTTCTTCATATTGACGGTGGCGGCGGCGGAGGCCGCGATCGGTCTCGCGATCTTGATCATCTTGTTCCGCAATCGCGGCACCATCAATGTTGAAGACTTGGATAGCTTGAAAGGTTGATGGGGCGACACGCGATATGAAACTAATCTATATCGCAATCCCAATGGTGTGCTTGGTGGCAGCCATTATCGCAGGATTGATGGGACGCGTGATCGGCCGTCGCGGCGCGCACAGTGTGACGATCGCGGCTGTTGCGATTGCATTTCTGTTATCGCTAGTTGCGTACGCCGATGTCCGCGCCGGCAATCTGTTCAATGGTGCGGTATACACGTGGGGCTCCAGTGGCGGTGCGGTATTTCAGATTGGATTTTTGATCGACGAATTGAGCACCATGATGATGGTGGTGGTCAGCTTCGTGTCGTTAATGGTGCATATTTATACAATCGGTTACATGCACGACGATCCGGGATACCAACGCTTCTTCAGCTATATCTCATTGTTTACGTTTTCGATGCTGATGCTGGTAATGTCCAACAACTTTTTGCAGCTATTTTTTGGCTGGGAGGCGGTTGGCGTCATCTCTTATTTTTTGATCGGTTTTTGGTTTGATCGAGAATCGGCTGTATTCGCCAACCTGAAAGCGTTTCTCGTGAACCGTGTCGGCGACTTCGGTTTTATCCTCGGCATTGCTGCGATTATGTCGGTATTCGGGTCGTTGGATTATGCGGAGGTGTTTGCCAGCGCGCCAGCAGCCAAAGATTTGACCGTACAGCCGTTTGCCGACGTGCAGTGGCACTGGCTCACAGTAATCTGTTTGCTGCTGTTTGTGGGCGCGATGGGCAAATCGGCGCAGGTTCCGTTGCACGTCTGGTTGCCGGACTCGATGGAAGGCCCAACCCCGATTTCGGCATTGATCCACGCCGCCACGATGGTGACTGCGGGTATATTTATGGTGGCCCGGATGTCACCGCTGTTCGAGTTGTCGGAAACCGCGTTGTCGGTAGTTATGGTGATCGGCGCATTGACCGCCATACTCATGGCGCTGGTGGGCATCGTACAGAACGACATAAAACGCGTTATAGCGTATTCCACCCTCTCGCAGCTCGGCTATATGACTGTGGCGCTGGGTGCGTCGGCTTACGCTGCGGGAATATTCCATCTCGGCACCCACGCGTTTTTTAAGGCGCTTTTGTTCCTCGCCGCGGGCTCGGTCATTATTGCACTGCACCACGAACAGGATATGCGCAAAATGGGCGGACTTAAACGCGTCATGCCGTATACCTATATAACCGCGGTATTGGGCTCGTTGGCGCTGGCTGGGATCCCGCCATTCGCCGGGTTTTTCTCCAAGGACGCCATTATCGAAGCCGTACACGCGTCGCACCTGCCCGGATCGGGATTTGCGCTTTTAGCGGTCACGGGTGGCGTGCTGATTACCGCATTCTATTCGTTCCGGCTCATATTTATGGTTTTTCACGGCGAACCGAGGATGGATCGGGAGACATTCAGTCACGTTAAAGAGTCGCCGTGGGTCGTTATCGTGCCGTTGATTATGTTGGCCGTGCCGTCGGTGATAATCGGTGCAATTTATTCGGAATCGATGCTGTTTGGCGGGTACTTTGGCGGCGCAATTCACGTCGCGGCCGAACACGATACGTTGGGCCATGTCGGCGCAGCCTACCATGGCGTTTCTGGGCTCAGATTCGTCGCGGCGTTTATATGGCACGGTATGTTGGCGCTACCGTTCTGGCTCGCGCTGGCAGGCATCGGGCTCGCATGGTGGATGTATATTCGCAATCCCGAGTTGCCGGGAATGATCCAAGCGCGTGTGCGATGGATCCATACGCTACTTGATCGCAAGTACGGATTCGATGAATTCAACCAAGCGGTATTCGCTGCCGGCGCACGGCGTATCGGCGACCTGCTGTGGCGTATTGGCGATGTGAGAATTATCGACGGCTATATGGTGAACGGCACGGCCCGAGTGGTGGGGTGGTTTTCGGGCGTGATTCGCAAATACCAATCGGGGTACGTTTATCACTATGCGTTTGCCATGATTTTCGGTCTGTTTTTGCTCATGACGTGGTTTATCCGTAATTAGTTTTAATTAATTACACTCGTGTACGAATCTCATCTTCTCAGCATTGTGATTTGGCTGCCCATATTGGGTGGCTTGCTCGTGTTGGGCACAGGTGGTGACCATAATGCACCGATCGCCCGCAAACTCTCGCTCGGTATTGCGGTGGCGAGTTTCCTATTTAGCCTACCGTTGTACTTTGGATTCGATGTTGGCACGGCGAAGATGCAGTTTGTGGAGCGCGCAGATTGGGTTCCGGCATTCAATGTCGAGTACTACCTCGGCATCGATGGAATTTCCATGCCGTTCATTCTGCTCACGACCTTTCTTACCGTCATTGTGATTATCGCCAGTTGGCGCGTAATTCAGAACCGGGTCGCTCAGTATATGGCGTCGTTTCTCCTCCTGGAGGGTTTTATGATCGGCGTGTTCTGCGCGCTCGATGCGATTTTGTTCTACGTGTTTTGGGAGGCGATGTTGATCCCGATGTTTCTCATCATCGGCATATGGGGTGGCGACAATCGAATTTACGCAACGATTAAGTTCTTTTTATATACGCTGCTTGGCTCGTTGTTGATGCTTGTCGCGATCTTGTATCTTTATCATCGTGGCGGTGGGTCGTTCAATATCCTCGATTTTCACGGTATTAAGCTCGGGCTGACCGCGCAAATTCTCATCTTCATTGCTTTTTTTGCGGCGTTTGCCGTCAAAGTTCCGATGTTTCCGGTGCATACCTGGTTGCCAGATGCTCATGTGGAGGCACCGACGGGCGGCTCGGTAATCCTGGCCGCCATCTTGTTAAAAATGGGTGCCTATGGATTTTTGCGTTTCGTATTGCCGGTGGTGCCGGATGCGAGCCGGGAGCTGGCGGGGATCGTCATCGCGCTGTCGCTGATCGCCGTGGTGTATATCGCATTGGTAGCGTTGGTCCAAAACGACATGAAGAAGCTGATTGCATATTCGTCAGTTTCTCACATGGGATTCGTGACGCTGGGATTTTTCGTTTTCAATGCGCGCGGGATTGAGGGCGGAATCGTACAGATGGTTTCTCACGGCTTTGTATCGGGAGCGTTGTTCCTTTGTGTCGGTGTACTCTACGACCGGGTACATTCTAGGCAGATTGAAAGCTATGGGGGCGTCGCGACCCCTATGCCCGTGTTTGCCGCATTGTTTATGTTGTTTGCGATGGCTAATGTCGGGCTGCCGGGCACTTCCGGGTTTGTGGGTGAGTTCCTGGTCATACTCGGCGCGTTTCAGGTTTACCCGTTGTACGCGGTGCTGGCCGCAACCACTCTAGTTTTTGGCGCCGCTTACACCCTATGGATGTACAAACGCGTCGTCTTCGGGGCCGTGACTAAAGATTCAGTGGCCGCGTTGCAGGACGTCGACCGCCGCGAGATTCTATTTCTCGGCTTGTTGGCAATTTGTGTGCTGGCATTGGGAATATGGCCACAGCCGTTACTCGAGGTCATGCACGTCTCGGTCGATAATTTGATCGGGCAAGCGACTATGTCGAAGCTATAGTATGGTTGGAATCGATCTTCAATTGCTGCCGGTTCTCCCGGAAATCTTCGTCGCGACGATGGCGTGTTTGATTCTCGTGGTCGATTTGTATTTGCCAGAGCGACATCGATATGTCACTTATTGGGCATGCGTTGCGACATTAGTCGTCGCGGCCTTGATGAGCATGGCGGGATTCTCCACTGTGTCGATCAAAGTGCTCAACGGCATGTTTGTGGATGACGCGTTATCGGATTTGGTCAAGGTGGCGGTCTATCTCGTTACGATTGCCGTCTACATTTACTCTCGCGAATACATTCGGGCGCGTGACTTCGACCGCGGCGAGTATTACGTACTTGGGCTGTTCGGCGTGGTAGGGATGATGGTGATGGCGTCGGCCAGCCATTTTCTGACGTTGTATCTTGGGCTCGAATTGTTGTCGTTGTGCCTTTACACGATGGTAGCGTTTCAGCGCGATTCGGTGCTCGCAACCGAAGCCTCAATGAAGTATTTCGTGCTGGGGTCGTTGGCTTCCGGAATACTGCTGTACGGTATGTCAATCGTCTATGGGCTTACCGGAACGTTGGCTATCGATGAAGTCCGAGTCGCGGTGGCTACCATGTCGGTTGACAGCTTGCCGCTAATCTTAGGCCTCGTATTCATCGTTGCCGGTCTAATGTTCAAGGTGGGTGCAGTGCCGTTTCATATGTGGATTCCCGACGTGTATCATGGCGCGCCGACCTCCACCACGGCGTATTTAGGGGCCGCGCCGAAATTGGCCGGATTTGCCATCATCGTACGCTTGCTTGTCGGTGGGCTCGAGGATATTTCGGGGGTGTGGCAACAAATGTTGATCGCCACGGCCGTGCTTTCGATTGTGGTGGGCAACGTGGTGGCGATTGCCCAGGCCAACATCAAACGCATGCTGGCGTATTCGACAATATCCCATATGGGATTTTTTCTATTGGGAATTCTGAGCGCGACTGACAATGGCTACAGCTCCGCGCTATTTTATGTTCTGATCTACGTGTTTATGAGTATTGGCGCATTCGGAATCATCTTGCTGTTGTCGCGACATGGATTCGAGGCGGATCAACTCGACGATTTGCGTGGGCTGAATCAAAAGAATCCGTGGTATGCATTGCTCATGTTATTGCTGATGTTCTCCATGGCCGGGGTGCCGCCGACAGTCGGTTTTTACGCAAAGCTTTCCGTCATTCAAGCTGTGCTCGAAGCCGGCCTGGTATGGCTCGCGGTCATAGCGGTGCTGTTTGCGGTAGTAGGCGCATTCTACTATCTGCGAATCGTGAAGTTGATGTATTTCGACAATCCGGTGGACCAAGCGCGTGTGCATGCGCCGATCGACGCCCGCGTGATAATTGGTATCAATGGACTCGCCGTAATTGCGGTCATGCCCTGGGTCGGTTTTCTGTTCGAATTGTGCAACGCGGCCATTGGCGGACTCAGTTACGGTTAGTCGCGTGACCGCAATGGCGCGGCCGTATCCACGGTAATCGTATAATCCACCAAAACGGTGGGTGTTCAACTGCACGACCGGCCCGCGGTGGCAGTGGACCGCTAACCCCCGATCCTCCCTAGAATATCGGCCGCCGCCGTTGCCGGCCCGAGCCTGTCTTGAATCCGACGCGGTGGACGGGTTACACTCCGCCGGCTACTGCGGGGTGGAGCAGTCTGGCAGCTCGTCGGGCTCATAACCCGAAGGTCGTAGGTTCAAATCCTACCCCCGCTACCAATATTGTCAGGAGGTGACGCTACGACCCCGCACTAAGCGGGGTTTTGTGTTTAGTGACGAGGGATCGGCGCCGTGCCGGCGGATGGCTTCGCCGGGAATTGGGTGTGTTGATTTGGTGACATTTAGCGGCCGACGATGCGAACGAACGAATTGCGCTTGCAGCGCTTGCTTGAGCCGGTGGTGGAGTCGATGGGATATGAGCTTATCGCGACTGAACTGGCGGGACAGGGCCGTACCGCGGTATTGCGGGCGTTTATCGATGCGCCGGGCGGGATCACGCTGGACGATTGCGCCATCGTGAGCCGGCAGGTAAGTGCGGTTTTGGATGTAGAGGACCCGATATCGGGGCACTACACCCTGGAGGTTTCGTCGCCGGGAATCGAGCGGCCGTTGGTCCGCGCCGAGCATTTTCAGCGTGTGATTGGAGAACGGGTAAAAGTCGAGACGTCGGTTTATCATCTCGGCCGACGGCGGTTTTTGGGTGTGTTGGTTGCAGTACGGGACGAACAGGTATCCGTGGAGGTCGACGGTGAAGTGTACGATTTGCCATTAGCGGATGTTGACAAGGCGCACCTGAAGCCTGATATCAAGTTTGCCTGAGCCACCGGCGAATTGGATTTGCAAAGTGAGAATGTAGTGCCATGACCAATAATGACATCTTGTTGATGGCAGACGTAGTCTGCCGTGAGAAGAGCTTGGAAAAGGAAATTATTTTCCAGGCGATCGAGGCTGCGCTCGCCACCGCAACTCGCAAACGTCACAACGAAGATATCGAGGCGCGGGTGTCGATTCATCGTGACACTGGTGATTACGACACGTTTCGGCAATGGGAAGTGATCGATGATGACGCGGAAATCGAATTCCCGGCCCACCAAGTGCCTTTCTCAGAGGCGAGAAAAGAGCATGTCGATATCGAAGTCGGTGACTTTATTGAAGAGCCCCTGGAGCCTGTGGAATTCGGGCGCATCGCCGCCCAGGCCGCGAAACAGGTCATCATGCAGAAAGTGCGCGAGGCCGAGCGCGAACAGATCGTCAGAGACTACTTGCCACGCAAAGGCGAAATGGTGACCGGGGTTGTCAAACGGGTGGAGCGCGGTGACGCGATTATTGATCTTGGTGGTGCCGAAGCGCTGCTGCATCGTAGCGTCATGATCCCGCGCGAGGGCCTGCGCCCCGGCGACCGTCTTCGTGCTGTTTTGGAAGATGTGCGGCCGGTGCCACGCGGGCCGCAATTGTTTTTGAACCGAATCAGCCCCGATCTGCTGGTGCAGTTATTCAAGCTGGAAGTGCCCGAAGCCGGTGAAGGAATGATCAAGATTCTCGGCGCTGCCCGCGATCCGGGATTGCGAGCCAAGATTGCGGTCCGGTCGATGGATCCGAAGATCGATCCGGTGGGTGCTTGCGTGGGCATTCGGGGTTCGCGCGTACAGAGCGTATCCAACGAAATCGCCGGGGAGCGGGTCGATATCATTAAATGGTCCGAGGATCCCGCCCAGTTTGTCATCAACGCATTGGCGCCGGCGGAGGTGGAATCCATCGTCGTCGATGAAGAAGCCCAAAGCATGGACGTGGTGGTGGATGAAGCACAGCTTTCGCAGTCCATCGGCCGCGGCGGTCAGAATGTGCGGCTCGCGTCGGAGCTAACCGGCTGGGAACTGGATATCATGACCGACAAGGACGCGACGGAAAAAGCAGAAAACGAAAACACGCAAATCCGCAATCGACTTATAGAGCAACTCGATGTCGACGGAGACGTGGCAATGATTCTCGTTCAGGAAGGATTTACCTCTCTGGAGGAAGTCGCCTATGTACCGCGAGCCGAGTTGTTGGAGATTGAAGAATTCGATGACGATCTTGTCGATGAACTGCGCCGTCGTGCCGAAGACGGGTTGCTGGTGCGGGAAATTGCCAAGGCAGAACAGTTGAAAATGGCTGAGCCCGAGCCTGACTTGTTAGAAATGGACGGCATGGACAATGACACCGCATTCTTGTTGGCGAGTCACGGCATCAAGAATATGGAAGCACTGGCGGAATCGGCCGTGGATGAACTCCTGGAGATCGAGGGGATTGAAGACGAACGTGCGC
>Ga0224497_10002728_pt1 | contig 10341 bp, 9 predicted proteins | sample SF_Jul11_sed_USG_4_FD_167970 | JGI IMG/M metagenome (GOLD analysis project Ga0224497, IMG submission 167970) | Sediment microbial communities from San Francisco Bay, California, United States - SF_Jul11_sed_USGS_13 | ecosystem: Environmental > Aquatic > Marine > Sediment | place: USA: California...
GCACACGGCGCCGTCGCGTGCGCGCCGACGAGAGCGAATCCAGCCGACGCCGTGATATGATCGAACGTCCCACGGGTCCACGTATCGAGGGTGTGGCAGCTCACGCAGTCGGTGGGGAAACCGGCCCCATGCTGGGCGTCGTGATCACTCTGATGGCACGCGACACAATCGTTCTGGTCGGTCGTCGTAAAGAGCGGCGCATAGCCGGGGATCACGTGACAGCTGGTACAGGGCGCCGTGGCGTGCGCGCCGACGAGAGCGAAGCCAGCCGACGCCGTGATATGGTCGAACGTTGCCCGCTTCCAGGTATCGATGGTGTGACAGCGGACGCAGTCGGTGGGGAAGCCGGCGCCGTGTTGGGTGTCATGGTCACTCTGATGGCATCCGAGACAGTCGTTTTGATCGTTGGTGCCATAGACCGGCGCATAGCCGGGGATCACGTGACAACTGGCGCACGGCGCCGTCGCGTGTGCGCCGACGAGAGCGAATCCAGCCGACGCACCAACATGGTCGAATGTTGCACCGACCCACGTGTCGACGGTGTGACAGCTGACGCAGTCGGTGGGGAAACCGGCCCCATGCTGGGCGTCGTGATCACTCTGATGGCATCCGAGGCAGTCGTTTTGATCGTTGGTGCCATAGACCGGCGCATAGCCGGGGATCACGTGACAACTGGCGCACGGCGCCGTGGCGTGCGCGCCGACGAGAGCGAATCCAGCGGACGCACCAACGTGGTCGAATGTTGCACCGACCCACGTGTCGACAGTGTGACAGCTGACGCAGTCGGTGGGGAAACCAGCGCCGTGTTGGGTGTCATGATCACTCTGATGGCATCCGAGACAGTCGTTTTGATCGTTGGTGCCAAAAACCGGTTGGAATCCGGGCACCACATGGCAACTTCCGCAGGGCGCCACCTTGTGTGCGCCGAGCAGCTCGAATCCGCTCGACGTCGTCACGTGGTCGAATGTGGCGGGGGCCCAGACGTCGACGGAGTGGCAGCTCACACAGTCGGTCGGGAATCCGCCACCGTGCTCGGTGTCATAATCGGTCTGATGGCAGCCGACACAGTCACTTTGTGTCGTTCCTGGGAAGAGGGGTTCGAGGCCGGGCACGATGTGACAACTCTCGCAACGCGCAATCGCATGTGCACCAACGAGCTCGAAACCACCGGACACGGCGACGTGGTCGAACCGCTGGCTCCCACCCCACGCCAACGTGTTGTGGCAGTCCTCGCATTTTGTACTGAAGTCGCGTTCAACGTGGTCGACCGACTGGGTGGAGTTGTAATCCTGTTCGTGGCACGAGAAGCAATCGGAGTCGAGGGTGGCAAATGCTCCTCCGCGATCATCTATGTGGCACGTTTCACAGGTAACCTGGACATGAGCGCCGCTCAAAGGAAACGTGGTTTGAGCGTGCACCAAGACGCCAGCGACGTCACCGAAGTTGAAGGTGTTGTGGCACTCGGTACACGTTTCGGACTTGTTGCCCTGGTGCACGTCAACGTGGCAGCTGGTGCAATCCGCGTTCGAGGCCTTTGGCTCGTCGAAGCGAGCGCGGAGGTGACAGCTGACGCAGGTGGCGTCGGTATGGCTTCCGGTGAGCTTGAACGACGTCGTACTGTCGTGATCGAAGTCCATCTGGGCTTTAGCCGGGCGCCATCCGTCCGGGGTGTGACACGCGCCGCAGTCGGTGTCGGCCGGCAGCGGGCCGTGCGGGTGCTCGGGACTCAAACTCGACGCCTGGGCAGAGGCGCTGAGTGGAAGGCCCATGCCCAACGCGCACACTAGGGCCGCTATGCGCGCCGCCGGGCGGAGGGTGTACGTCGCGGACACGGCCACTACTCCCTACTCCTTCTTGCCGTCCGGGTGGCACGAGAGACACGCGTTGGACTCGTAGACGTATCCAGGGATCTCTTGGTTGCGGTGCGCGCTGTATCAGTTCTTCCCATGACAGTCTCCGCAGTCCATTCCCAACGGCGCATAGCGCACGAAGCTGGTCCCTTCAGGGCTCGTCTCCTCCGGATGGCAGTCGGCGCACGGCACGTCGCGGTGCTCGCCATCCAGTGGATAGCGGGTGTCGTCGTGGTCAAACACCGCGACCGTGAACGACTCATCGTCGTGACAATCTTCGCAGGCGGTATCCGGGAACTGCGACTGGTGTGGATCATCGCTCTCGTGACACGACACACAGTCGTCCGTGTCGAAATGCCACACAGCGACCTGCTGATCACCCTCAGCAACCTCGTGACAGGCAAAGCAAGGTGTCGCGACATGCGCTCCAGTCAACGCAAACTCGGTATCGCGATTGTGGCGTTCGATGCCGTACTCTGCGGGCTCCCACTCGGTTTCATTGTGGCAGCTCTCGCAGACGATGCCGCCAGGGGCGCTTTCGAACTCCCCTCGATGGGAATCTCGGTGGCAGGAGACGCAATCCTCGGCGACGGGGGGTAGGTATACTTTCTGTTCCGTCTCGGCCACAAACGAGATGTACAAGGTGTCGTTGCGGGTCGGGCGCGGCCCATGGCAAGTACTACACTCGGCGTCCGCATGTGCGCCTTTCAGCGGGAATTCGGTGGTTTCATGATCGAACCGTTCCTCGAATGTCGTTCGATTGATTTGGTCCCAGCCGCGCGTGTTATGACAATCCGTGCACTCCTCGCCCATGTCGCCCTCGTGATTGTCCTCGTGACAATCCATGCAACTCGCAAAAGCCATGTCGACGTATTGGACGTACGGCTTTCCACGACCTCGACGGATCGGTTTGTGACACTCTTCGCACGTTACGTCGCGGTGCAGGTCGGTCAGGCGATACCGGGTCTTGTTATGATCGAATCCCACCACTTCATCCCAGGTGGACTCACCGTGACAGTCCTCGCAGGGTTGGTTGGGGAACTGCCTGGCATGCGGGTCGTCGGGCTCGTGACAAGCCAGGCACGTGGTAGCTACACCCAAGAACGTCGTCTCCGCGGTGTCGTGTTCGCGTGCATAAGCGATGACATCTGGGGCAATGATCAGCTGGGATCGGTGGCACTCCCGACAGCCGAGCTCGGCATGACTCCCGCCGAGCTCGAAGCCGGTGCTGTCGTGGCGAAATGCGGTGGTATCGAGTCGGACCATGTCGAAGTCGAGACCGAAGTGATCCTTGTGGCAATCGGCGCAATTCTTCTCGGCGACCGTCGCGTGAAGCCCCTTCTGCTCCCTCACGCGGTTGCGCAGCGGCACGTGGCACTCGAGACACTTGTCATTCAAAAGGCCGCCGCGCCCGAAAGTGTGGCAACGCGTACAGTTTCTGACACCGCTCAGCTCAGCATGAGCTTGAGCCAGTTTCCCCGGGGAAACGAGTTGCGCAGTCGCGAGTTTCGGAGCAAACACCATGAGACTCCCCAGTAGTGGCCAGACCCACGGTCGAGCGTTTCCGACGCGACGGCCCCCGTCGGAATGCTCCCGCCGGGTCATGGTTGCATGGTCGGGAGGCGGCGCAGCGATGCGGTGGCTGCATCGGCCAACGCCGAGTCAGTCCCCTGGTCGCGCACTCTCTCCCACCAACGCCTGGCCTCCTCGTAATCTCCTTGGTTAGCGTGAATCGCACCGACGTTGTACATCGCTTCTGGATCGTCCGGCCAGCTGGCAAGAATCGCCATAGTGGCTTCCAAGGCCTTACCCCAGTTGTCCAAGGCACCGTAAGCCGTGACGAGCTGAAGCCAGACCTCCCGATTCGTCTGGTTGATGGCTGTGTAGCGCTCGAGGTACGGGATCGCCTTTGCGGGTTGATGAGCCATGTGCAACAAGGACCCCAGGCGGGCAAGTGCCACCGTGTCACTGGGGGCGTGCCCTAGTCGCTCCTCGAGCGCGGCGACTTCGGCTCGGAACTCGTGGCTGACATTGCCGCGATCGGGGGTTGTCGCTGGATGGACATCTGCTGCCTCTGCCAACGCGGTACCAGGGGACCGAGTCGCTGACGGCGGCCGGGCTGGCTCCCGCAAGCTCACGAACACGGCGACGGCGACGGCCGCCGCTGCTGCGAGCAACAGGATGGTCGAGAGGCGCTGTGGCATCTTAGAAGACCCAGGTGCAGCCGAGCAGGAGTGCCAGGGTGATGTGACCAGCGACGATCACAAGGTCCAGGTCGGTCTGACCAGCGTTGAGACTCCGGTTTTGTCTGACGCGAGACATCATAGCGCGTTTGCCTGAGGAGGTTGGTGACGAGGGTCACCGAGCAATGCCGTATTTGTGCCGAGAATCCTTCAATAAGCGCTGCGTGATCGTCGCCCAGATGTTGGCTGTCACAATTCAAGGACGTGCCTTCGAATTGCTGGTATGCGCGCGCAAGGAGTGTTCCGGTGGCAACCAGAACCTAGGTGCTTATTGCCAAATCAGTTACGCGAGTGGGTCGAGAGTCAGGCTGCCACAAAACGATGCAGGTGGTCCAAAACACGTCAATTGCAGTCACCGAGGAACCAAGGCCGGCACGCTCGAGCCGGCCTTGCGCGTCCTGAGTGTCACACACAGACTCCATCTGATAAGGTGAAGATCACCAGGAGCTGACGTCCCGTCAACAGGACGAAGATTGGATGGAATCGGTGCCGAGCTTGGCGGCGCGCTCGGCGGCGTCGCCTCGAACATACCTCGCTCGAGTACGCGCCCGCTGGCCGGTCGGGCGGCCTGCGGCAACGGCTCGTCCGTGCGTGTGACGAGCGTTACGGACATCGTCAGGCCCCACTGACAATGGTCTAGATACAGCTCACTCCAGGTGACGAGCTACAGTAAGCTCGGAGGGACCAGAACAGCAACGGTCAGATTGATCGACCACTGACCGACCCCGGCTGTGATCGATTCGTCAACGGAGATGCATGAACGACTTCGTTTACCGCGTCAAAGCGACACCAGGCAATCCTTGCCGCCAGCCGTCAAAGGAACCGTCATGACCCTCATTCGCACGACGTGTACGCTCGGCACTCTCGCCATGACCTTGTCGCTGTCAGCTTGCGGCGATGGAACTGGCCCCGGGGTCCCGGCACGGCTGAGCTTTAGGGCGACCACCGGTGGCACTGCCCGGCAACCGCTGGCGGTTGTCGAGGTTGAGATTCAGGATGCCAACGGTAACCTCGTCACATCGGCCAATGATGAGGTGACAATCGCGTTGGACGTCAACCCGGGGAGCTTCGTTTTGCACGCGAGTGGCCGCGGCGCCAACGATCGGATCATCGAGCTTGTCGACCACGTGCGCCCGGAAGTCATCACACCATTCCTTTCGGATAACGAGGGAACTGGAGAGATCCAGGGTATGGTGTACGACTCCACGACGGGTGCAGTCCTCTCCGTCGATCTCGACAATGCCCTCAGTTCGATCGATCCCGTCACTGGGGCATTGACGAACATCGGTGATCTGGGCGTCAACCTCAAAGGCATCGCCTTCGAGACGGGTAGCGGGCGTTTGATCGGAGCCACCGCGCTCACCGACAGCCTAATGGAGGTTGATCCCACCACTGGAGGCACCACGCGGCTCGGTAGGGTGACTATCAGCGGAGACTCGATTGACGGCTTCACGGGCCTTGCCGTAGATCCGACGAGCGGGATGATGTATGCGGTCGTCAGACTCCGAGATAATCCGAATAGAAAGACACGGGACTTGGTCACGCTGGATGTCACGGCCCTCGCGGCTGCTTACGTCGCCCCCTTGTCCGAGAACGGTGTCTCGGGCATCACCTTCCTGCCCGACGGCACACTGTTGGCAGTTACCGGCGACGGCGCGGACAACCCCGAGACGTTGTGGAGCGTGAACAAGGCCGACGGCGTGATGACATCGATCATCGCCATGGGTAACGGCGCCGATGGGGAATCCGTTGCGGTCATCCCTGCTCGACTGACGGGGACTTTGACCATCCAAGCCGTGAACGGCGTGGCCGTGTTCAGTGGCCTCGTGATCAATGCCGCTGCCGATGGCTACACGTTCATCGCGACGGCCTCCGGCCTGACCAGCGCCACCAGCGCAGCTTTCAACATCGTTCGTTAGCGCGGAATAGACCACGAGCTCGAAATACACCACTGAAAGACCGGGGCGGTCGTAACTGACCGCCCCGGTCGGCTCACATGGATCGTCAGGGGTCGGGTCTCACCACGACGATCACCGATCCCCGCAGAATCAGTTTCCCGTGCGCGCTCCTAGAATCATGATGTGCGTGCCCGCATTGTCGGGGACCATGAGCCAGGCCGGTCACGCGACCCTTGCTGAGACACGCCTAGGGTCTCCTGAGTGGCGTACCCAGATGCGGCAGCAGCGCTGGCCGGCGACCCATCGATGTCGATCGTGCAAGGCACTAGAAGATCCACGTGTACCCGACCGCGACCGCCACGCCGATGTGCAGGAGGATGACGAGGACCACGACGATGCTCAGGGGTATGTGGAACAGGTGCCAGAACTTGAAGATCTGCAGAAACGGCTTCCGCAGGGCGATCCGCTGTTGCAGTTGGATCTCTTCGAGGAACAGCTGGGCAACGCCGGCGCGGGTCTTCGGCGGTACCCCCTTCCGAGCGAGCAAACGTTGGATCTTCCTCCGATGGGAGCCCGCCGTGAGGTCGTACCAGAGCGACAGCACGAGCGCGACCAGAAACACATTGACGGTGCGGCGTCTCGCGACGCGTTCGAACTCGTTGATGTCGGGTTGTGCGAGACCGGAGCGCAACGCGATGGTCTCCAGCAACTGTTGCTGCTCCTGTTCGACGGCCTGCAGGGAGAGGAAATGTCCGTTGATGGCCTTGGGAATGCGGACGTAGACATACCGTCCGAACAGACCGCTGAGGGTGATCGTCATCATGCCCCAGAAGCCGATCGAGACGAGGCCGCCAATCTTGAAGCTGGTGTGCAGGAGAACGAGATACGGTCCGAGCGTGCAGAGAAAGATGTGGAAGGTGAGCCAGTGCTTGAGCTGCCCCAGTTGGGCGAGGAAGCGGATCCGTTTCCGCAGGGAGTACGGGGCGACACCCACGAACATGAGCACCGCCCCAACGACGCCGTACCCCAGCCCGACGATTCCGGATGGCTTCAAGGCTTCGTGCAAGTCGGAATACGGGCGGTCCGCCAATGGCGTCATGTAGTAGTCAATGCCCCAGAGAAGCGTCCCGGCCGCGATGACCAGCCAGACCAGAGACATAAGTGCCGGTACGGAATTGCGCCCGAAGAGTCCGCGGCGGGGACGCGGGATGGGCTCGAGGACCGGGGCTGCGCCGGTGAAACCCGCCGTGCGGGGAGGGCGAGCCTTGGGTGGGCGACCTTTGCGTCGAAGTTCGGTGGCTACGCCAACCTGGATGCCGGGAGGATTCGCGCGCATAATGAGCAGAAAGGTAGGGATTGGTGACCGGTGGCGGAAGTGACCCGAGTCACGCAGGTTTTTCATGCCCGGAGCCGGGGCTCAACGGTCCTCATCGCCCCGCCGGCGGCCTTTGCACGGAGTGGCGCGTTGCCGGGCGCCGGGTGTCTCGAAATGGTGAGTCAAACGTCTCGATCTGAACAACTGGCCTCACCTCGGCGCATGCGGCGGCGAGGGAAGCAGGATCAGGAGTGTGGCTGCCGAATCCCCAGGTATCTGGGAACCTGCCTCCAGTAGCGCGCATACTCGTTGCCGCATCGTTCGCGCAGATGCTCTTCCTCCGTCAAGACCAACACGTGCGCGATCGCCGCATACAGGACCACCGAGACCACGGCGTGCCATGACGGCCAGAGCACCGTGGAGGCAACGACCAGTAGGCCAAGCCCCACGATCTGGGGGTTTTTGGTCACCCCGTACAGGCCGGACTGTCTGAGCACGTTTGCCGCGCCGCCCGCAAAGCTGATCCACGCGATGACCCGCACGATCGGGCTGACACGGGACGCTGGCCACCCCGCCGGGAGGCCGAGATACATGAAGGAGGCCCAGAGCGTGAAGATCACCCGCTCAAGGAAGCTGGAAAACGGCGTCAGTCGGCCTTTCCCGCGGTAGTCCCGCCGGACGACGACACGAAAGATGACCATCGCGGCAATGAGTAACAGCGCGGCTGTGCCTAGAGAGATGCCAGGTCCCATTGGAGCCCCCGTCACACGATCCGTACCTGTCGGTCTCCGCTCTCTTGCCCCAACACGGGTGCCGGTTGGTGCAGATCCCACCAGGCACCCGCGCGCTGTGGCGTCCAACCTTTGTCGGGGTCACAGGCAGCCAGCGACGCGTCGAGATGGTCGGCAGACTGCGGGCGCCGATCGGGGTCCTTTTCCAGGCAGGCCAGGATGATTTCCTCGAACTCCCCGGGCAGCGGCAACTCGGAGCACTGCGACGGTGGAACGGGTGGGCTTTGCAGATGGTGCGCCATGATCTCGAGCGGTGCCCTCCCTGGAAGACGAGGCGTCCCGTGACGAGCCAGTACGCCACGCACCCCAGCGCGTAGATGTCGGTCCGGGGGTCGACCGCATCGCCGCTTATCTGCTCCGGAGACATGTAGGCCGGTGTCCCGCTGGTATCGTGCTCGGCGGTGAGCTTCAGGCTGGTCTGCCCCGGACTGCGTCTCGGCTTGACCAGCCCGAAGTCGAGCACCTTCACGAAGTCCACCGCGCGCCCTTGACGGCACAGGTAGATGTTGGCGGGCTTGATGTCGCGGTGAATGAGGCGATGCTCGTGCGCTTCGGAAAGTGAATCGCACACCTGGCGCAGCAGGAACACCGCGCGCTCCGGCGGCATCGGCCCGAACCGTTCCACGAGTGTCTCGAGGTCGAAGCCGCTCAGGAGCTCCATCACATAATAGAAGGTGCCGTCGGCGGTCACCCCGAAGTCGTAAACCTCGATCGTGTGCGGTGAGCGCATGAGCGCCGTTGCCTGCGCCTCCCGCTCGAATCGGTGTTGCAGGGTCGAGTGGCTCTCACGGTCATTTCCTCCGAGCCGGTCGGGTCGGATGAGCTTGATCGCCGCCGGGCGGGCGAGCATGCGGTGCTTGGCTTGCCACACCTCCCCCATCCCGCCATGGCCGAGTGGCTTGGTGAGTCGGTAGCTGCCCAACTCGCGGGCACGGGTCACCGCTGTGCCGAGCTTGTAGACGACACGCGCACCGACGTACGCCGTCACGACAATGAGGAAATACGGGACGAGCAGCCCTCTGACGATCAGGCTCGGCGTCAGGACAATCGAGGTTCCGCCAAACTCGGTCGTCAGCACGATCGTCACCGGCACCGAACTACCCGCAGCGATGGCGGCCGCCAGCGCCTTCCGAGGCTCGTTGGGCGAGACGATCGTGAAGAACATGATCCAGGCGGCAACGAACGACAACCCGAAGATCTCGAGGTGTTCGGGCTCGTACGCGAGGCCCTGGTACACGCCCCAATAGGTGGCGAAGGCGATGCCGTATGCGGCCACCACCTCGAACACCAGCCCGACGTTCATGAGCGTCAGCACCGGGATTCGTCTGCTGCCAGCGAGCGCAGCGACGACGAGCGCCACCGTGATCGACACGGCAGCCGGCCCCCACTGGTAGAAGTGGGAGTACTCGGCACGGATCAACGGGTCGGACAGCACTGCGCCCACCTCGGCCACCACGAATCCCGCGGCGTAGATGAGGGCGATCACGCGGAGCCGCCGCGCGGAGTCGCGCAGGAGATCCTCGGGTAGCTCCACCCGCCGGGCACGCTGACTGGTCGTTAGGGAACGCTCCATCCTCGTCACCAGCGGCGTGTCCCCGTCCTGCTCAACGCTCGGTGAGGATTCGACCATGAGAGGCCTCCATCGTCAAGCCGTGGGGAGGACCTGAACTATGATGGCGCGAGATGCGGCTCGGTCAACCTCCGGCGATGCGGAGGCTCTCTGCGGGGCAAGTGTATCGTTCAATGCCGACCCTTGTTATCGGCTCATCGTTCCTCTGCCGGGGTGGCTCACAGAGGCACTCGTCCCTATCGTGTTGGCCGTGATCGGAGCTCCCCGTCACGCTACTCGGAGCCGGACGAGGTGCACTCATGACGCTCTCCGCGACCGTCGAGAAACATCATCAGGTGATCATCGCCGGGCTGTTGGCCGTCATCCTGTTCTTCTTAGCGGCCTGCACGTTCCACGACGTCCTGCCGATCTGCCATTACCTGTTCGGATGTGACCACGCGATGCATTAGCGGCTGAGCTTGCGTGCGACGCCTCGGATGGTGGGCCGCACCAGCGGCCACGCCTTCCGCATGCTCTCGCATTTGATGTCGACCATCTCGAAGCCGGCGGCCACGATGGCGTCGGCGGTGCGGCGGGTGAGGTGGCAACCGCCGGACATGATCTTCCAGAACGGCTCCACTCGGCGCTGCCATCGCAGACGGCGCGGACGGTTCTCGGCCGCCACGTGCTCGAGG
>Ga0224497_10002729_pt1 | contig 10341 bp, 12 predicted proteins | sample SF_Jul11_sed_USG_4_FD_167970 | JGI IMG/M metagenome (GOLD analysis project Ga0224497, IMG submission 167970) | Sediment microbial communities from San Francisco Bay, California, United States - SF_Jul11_sed_USGS_13 | ecosystem: Environmental > Aquatic > Marine > Sediment | place: USA...
ATGAGTTGGCAGTAACAATAGCATCTCTTAATCCTGATCGAATGATTGCCTCAATTTTTTTCATGATATTAAACAGTTTTGGATTTCTTTAAATCAACAAGTGCATTCTCATAAGTGATATTTTATATGATACTGATATAACAAAGAAAAATACAATCTCTTGATGAAACGTAAAAGACAACCAAAAATTCTAGCAAGTGTTCCTGTAGATCTAAAATCAATTATCAAGCAACCCATCTCAATTCCTCCTAATACTAGTATATTGGATGCAAGGGATATTTTGATTCGACATCGAATTGGAAGACTGGTAATTGAGTTTAATAAAAAACCTGTAGGAATTGTTACTGAGAAAGATATCGCAAAAAGCGTTTCAGTTTTTAGTGGAAAACCAATTGCAAAAATCCTTGTTCGTGATATAATGTCCAAAGATCTGGTTACAGTACAACCTGATGATTCAATTTATGATTGTGCAAAATTGATGAAAAAACATGGCATTAGTTCAGTCATTGTAAAGGATCCTAGAGGCAAATTAGTTGGAGTCGTAACAAAAACAGACCTTGTCTCAACTTTTCTAATGCTAAGTACTGCATCATTACCCATATCAAAAATCATGACAAAAAAGGTAATCACAGTATCACCTAATGACTCTATTTTTGAAGTTGAGAGCATTTTACTAAATAATAAAATCCGCAGAGTGGTGGTATCAAAGAATGAAACTCCTGTAGGAATTATTACTTATCGAGACTTTGTTCCTGCAAAGACTTTTGATTTGGACAAAGAGTTTACAGATCCTGCAGAAAGATCCGAAATATTTTGGAATCCTCAACCCAATGAATTTAATGTAAATAAGCTAAGTTACTTGCTTACATTTTCAGCAAAAGATATCATGACAAAGGAGCCCTTTTTTGTTTCTCCAAATGATGTTGTGTATATGGCTGCAATTTTAATGATAAGGCATGGAGTTAGTGGCCTCCCAGTAGTACGAGGAAAAAAATTAGTTGGAATAGTAACGAAGACAGATATTGTAAATGTATTAGCTAATAGAGGGAAAATATAGAATAAATTATACAAATGATGTTTTTCATCTAACATGTGTTAGATAAAAGGAAACATCTTTAGATTAAGGTTTTAGAAGAATCTTTAGTGTATCAGATTTTTTAGCATGCTTAATTGCTTCTTGAAATTTTTCTAAGGGATATGTTGAATCAATCAGATCATCTACAGATATCATTTCAGTAGCAAGCGCTTCAATTGCAGGTCTAAAAGTTCCACACCGAGAACCAATCAAAGTAATTTCATTTACAACAGTTGGTGTAAGATCAAGGTTTTCTCTAGAAGCAATAGTTGACTTTAAGATTACAGTACCACGTGGTTTTATCAATTTCATGGAATCTGCAAAGCCAGAGTTACTCCCAGTAGCTTCTACCACAAGATCAAATGCTTTCTCATGACTAGAATCAATACCAATCTTTGATTTTATTCCAAGTTTTTGTAGGCTTGCAAGTTTGTTTTCATGCCTTCCAAAACAAACAATGTTAGGACAGGAAAGTTTTAAGACACGTATGATAAGTTGGGCCAATCGTCCATCACCAACAACTGCAATATTCCAACTCGGTTTTAGGTCAACTTGTTCTGTAATTTCAAAGGCTGCAGCAAGTGGTTCAACAAATACTGCTTGCTCATCACTAATAGAATCAGGAATTACATGTAGATTCTTTTCTGGAAGTGATAAAAGTTCGGCAAATGCTCCATCCCGTTTGAGAATTCCTAATACGGTTCTAGTTGGGCAATGTCGCTCCAATCCTTTTGCACATGAAGGACAATTGCCACATCCAGCGTTGATCTCACCTACCACTCTTTTTCCAATCAAATTCTTGTTTTCTGATTTTTCTACAGTACCAACAAACTCATGCCCAAGAATTCCATGATAATCCATATAGCCATCTAAAATTTCTAAATCAGTACCACAGATTCCTGCTAAATTTATTCTAATGAGAGATTCATCAGATTTTGGGTCAGGATAATTGTCGAGAAAATTTAGTTTCTTTCCATCAAAATATGTGGCTTTCATACTGTTTTGCATTATAAGTTCTAATTTTAAAAGTTAAGATTTTCAAAATAGTATTGATTTACAATTGTTTCATTAAAAATAGATGCAAGGATACGAACTTCTAGTTTGATTTCCCAGTTAGGAATAAGATGCAAAGATACTTTATATTTGGTAAACTAAGATTTTTACTGTTTGGCAAGTTATAGGGGAACATATTCAAATGAGCAATCATTAAATTTTGCAATACCAATTATCGTAATTCTATTTTTAGGAATAATCTACATTATGACACAAAGAGCAGACTCAGGGTTTGTGAGTTTTATCTTAATTGGTGCAGCTGCACTAACAATGTTTTATTGGGTTAGAATTCTAAAGAAAATGGCAAAGGATCAAAAGCCATTATACACTCAAGCAAGAGAGCAAGAAACAAAGAACTGGGTATATGATCTAATTAAAGGTGAAGGAGAATTTGTTTTTGTAGCAGAAGTTCCGGGTCCTGAAGATAAAATCGCAGTTAGATTAGTAGATGGGATTTTATATATTCGCGGAACTGCAGGATTTTCAAAAGAAGTTCCAATTGAAGGAGTAAATGACATGCAGATATTTGATTTCAAATACAGAAATGGTGTCTTAACACTTAGGATAAAATAACTAGAGACTTTTTGCTAGTTCTAATTTTTGTGGCAAATATTTGTCAGTGATATTAGTAAGACCATATTTGGAGAAAGCCTCCAATTCTGCCTTTCTTTTTAGTCTCAAAAATACATCTAGTTCTTTTTTCCAGATTCCGTCTTGATATCTAGGATCCTTTTGAAGATCATAGCATCTCTTAATATCAGATTCAGTCATAGGAATTGTCGGAAGCTTGTATTTTTCAATATCAGTAGCCCAAACACCAACCCATTTTGCGTCAGGAACTGTTAGTTCTCTTAGATGAGCTGCATTTGCTGAACCAGATTTGATAACCATTGCAATATGTTCTCCATACACGTCACCATCAGTAAGTACAATTACAGGCAATCCCATTTCATCATGAAGTCTTTTTAACAAAGTTCTAGTAGAACGCGGGGCCTGTCCGCCAGTATTAATGATAATAGATTTAAATTTTTTATCAATTTGTTCTTCAACAAATCTTGTAAAAAGACCACCCTTTTCAATAGCAATTACAATTTCAGCACTAGTATCAACCAATTCTGCCGTAGTCAAACTAGGTCCAATTGAATATCCGTCAGGATGGTTAGACAGATTCATTGATTTTCCCTCATACCCAGGAATTGTGTATTCAATATTCAAATCACCAAAGATAGAGCTTCGCTCTTCAGGAAATATATGAAAATCTTCTCGAGGTTTAGATGTAACAGCCTCTAAATCAACAATTATGTTATCGGATTCAGACTGGTCTTCAAATTCAATTGCAAATGCTTGTGATGAATAATAAACATCTCTTAAAGTAGATGATTTTTTCTCTTGGGTTAATCTATTTGCAAAAAATGCAAGCCACATTAATTGTGTAAAAGATCTTAGCTGAGAAGAGTTTTTTGCACTTCTCAAAGCAGAGTTATTACCTAGAATGTATTGTCTAAGTTTTTTATCATAAACAATATTGCTTACAGATCTACTGGGTATGGAAAATTTTGGAAATTGTCCATTATCCAAGTCATCATATATTTTTGCACCATGACTTTTAAGCAACTCAAGAACATTCTTTTGTTTTTCTTTAGCTTTCTTGCTTAGTTCTTTTAATTTACTTGTTTTCAATTGGATTTTCCTCCTGTACTGGTTTTTCAGATTCAATTGTATTTTCTTCTTCTAACATTTTCTTGTAATTAGGCTCTTTTTTCTTGCCAGATAATTCTGTGCAAAACTGTGCAATTAATGGAATATATTTTGCGTAAAGATTAGATCTCTTTTTTGCCATTTCAGCTTGTCCTCTTTTTGACATATATGCTGCTAATTTTCTGGACAAGTATTGTAATGCCAATCTTAACTCTCGTTCTATTTCTTGTCTGTCAGCAACATTTTCTTTTCCTGCAGTTTTGTATGGAATTCTAGTAGAGCAAATATGAGACACAATAATGAATGGAGGTTCACCCTTTATCTTGTATCTGCCCCAATCAGTATCATTGACCACTTTAAGAACTACATCACTACCTTCATCATAAAGCAATGGAATTCTGTTGGCATACCTGTAAACATGTGGTCCACCAGTCTTAATTTCACCACCGTATGCAATACCCATCTCAATTATGAAAGGAAATCCAGAATAAGCAGAAGCAGGACGTTGAACTACAGCCGTAAAATCAGGATTAAAGAATTTCTTGATTCCTTTTTCCAGGGGCTCTTCTCCTAATGGTGCAAGGCAACTTGAATCAGGTGCCATAAAATCATCAAATTTTTGAAGTGAATCACTGAGATTAACTAATTCTTGGTTTGTCAAAGTGCCCATTCGTTTTTCAGGTTTGAATCCTGCAAATTCTGCAAATTTGACTGCAGTAGTAGGACCCACACGTTGGAATCTTTTAGTCAAAAATGTAGTGAGTGGTTCACCTTGAACAGTATTAGTTAATTGTTTGTAATACTGACTTTCAGAATCCATCTCAACTGATTTTGATTGGGAATCACCAAAATCCCAGTAAAATAATTTTTTGTTAGGTACATCAATATCTTCAATTCTGATTTTATTTAGTTTTTCAAAATCCATTTTTAGAAAGGACATCAAAGATACTACTACTCGAACTTGACGTGAGAGATTTTTCCATTTTTTCTTTGCTTTTTCCATGATTGCAGTAAAACTAAGATTTTTCTTGGACAATCCTAAATCTTTTCTAACTTTTTCAATCATTATATCATCAATATTTGGAATTTCAAATTGTGATTCAACTATCATCCTTCGTATTCTTTCAACATCAATACCATGAGGGTGGGGTCTAATTATTGTTGGAGGTAGAGGCATATCTTTTACAAATCGTGGATGTTGAAATTTTTGTCCTTTAGGGTCATCGAAAGTTATTGATGCATAAGGAGTGATCAAAGAAGTTTCATATACATAATCTCGAATTTTATTGCCTGCTTTTGAATAATCACCTTCTAAACAAATACTTACAGAAAGACCTTTTTTTGAAACTTGTTTGGTACTGTGTTTTACAATCACAGGTTTGTTTTTTTGAATATCCAATAATACTTCAAACTGATCTTGGATTTTTCCATCTGTGGAACTCTTCACTGTAACAGGTTTGTTAGTTGTAATTTGACCATACAGAATTGCCATGGTAGCACCAAGTCCAAACATACCTCTAGCTTGTTTGAGTCCAAATTTTGAACCATAAAGTACAGTTCCAAATGCAAGGGGCACATGTTTTGCATCCACTCCAGGACCATTATCCTTTACAGTCAAAATATAGGGCTTAGGATCTGATTTTTCAGGCTCAACAGCCTTAATTGTTAAATGAACATCTGGAAGAATTCCTTTTTGATCACATGCATCTAATGCATTTTCAACAAATTCTCTGACAGCAGTATAAAGAGAACGTGTAGGATTACTGAATCCAGCTAAATCACGATTACTGTAAAAAAATTCGCTAGGGGATATTTGATTAAATTTTTCTTTAATCGAAGACATCTTGATCTTCCCACAATTTCATTTTTTCTTGTTTTTCTTTTCTATTTGCAGCTTCTAATTTACTATAAACTGCACCATGCATACTTCCACTTGAAATAGAGGATATGGCATCAACAGCTAATCGTAATTTACTTGCATCTCCAATAATTGAAACAGTTTTTCCATAAACTGAGATATGAGTACCGCTAAGATTTTCCATATTTCGTCTAGCTCTACCACCATCTCCAATAATTCTCCCTTTTATCCTTTCAACATTTGCGTTAGACTTTCCTGTAAACTCTCTAAGATCTATTACGTGCAATGTATTTTCGCCTTTTAACAAAGTCAAAGCATTTTCAGGTGAAAAACCTCTACCAATTGCAGTAACAATTTCCATTGCTTTGAATGGTTGGATCTTTTCAACATCTCCTTTAGATTTTATCAAAACTTCTCCTGTATCACCATCAATGTCTAAAGAGACATGACAAGATTTTTCAATTTGTGATTTTACGTTTCCTGATTTTCCAATCAAAACAGCTATTCTATCACCTGGAATACGAATTAATTTTTCAAAGCTCATTTTACAATGTCCTCAAATAATACATCTGAATCTTCAACAGGAATTCCTCTTTTATTGAAGAATCTAGTAATGTTATAAATATCTCTTTTAAGAAATTCTTGAGCGTTTGGATGTCTAAGATCAACTGCAGAACCCATATCAAAAACTACTAAACCATTTTCTGTTTTGAAAATGTTGTATTCTGAATAATCACCATGTACCAATTTTGCTTTACGATAGAGATCTTTTATAATGGAAATTGCTTGTTTATAGTCATCTTTGTCTACCTCTGAGTCTAACAAAGATTTGGAAGGTGTACCATTTTGACCTACAAAATCCATTGCAAGAACATTATTTGTAACATATAGTGGTTTTGGAACAGGAATTCCAGCATCATAACATTGAGATAAGTTACGAAATTCTTTTTTTGCCCACAGATAAACTAGGTTCTTTGTACCTTTTTTTAAATTTGAGAATCTTGGATCACCAAGAATGTAGGGTTCACGTTTTTTAAAATTTGAAGTACTCACTAAATAAATTTTCAAAGCAATATTAACATCATTTTTATCAACAGCCCAAAAAAGAACTGATTCCTTTCCTGCACTTACAGCCCCGTTAACATATGCAATAATGTGATCTCTTATCATTTTGTAAAGAGTCATGACAGTAGGTTTGTCTAAAACTTCATTGACAACTTTTCCTTTTTTAAAACCATCTTCCAAATGTTTTCGTTTAGATTTTGAGATTAGTTTATTATCTATTTTAGATTCTAATTTTCTACTAATCTCATCAGACATAAATGAATTTTACACATACTAGATAAAATGGATTTCTTTTAAAATCAAAAACAATGTATGAACCAAAAATAAAATCAAATGATATTCTACATTTTAAAAACAATTAGGAAAGGAACGCTGGAAATTGTTTTAATCCCATTTTCAGAACCAATTCCAAGTTCAAGTGATAAAGAAATTGTCTCTTTTCCAACCATGTTAATGATTGAAGAGTTTTTCAATAATATTTTTGCTTCATCTGTTTCAACTAATTTTTCTCCATAATAGCTTTCACTGATATGTATGTTTAACTCATCTTGAACAATATTTTTCCCCAATAGTTCAGCATCACAGATATTAAGCATGATATTTTTCTGATAATCAGAAACTCGTACTGAAAATGGCATTATGCATATTTACCTTTTAGAGTAGATTTTGCGCCACATGCTTCACAAATTAAAAATGAGATACGATTTTCTTTAAGAATTTTTGTATCAGGACTTTTACATGTAGGACATTCAAGGTAATCTTTTACATAAATTTGGAATAATCTGGTAAAGTCATCAGGAGCTCGTCTTCCAATAAACATTGCCTTATCACCTAGTCTTTCAGCAGGAACTGCAAACTCTTTTGAGAGGTATTGAAGAACTTTGTCAGGATCTCTTCGAAGAACTTTTGGGAATTCTGAAAAATTACGCAAGAAAGTCTTTTGGCCTTCCCACATAACATCTACAACAGGAAGCTCAAATCGGGTTGAAGATTCTTTGTCAGTATCACCTAGTTTATCCTGAATACGTTTTAGTAGATTTTCATATTCTGTTTTGGTCACTAGAAAACAGCATATGCTAGACCCTATATGGGTTTTGAAAAAGAGAAATCGTGTGGACTTTTGTGGAAGATTATTCCATTTTTCCTATACGGAAAACATTAGTTCCACATTTAGGACATGTACCTTTTACAGCAGGACGTCCGTTCTTTAGTGTAGTTTCTTGAGGATCTTTAATATCCCTTTTTGCTCTGCATTTTACGCAATATGCTTCAACCATTCTAAAATTTGTCAAACGTGGTGGTATTTAGGAAGAGGCTGTAAAAATTAATTAACTATAGGCTAGATGTACGTAAATTTTTTTATGTTCTAAAAAGAAATAATTGTCAAAAATTTCAATGAATTAAGTATTTTTTTAAAAAAATCATGATCAAAATTATACAATTAGAGATTTTTTCTAATATTTGTTTAATAAGTAATGATTTTATGGAGATTATCAATTATAAACTCTTTAATTGTAAAATCATGAAATGGCATCAAAAAAGGGAATAGCAATCACTGTCATAATATTAGCTGCAATTACTGGTGCAAGTTTTCTGTTTTGGTTACCCCCACAAGATTATGAAACAACATTTGTGGTATCTGATTATGGAGATTATCTAGATGGGAAAAAAAATATCCACGAAGTTTTGCAAGAATCAATTGATATCAAATACCAAGATCTGCGTAATGGTGAAATTTCTCCAGAAGACTATATCGCTATAACTGAAGTAACATCATCACAAATAACTGCTCAAATAAGTGAATTTGTTACATCAAAACCACCTGAAGAATGGCAAGCCAGTTACATTAGTTACATGGATGCAATGAAAAAATTCAATACCTATGTTGGAGAAACCAAGGTTTTGGCTAAGTTGATTGAAAAAGGGAGTACAGAAGCAGAAATGGTTGAAATTTTACAAAAAATAGAATCATTAAAAGCAGAATCTATGGATTATGTCAAAATTTCTGATGAATCAAGACCTGATTAGCCTCAAAACCGAATTTTAATAATTATAATCGTTGGAAATCGTTAAAAAGTAATTCTGTAATAAAGATTAGAATGTCTCAACGGTCTGATAAGGTAGAAAAAGATGTCAATGCATCTACAGCCAACAAATTACTTGTAATTTGTATTGATAGAGATAATGATGTAGGAGAAAAAGCAGGAATTATCACACCAGTAATTGGTAGAGATGCATGTATTGAGGCAGCACAAAGATTAGCTTTAGAAGATCCCGAAGATGCAGATTCAAATTCAATTTTTTCAGCAATTAAAACATATGAGGATTTAATCAGCAAAGGTTACCAAGTTGAAGTAGTAACGGTTGCAGGGGTCAAGGATAGAGGAGTCCAAGCTGATGAGAAGATTCTTGTTGAAACAAGAAAAGTTTTAGAAAAGTTTTCTGCAAATGGTGCAGTTATAGTTTCTGATGGAGAAGATGATGAAAGTGTTATTCCAGTAATTCAAAATGTTCTACCAGTTGTCTCTGTACAGCGTGTTGTAATGAAAGTAAGTAGAAGTGTAGAGTACTCTTATGCAGTTTTTGGAAAATATCTAAAAATGATTGCTTATGATTCAAAATATTCAAAGTTTTTTTTAGGAGTTCCAGGAATTCTTTTGTTAATAGGTGGAATTGCATCTGTATTTGATTATACTGCAGAGATATTTGCTGTTCTTGTAAGTATTTTGGGTGGAGCATTCTTGATTAGGGCATTTGATGTAGATAGAGCATGGTCAAGTTGGTCAAAACCAACTCCGATGGGTTTTATCAGAATGTTTACAATGGTTGCAGGTGTATTACTAATTCTTTCATCAGTACCAGCTGGAATTAGTACAGTTGATTCAGGATTAATTGAAGAGGATGTAGAATTAGTTGTAAAGATTACAGATAAGGTGATAATAGGTCAGTTTGTTGCAGGTGCATTACCAATTTTATGGATTGGTGTGGGTGCAATATTTGCAGGAACACTACTCAGCAATTGGATTGGAGGAATTCCAAGACAAATAACTGATATTTTAAGAATTGTTGTTTTGATAGCGCTTTATCCTACTATAGCCCAGTTTACCAACATAATGATTTATGATGAAAGTTCATTTACTTTGATTCCACCTCTGTTAGGAGGACTGGCTGCAACTTTGGTTTCAGCTACAATTCTCTTTAAGAGATATAGGAAGCAGAAAGACCAAGAAAGTGTTTCAGACTAAATTTAGTCAGGGCCACATAACGAATTTCTGAAAAACACTGATATCTTCAATCATGTATTGATTATCAAAAGGTGATAAGACATTAGCAAGATAAAAGAGGTAATTTTTCAGTTATCAGGTCTCTACAAGATCTATGGCAAGAGGCTGGAAAATGAGATTCAAAATGGAGACATACCAAATCATGTTGCTCTAATTTTAGATGGAAACCGAAGATGGGCTAAGAGACATCTAGCAATGCCAAAAAAAGGACATTGGAGAGGAGCTGATGCAGTTGAAAATCTTCTTGATTGGTGTGAAGAATTTGATATTAAAATTGTCACATTATATGCACTTTCAGCAGAGAATCT
>Ga0224497_10002733_pt1 | contig 10328 bp, 8 predicted proteins | sample SF_Jul11_sed_USG_4_FD_167970 | JGI IMG/M metagenome (GOLD analysis project Ga0224497, IMG submission 167970) | Sediment microbial communities from San Francisco Bay, California, United States - SF_Jul11_sed_USGS_13 | ecosystem: Environmental > Aquatic > Marine > Sediment | place: USA: California...
TGGAATCGTCATCGCATTTCTGCTTGCGGCGCCGCTATTACTCGCTGACTACTACCTGAACGAACTCGGCATCCTGCTCGTATACGTGATTGCGGGCGTCGGCCTCATGATACTCACCGGACACACGGGCCAGGTGAGCTTCGGGCACGCAGCGTTCCTCGGCATCGGCGCCTATTGTCATTCGATACTGCTTGCGAACGGCGTACCGTTCACGCTATCGGTCGTCCTGACAATGACACTCACCGGGTTGATCGGAATGGGGCTGGGCCGCTCGGCGTCGAAGATGCACGGCTTCTATCTGGCAATCGCGACGCTTGCGTTTCTGATCCTTGTAGAGACCGTAATCGGTGAATGGACCGGCCTGACAGGTGGGCACGCGGGTTACGCCGTGCCCGCTCTCAAACTATTCGGCCAGTCATTCGCGAAAGCGTGGCAGCAATACTACGTCGATCTGATATGCGCGCTTGCGATCATCTGGGGTGCTGCGAATCTGTTGCGTGCACCGACCGGGCGCTCGTTCCTGGCGGTCCGTGATTCCGAATTATCGGCACGTAGCCTGGGCATCAACGTCGAGCGCGTAAAGATTCGCTCGTTTGGCGTCAGCGCCGCAATCACGGGGCTCGCCGGTATCTTGCTCGCGCACCATCTGACCTATCTCGCCCCCGATGTGTTCGGAGTGCTCGAATCGCTGAAACTGTTACTCATGATCGTCGTCGGCGGGCTCGGCAGCATCCTCGGCGCCGTGTTTGGTGCGATTTTCGTTTCCCTGCTGCCAGTTGCGCTCAGTTTCCTCAAGGACGTTCTGCCGCCATCCATCGGCCAGCAGGCCGGGCTCGAACCGTTGTTGTTTGGCCTGATCATTGTGTTGTTCATCGTTTTCGAACCACAGGGAATCAACGGCCGCTGGCTCAAGATCCGGTATTTCTTCGAGACCTTTCCGTACTACCGGAAGGCTTCATTCGTGCGTCAAAAAAGTTATCTCAAGACGGAGCGCATGCGATGAGCGAGCCGCAGGCGCTCTGCGTGCGTAATCTGTCGATCGAATTCGGGGGCGTACACGCAGTCGAGGATGTGTCATTCGACGTCGAGCCCGGCGAAGTATTCGCGATCATCGGGCCGAACGGTGCCGGCAAAAGCACGATCTTCAACCTTATCAGCCGTCTGTATGAACCGACCCAGGGTTCGATTAGGTATGGCACTCACGATCTGCTGCAGTTGCCTGCCCACCGCGTAGTCGAAACCGGCATTGCGCGCACGTTCCAGAACATCGAGCTGTTCGAGCAAGCGACTGTGTTGCAGAATCTGCTCGTCGGCCGTCATAGCCATATGCGGGCCAACGCGTTCGCCGAATTCCTGTTCCTGCCCCGCGTCAAGAAGAACGAACTCGCACACCGGCGCAAGGTCGAGGACGTAATCGACCTGCTCGAGATCGCACAATATCGCGACGAGCGCATTGCCGATTTGCCGTACGGTGCGCGCAAGAATGTGGAACTCGCACGCGCGTTGTGCGCCGAGCCGACAATGCTGCTGCTGGACGAGCCGGCATCGGGCCTGAACAGCGAGGAAACCGACGACGTATCGTTCTGGCTCGAGGACATCAAGCATGACCTGGGCGTGACGCTGGTGATGGTCGAGCACGACATGAACCTGGTCGGCCTCGTTGCCGATCGTGTCATGGCCATCAATAACGGCAGGCTGCTCGCGATTGGCACGCCCGAGGAGATACGCGAAAACAAGGACGTACAGCACGCCTATCTCGGGGTAACCGCGTGACTACGCCGCTGCTGGAGTTGCGCAATGTCGAGACCTATTACGGACCGATCATGGCGATTCGTGGCGTCAGCCTGCGCGTCGACGAGGGGGAGATCGTGGCCGTGCTCGGGGCGAATGGAGCGGGCAAGACCACGCTGCTGAAGACCGCGACGGGTGCGCTCGACTGTCGCAAGGGCCGCGTGCTTTTCGAGGGACGGGAGATCCAGTGCCGGGATCCGGACTGGGTCGCTCGCCTCGGTATCGCACATGTTCCCGAAGGCCGAGAAGTGTTTCCGTTCCTGACGGTCAGCGAAAACCTCGCGATGGGTGCCTATAACCGACACGATCGGGAAGGCGTGGCTGTCGACCTCGAAACCGTCTATGGATATTTTCCGGCGCTCTGCGGTCTGCAGGACAAAATGGCTGGCTACCTCTCGGGCGGACAGCAGCAGATGCTCGCGATCGGCCGTGGCTTCATGGCGCGACCGAAGCTGTTGATGCTCGACGAGCCGTCATTGGGGCTGTCGCCGGTGCTCGTCGCCGAAATATTCGACATCATTACGCGACTGAATCGGGAACAGGGGCTAACCATACTGCTCGTAGAACAAAACGCCAACGTAGCGCTGAACGTTTCGATGCGAGGTTACGTTATGGAAGTCGGCGGCATGGTCATGGATGGAACGAGCGAGTGGCTCGAACAAAGCGAGGATATCAAGGAGTTTTACCTCGGCAAGAAGGACGAAGGTGTGCGGGGGCGCAGGCGGTGGAAAAAACGGAAGACGTGGCGATGAGTGGTAATGCGATAATCGTCGACGGCTGCGATACGCTTCCCAAGCTGTTTCTGAAAAAATCGGCGGAGCGCGGTGACCGCATCGCGATGCGCGAGAAAGATTTCGGTATTTGGCAGAGTTACTCGTGGAACGACTATCGCGCACGTGCCTTCGACATTGCATACGGCCTGCTGTCGTACGGTCTTCAGCGTGGCGATGTCGTATCGATACAAAGCGAAGATTGCCGCGAGTGGCTATGGACCGATGTCGGCGCTATGCTCGCCGGTGGTGTCGTCAACGGTATTTACCCCACCTACCAGCCACGCCAGGTCGAACACGCACTTGCTGATTCGAACTGCCGTTTTCTGTTTGTCGAGGACGAGGAGCAACTCGACAAGTATCTCGAAATCGAGCGCGAACTGCCGAAAATCGAGCGCGTATACGTTTTTGACTGGCGCGGGCTGCGCGGGTTCGAGCACGCCAAAGTTGCGCCCATCGAAGATCTGTATGCGCTCGGACAGGCATACGGTCGCGAACATGAGGGACTGATCGACGAAATCGTGGCGCAGGGATGCGGCGACGATTTGGCGATACTCATCTACACGTCAGGCACGACCGGCATGCCGAAAGGCGCCATGCTGTCGCAACGCTACATCATTTTCCAGCTGCAGGCGGCGCCGGACTACATTCGGCAGACCGAGACCGACGAGATCCTGACGTATCTTCCGCTGTGTCATCTTGCCGAGCGAGCTTTTTCCGGGTGGCTGCCAATCGGGACGGGAGCGACAATAAACTTCGCCGAAAGCCCCGAAACCATCGCCCGAGATCTGCAGGAGCTATCGCCAACCTATATTTTTGGCGTGCCCCGGGTTTGGGAAAAATTCTATTCACGAATTACGACGGCGATGTCGGAAGCTACATGGATCGGGCGCAAAGCATACAGCGTCGCTTTGGCTGTCGGAATGCGTCGTGCCGAAAAGTTAATCGCTGGCGAAGCAGTGTCACTGTTCGATCGATTCGCGTATGGCATTGCGGACCGCGTCGTTTTTCGCAACATCAAGAAAGTACTCGGCATCGATCGGGCACATTCGGCAGCGTCGGGCGCCGCGCCAATTTCACCCTCACTACTCAAGTGGTTTCTTGCCATCGGCCTCGCGATTGATGAGCTCTGGGGTCAGACCGAAATCGGCATTGTCACGATCTGCCGAAAAGGTGTGTTTCGTTTCGGCACGGTCGGTCCGGCGATTCCGGGTACGGAAGTGCGCATCGACGATAACGGAGAGATAGTTGCGAGATCGGTCGGGCAGTTCGACGGTTATCTGAATCTGCCTGACAAGACGGCAGAGACAATCGTGAATGGTTGGGTGCGCACCGGGGACGTCGGCCACCTCGACGAAGAAGGCAATCTGAGTATTACGGATCGCCTCAAGGATATTATCATTACGGCAGGCGGCAAGAATATCACGCCGTCGGTGATGGAAAACGAGCTTAAATTCTCGCCATTCATTTCCGATGCCGTAGTCATAGGGGACAAACGCAAGTTTCTGACTTGCCTGATCATGATCGATCAGGAAAATGTCGAGCATTATGCGCAGACGCACTCGATCCCGTTCACGGATTACCGCTCTCTGTGCGCCCGGCCCGAGATCATCGAGCTGATCGGCAGCGAAGTAGGCCGAGTTAATGCCGACTTCTCGAATGCCGAACAGGTCAAGCAGTTTCGCCTGATCGACGTGCTGCTGACGGCCGAAGACGAAGAGCTAACGCCGACGATGAAGCTCAAGCGCAGTTTCGTGACCTTGAAATACAGTGATCTGATCGACAGTATGTACGCGGGCTGATCCCGGCATCAACTAGGAAAATTTATGAATAAGACAGCGTTTTTGGCGGCGTTGATTCTGGCGGGCTGCGGCGGCGGCGAAGACAGCGCGACGAGCGGATTACCGCGGGGCGTCACGGCCGACGGCATCAGAATCGGTGCGCACTCGGACCTGTCCGGCGTTGTAGCGACCTGGGGAGTGTCGTCTACGAACGGGGCACGCATGCGATTCGAGGAGGCGAACGCGGTCGGTGGCATCCATGGCCGCAAGATCGAATATATCGTCGAGGACACCCAATACCAGGTACCAAACGCGGTCAAGGCGACGAACAAGCTTCTGAACATCGACGAGATTTTCCTGATGGTTGCGGCGCTCGGCACGCCGCTGAATAACGCCGTGATGCCGCGCATGTTCGAGGCTGGTGTGCCTAACCTGTTTCCCTTGACCGGGGCAGTGTCGATGTACGAGCCGCTGCATCCGATGAAGTTCAGCTACTTCGTGAGCTATCGCGATCAGATCCGCGGCGGTGTCAGGTACCTGGCCGAGAACAACGATGTCAGGAACGTCTGTCTGCAGGCTGTCGCAACCGACTATGGTCAGGAAGTCGAAATCGGTTTCGAGCAGGCCGTTGAGGAGCACGACCTCAACGTCGCCTACCTTGGTCGGCACAAGGGCAGCGAGACCGATTTCTCGGGTACGGCCACGGCCATCAAGAACGCGGGATGCGATTTACTGGTTTTGGGGCCGTTCATCAAGGACGCGATCCTGATTTATACGGCGGTGCGCGATGCAGGCTTCACGGCGCCGGTCGTTGGCAACATGGTGCCGTATGTTCCGGAAGTCGCGCCGGCAGGCAACGGCAGCATGGACGGCTTTTATGCAGTGGCGTCGTTCAGGATGCTCGACTTCGAAACCGAGAAGGACGCCGATACCTGGGCGGGCGAGTGGTACCGCCGTTACGTGGAAATATTCGGAGAGCCACCGGCGCCAAATTCACAGATCGGTTACGTAATGGGCGATCTGACCGTGCGCGCGCTCGAGGCCGCAGGCCCCGATGTGACCGTCGAGAAAGTGCTCGCTGCGATCGAGAGCATCGATTACTACGAGGATCCATTCGGCGGACCATCGTTATCGTTCAGCCCGACGAAACATCAGGGCGGCGATTCGCTGAATCTGTATCAGGTTCAGGATCGCAAGTGGGTCACCGTAGCCGAGGGGTTGCCGTATTGATCGCGCCAATGAGGCTGGGTTGCCCGCCGATTTTCAGGAGCGTGGCAGGGTACGTTTTACCCGCCGTTCTATTCGGTGCACGGAGTGCACCCTACTGAACGGTGAGAATTTTTTGCCGATACTCGATCGGCGGCATGTTGTACCAGGACTTGAACGCGGTCGTAAATGAGCTGATGCTCGAATAGCCCAACAGCATAGCGACCTCGAGTGCCTTGAGGCGTTTGTCGCCCAGATACTTGACCGCAAGTTCGGCGCGCACTTCGCGCAGCACTTTCTGGAAACTGGTTTTCTCCGCTTTGAGTCTGCGCTGCAACGTGCGTCTGCTCAGCTGCAGCGCCCGGCATGCCGCATCGGCATTGGCCTCGCCGGCCGCGAGCAGGGCGGCCAGCCTGCGTTTGAGTTGTGCGGCAATATTGTCCTGCGCATACAGCGAGCAGACATATTTTTCGGTTTGTTCGGTGAGTTGGCAGTACATTGTCAGTGACTACGATATTCCCAATGTGCCGCAAACATACCGCTTGCAGGTACAATTTCCAATTGCGGGGACGAAGCAGGGATATCCAACGCAAGATCCGGGATCAACACTGCAAAGTACCAACGTTCTCGTGTAGTTAACAAGGATAATTAAAAATAAGGAAAAACAATGACTTCACCCGTCCATTACGAATTGGTCGAGAATATCGGCATTGTCACCGTCGATAATCCACCCGTCAATGCACTCTCGCACGCGGTGCGCCAGGGTCTTCAGGATGCGATTCGAACAGCCCAGGCAGACGCCTCCAAGGCCGTGCTGATCATTTGTGAGGGCCGCACGTTCATCGCCGGCGCCGATATCACCGAATTCGGTCAACCGCCGAAGGATCCGCGCCTGGATGATCTGGTCGACGAAATCGAAGCCTCGAAAAAACTCGTTGTGGCGGCGGTGCACGGCACAGCACTTGGCGGCGGCTTCGAGGTCGCGCTGGCGAGTCATTACCGTTGCGCGCTGGACAGCGCGCGGGTTGGGCTGCCCGAGGTCAAGCTCGGTCTGCTGCCCGGTGCCGGCGGAACGCAGCGCGTGCCGCGCCTCGCGGGCGTCAGTGCGGCGCTCGATCTGATCACGAGCGGCGCTCCGATCGGGGCCTCGAAGGCGGCCGAACTCGGACTGGTCGATAAGGTAGTCACGGGCGACCTGAAAAGCGCAGCGCTCGATTACACGCGCGAACTGATTGCGGCGAATGCCGCACCACGCCGCGCGAGCGAATTAGCGGTTACCGATGTTGAAGCGAGTGTGTTTGACGAAGCGCGGGACAAGCTCGAAAAACGGGCGCGCGGCCAGAACGCTCCACGGCGTATCGTCGACTGCGTCGAGGCGGCGGTCAAGCTGCCGTTTGCCGAGGGGATCGAGCTGGAGCGGGAGATGTTCGGCGAAAGCATGCGCGATCCGCAATCGGCGGCGATGCGGCACCTGTTTTTCGCAGAGCGCCAGGCGGCAAAAGTGCGCGGTCTGCCTCGCGATACGCAATGCCGCACAATACAAAGTGTCGGCATCATCGGTGCAGGCACGATGGGCGGCGGTATCGCAATGAGCATGGCGAACGCGGGCATCCCGGTAACGATTTTGGAGATCGACGCCGACGCACTCGAAAAGGGCCTCGCAGTTGTGGACAAAAACTACGCAGGCAGCGTGAAGCGCGGCAAGCTGTCGGCGAGCGCAGCGGCGGAGCGCCGCCGGGCAATCACGGGTGTCATGGATTACTCCGCAATCGGCGACGTCGACCTCGTCATCGAAGCCGTGTTCGAAAATCTCGAGTTGAAGCAGGAAATATTTGCGAAACTCGATGATGCCTGCAAACCGGGCGCAATTCTTGCGACGAACACGTCGTACCAAAATGTCAACGACATCGCCGCGGCGACGAAACGTCCCCAGGATGTCATCGGCCTGCATTTTTTCAGCCCTGCGCACATCATGAAACTGCTCGAAGTAGTGCGAGCAGACAAAACTGCGGACGACGTGCTCGCTACGGCGATGGCACTCGCGAAGCGGATCGGCAAGATGCCCGTCGTATCGGGCGTGTGTTATGGCTTCATTGGCAACCGCATGCTGCGACCGTATATGCGGGAGGCGCAGCTATGCCTGATCGAAGGCGGCACGCCGGAGAGCATCGATACCGCGCTGTACGACTGGGGCATGGCGATGGGCCCGCTCAGCGTCGGCGATCTTGCGGGTCTGGATATCGGCTACAAAGCGCGTCAGGCGCTACCCGAGAACGAGCGTGGAGATCCACGCGCGTCCCGAGTTCCCGACATTCTGGTCGAAGTAGGGCGCCTCGGGCAGAAAAGCGGCGCGGGTTTTTACCGCTACGATCCCGAGACGCGCAAGAAGACGTCGGATCCGGCTGTGCTCGAGATTGTTGAAGCCGCCGCGGAGGACCTCGGCATCAAGCGGCGCACTATCGACAGCCGCGAGATCGTCGACCGGCTGATTCTGTCGCTTGTGAACGAAGGTCTGAGGATCGTCGAGGAAGGCATCGCGCAGCGGCCGAGCGATGTCGACGTCGTGTACGTCTATGGCTACGGCTTTCCGGTTTACCGCGGCGGCCCGATGCACTATGCCGACGCGATCGGCGTCGATAAGGTGCTTGCGCGCATTAACGAGTTTCGCGACTTATTGGGTGAGAAGAATTGGACGCCAGCACCGTTGCTCGAGAAGCTCGTAACAGACAAGTCGACGATCGCCGACTGGGCGATGGCAAACTCCGATTGACCGATAGGGACGTCGGGCCGTGGATCATACGAGAAGAGGCCGTCACCGGCTCTGGTGAGAACAATGGCAAGTACGCTTGCGTTTGACGTCTACGGAACCCTGATCGATCCCTTCGATATATCGACGAAGCTCGAAGCGCATGTTGGTGACAGGGCGTCGCAGTTTGCCCAAATCTGGCGCGACAAGCAGATCGAGTATCTGTTCCGCAGAGCACTGATGCGTGACTATCGCGACTTTTCAACGTGTACGCGGCAGGCGCTCGTGTTCACTGCCAGGCGCCTGCAGACAAACCTGTCAGCCGACGTTCAGGACGCGCTGATGGCGAAATATCGCGAGCTGCCCGCATACTCCGATGTGCCTGAGGCGTTGGCACGACTGAGCGCCCGTGGGCATGCTATCTACGCTTTCTCGAACGGCCAGCCCGACGATCTTGAATATTTGCTGGCGCATGCCGGACTCGACAAACATCTGGACGGCATCGTAAGCGTGCATGACGTCCAGAGCTTCAAGCCGGATCCGGCGGTCTACAGACATTTTCTCGACTGCACGGGTGCCGCAGCCGGTGACACATTTTTGATATCCGGCAATCCGTTCGATGTTGTCGGCGCGCACGCGGCCGGTTGGAACACCGTGTGGGTAAAACGTGATCCAACCGCCGTTTTCGATCCTTGGAGCATCGAGCCCACGGTGACCATCGCCGAACTGGGTGAGCTGATGGCTTCTTTCGAGCGCATGAACCACCTTGCTTGAGGTACGCGGCGATCGCGCATCGTCCGACCGGCATATCTGCGCGCCAATCGTACTAACGGGACATTCCTGTTGTAATGTATTAGCGTGTTGAGAAAAGAAGTGCCCGGACCATTAATTGCCAGGCGTTGTCGAGAGAGGTAATGAGCCATGCTGCGGACGCTCCGACCCGGCTACTGGGCTGACGTCATCCGTCGAAACAAATACGAACGCCGACGTAGGCGCTTCGATTCGTACGAAATCCAGCGCAGTTTCGATGGTGCGGACTACAGAATGTGGATCAGTGATCCTGTCGCAAAGAAATGGTACGACACGCCGACGATGGGTAACGCACAGGAACTCGTCTTCACCCGGGAACGGATGGTCGCACCAGGCGACGTCGTGTTCGATTGCGGTTGCCATCAGGGACTGACGACGCTGCTCTTCTCCCATTGGGTCGGGTCAACTGGCAAAGTCATCGCATTCGAAGCGCTGCCCGACAACTTCACGGTGTTGCGCAAGAACCTCGAACTTAACAGTGCGGCGAACGTTGAACCAGTCCATGCCGCCGTCGGCGCGTCCCGAGGCAGTGTCACGCTGGACGTGCGCCCGAATGCGAACGTCAGTACCGGTAACTTCGGACTGCAGGTACCGATGGTGTGCCTGGACCAGTATGCGGATCGCACACCGAACCTGCTCAAGATCGATGTAGAGGGTTTCGAGGCGGAGGTGTTGAAGGGAGCGCAGCGGGTTCTTGCGACGCATCCCAAGATCATTCTCGAGCTCCACACCAGGTCACTGCCGGACTTCGGCACATCGGTCGACGAAATCCTGGGGCTGCTCAACCTACAGCGCTACAAAACCTGGATTCAAGCGGATAGTGAGGCGGAGCCCGTGGCTTACCGTGGTCAGCCGATCGAAACTCGGGTGCATTTGTTCATGTTGCCGATCGAATGACCGATATAGCGAGGATGTTCCGGACTGAGCGCATTGACCGCTAAACCAGAACCGATGCATTGACTCACTGCGCCGGGCATGGCCGGAACCAATTATCACGTCCGGGAGCTGCCGACCACGGCTATCGAACACCCTGTTCAGCCATCGAGTCGTTTGCGCACAAGCTCGTGGACACGCTCGGCAGGGATATCCCGCAAACAGCGCAGGTGTCCGAGCGGACACTCGCGCTTGAAGCACGGGCTGCATTCCAGCGCAAGGTACAGCGGGTCTGCACGGTCGCTGAGTGGCGGTGTGTAGGCCGGCGTCGACGATCCATAGAGTGCGATC
>Ga0224497_10002736_pt1 | contig 10314 bp, 10 predicted proteins | sample SF_Jul11_sed_USG_4_FD_167970 | JGI IMG/M metagenome (GOLD analysis project Ga0224497, IMG submission 167970) | Sediment microbial communities from San Francisco Bay, California, United States - SF_Jul11_sed_USGS_13 | ecosystem: Environmental > Aquatic > Marine > Sediment | place: USA...
CCGTAGCGCTCTCCGGAACGCTGGCCACCGTCTCCGGCGGACCCATCGCCACCACCTCGCCTCCCCGGGTTCCCCCGTCCGGCCCGAGGTCGATCACCCAGTCGGCCTGAACGACCACGTCGAGGTTGTGTTCGATCACGATGACGGTGTTGCCGGCCACTACGAGCCGGTCGAGCACGTCGACCAACTTGCCGACGTCCTCCCCCGAGAGTCCGGTCGTCGGTTCGTCCAGGATGTAGAGCTTCCTCCCCTGTTTCCCGGCCGCGCTCGCGAGCTCCCGCGCGATCTTCAGGCGCTGCGACTCCCCACCCGAGAGTGTCGTCGCGGGCTGGCCGAGGCGCAGATATCCCAAGCCCACCTGTTGCAACTGCCAGAGCGCCCTGCCGAGCTTCCGCTCACGGATGAAGAAGCGAATGGCCTCATCCACCGTGAGCTCCAGCACCTCGGCAACGTTCTTGCCGCGAAGCCTCACATCGAGCAGCTCTCGCCGGTAGCGTTTTCCGCCACACGCGTCGCATGGCACGAAGACGTCCGCCATGAAGATCATCTCGACCTGGACGAGTCCCGCACCCTTGCACTCCTCGCAGCGCCCGCCGGAGACGTTGAAGCTGAAGTGCCCCGGGCCGTAGCGACGCTCCCGGGCGAGCGGCTGCTCCGAGAACACCTTACGCACCTCGTCCCACGCCTTGATGTACGTGACAGGATTGGAACGCGGCGTTTTCCCGATCGGCGACTGGTCGACGAGGACGACTTGGTCCAGGTGGGCGACCCCCTCGAGGGCGTCGAACTCTCCCACCACCTCCCCAAGGTGCTCCTTGGCGCTGGTGCTCCCCCCGAGCGCATGCTCTACGGCACGGAACAGCACGTCGTGCACGAGCGTCGACTTGCCCGAACCGGAGACGCCGGTCACGGCGGTCAGCGCCCCCAGGGGGATCTCGACGTCGATGCCGCGCAGGTTGTGCTGGCGAGCACCTCTGAGCGTGATGCACGGGCCCGATACGTCACGAGGACGACGGGGCTCTGTCTCGTCGTACAACTTGCCCGACAGGTACCGCCCGGTCGCCGTGTCGGCGGCTTCGAGGGCCGCTGGAACGCCCTCGAAGACGACCGAGCCTCCCTGCTCCCCCGAGCCCGGCCCCAACTCGACCACGTAGTCCGAGGCGCGGATCGCTTGGCTGTCGTGCTCCACGACCACCACCGTGTTGCCCGCCGCGCTCAGGCGGGCGAGGAGCTCCAGAAGGGCTCCCGTGTCGCGCGGGTGGAGCCCCACGGTCGGTTCGTCGAGGACGTAGAGCGTGTCGACGAGGGCGGCGCCCAGCGAGTTGGCCAGGCTGATCCGCTGCGCCTCACCGCCCGAAAGGGTGCGGGTCTGGCGGCTGAGGGACAGGTAGCCGAGACCGACATCGACCAGGAAGCTCACCCGAGCGCGTAGCTCGCGCAGCAACGCCTCTGCGATCTGCTCCTCCATATCGCTGAGCTCGAGCCCATCCACCCAGGGCTTGAGATCCTCGAGGGGCAGGTCGGCTACCTCGGAGATCGTGCGCCCCGCGACGCGCACCCTCAGCGCCTCTGGCCTGATGCGCCCACCGCCACACTCGCGACATCGTTGTGGACTCTGGTACTTCCGCAGGAAGACCCGGATGTACTGCTTGTATCGCTTGGGCTCACGCGAGACCAGGAAGGGGATGACGCCCACGAAGTCCTCCGTCCCGTACATCACCGCCTCGCGGAACTTCTCCGGGAGCGACTCCCACGGTGAGTAGAGCGAGATCTTCTGCTCCTGAGTGAAGCTCTTCAGCTTGTCTCGCTCGCGCCGGTAGCGCGGCTTGGTCCACGGGTCCACGGCCCCGTCGGCAATCGAGATCGCCGCGTTCGGAATGATCAACTCCGGGTCGTAGTCCAGCGTTGCTCCAAAGCCGGTGCACAGCTTGCACGTGCCATAGGGGTTGTTGAACGAGAAGAGCTGCGGGGTCGGATCGAGGAAGGCGATATCCGGATGATCCGGGCACCGGAAGCGCTCGGTGAAGCGGAGCCGCGCCGGGCCCTCACCCTCCGGCTCGGCGACTACCACGACCGCTTCTCCATCCCCTTCCACGAAGCAAGTGGCGAGTGAGTCCGACAGTCGATCTTGGCCCTTCGGGTCCACTTTGAGTCGGTCCACGACGACCAAGATCTCGTTCACGGCGGTCACGTCGAGTCCGAGCCCCTCGATGGTGACGGCGTCCTCCGCGGAGAGGTCCACAGGTGCCCCGTCGGCGAGAATCCGGACGAAGCCCATCGCTCTCAGATTCGACACGACCAACTCATGTGTGACCCTCTCGCTCCGCGGCAGCGGGAACGCCACCTGGATCCGGGCTCCCTTGGGGAGCTCGAGGACCCGGTCGACCGCGGAGCTGATGGTATCCGGGCGGACCCGCCGGTCGCACTCGGGACAGTACGTGCGGCCGACCCTCGACCAGAGCAGCCGGAGGTAGTCATAGACTTCCGTCGCCGTACCGACCGTCGAACGACTCGTCTTCGTCGGGTTCTTCTGCTCGATCGCCACCGCCGGCGATATGCCCTCGATCGAGTCGACGAGCGGCTTCTCCATGCGCTCGAGGAACTGCTTGGCATAGGTAGACAGCGACTCGACGTAGCGCCGTTGTCCCTCGGCGAAGAGCGTATCGAGGGCCAGCGAACTCTTCCCGGAACCCGATGGCCCCGTGATCACCGTCATCCGACGGCGCGGCAGGTCCAGGTCGATGCCCTTCAGATTGTGCTGCCGGGCGCCCCGGATCCGGATGGCTTCGTCCATGGGTGGATGATAAGGGAGACGGGAAGGGACGCGGAGTCGTCCCTCTTCCCTTTTCCTCACCTAGTCGGCAGCGTGTCCGGCAGCTTGTGGCTCATAGGATCGACTCCGGCGTGTGCCTAAAGGGATCGATGACCGTCACGCCGTCGAGTAGCTGGCCGTCCTGGAGATCCTCGGAGAGTAGGTGGCTGCACCCGCCGACCTGAGCGGCAGCCACGATGAGGGAGTCCCGCCAGGACAGGCCGAATCGATCCTCGACGGCCCAGGCTGCATCGATGGTGGCAAGGTCGGTCGGGATGGGGCGCCACGTCACAAGAGACGTCACGTCCTCCCGAGCGAGTGAGGAGTCGCGCGGTGGATCCAGCTTGCGCGTGACCGTGACGTAGTACTCTTGGAGGACCTGCCAACTCAGGTGCCCCGCGCGCTCCTCCCACAAGACAGCCATCCAGGCGAGCGCCTGCCGGTGCTTGTCCTCATCGGTCCGGTCCCTCGCGTAGACGAGGACGTTGGTGTCAACGAATACGCGCGCGGTCATGCAGCTCCTCGCGGGAAGGGAGCGCGCCACCCTTCGCTCGATGGACGCCGGGCTCCTGTGCGAAGAAGCGGTCCATGGCGGCATCGTACGCCGCCCTACCCTCCATCTCGCGCCGCAGCAGGCCTCCCAGGAGACGCGAGACGCTCGTGTCCTCTTTTGCCGCCTGGATGCGCGCCCACCGGGCCGTTTGCTCGTCCAGCGTTACCGTCACGTTCCTGAGTTTACGAGGCATACACGAAGTTCGTGTTACACTGGATACGTGTCAATGGAATCGACCCGTAAACCTTGACGCCCCCACGGCCCACGAACAACTTGGGCGTCCTATGAACAACCTGATCCACGTCCGGCACCATCATCATCACGCGGCCCACACGGGTGGCGGGAAGGTCGTGCACGCCTAGGACGTAGATCCGAGAGCTAGCACCCACCGCGGCCCGTCCAAGACGGGTCGCGGTTTTCTTTTTGTCTTATGCTTTCAGAGTAGACACACGATGAACCGACCAATTCGAGTGGCGCTGCCCAACAAGGGACGCCTCTCCGAGCAAGCGCTGGACCTCTTCGAGCAAGCCGGACTTCGGCCCGGATTCGCGGCGGAGCGTTCGCTCATGGCGTCCCTGGGTAAGGACTTCCAGGCCATCTTCGTGCGCACGCAGGACATTCCCGAGTACATCGCGGATGGAGCTGCCGAGGTGGGCGTGACCGGGGCGGATTGCGTAGCCGAGAGTGGACGTGACATCACCGAGCTGCTCGATCTAGGCTTCGGGCCGTGCCGGCTGGTGGTCGCCGTGCGAGACGACTCCGATGTGAAGTCGGCGAAAGAGGTGCCCGCAGGCACGCGCGTGGCCACCTCTTTCCCGCGATCCGCCACCCGCTACTTCGAGACACTCGGCGTCCCGATCATCATCGCGCCCGTGAGCGGCGCCACGGAGATCGCGCCCCACCTCGGCGTAGCGGACGTCATCGTCGACATCACATCGACCGGGTCGACCCTTCGCGCGCACAGCCTCCGCGAGGTCGGGACCATCCTCGAATCGACGGCACGCATGGTTGCCAATCCTGCTGCGTTGGCGGACGCTGAAGTGAGCGGAAAGGTCAGTGACCTGGCGGCCGCGCTCGAATCGGTCTTGGCTGCGCAACGCAAGCGTTACCTGATGGCCAACGTGCCGAAGTCCAAGCTCGACCAGGTCCGTGAGGTCATTCCCGGGCTCTCGGGCCCAACCATCGTCGAGGTGCTCGACGGAGGCTCGTGGGTCGCAGCGCACGCGGTGGTCGACGCGGACCTCGTCTACCAGACGATCTCGCGCTTGAAGGCACTGGGAGCCGAAGGGATCCTCGTCACGAAGATCGAGAGGCTCATGCCGTGAGCCCTGTAGACCTCTTTGCGCGTGGCCGCCTGGCCGACCTGGACGCCGCAACGCTCGAGCGCCTGCTCGACAGGACGCCACGGGACGATCCCGGCCTAGCCACCTCCGTGGCTGCGATCTTGGCGGACGTCCGCGAGCGCGGAGACGAGGCGCTTATGGAGATGGCCCAGCGCTTCGATGGCGTCCGGTTGGAGGCGCTCGAGGTCCCCCGGGAGGCCTGGGGGGGAGCCCTGTCTTCACTGGACCCGTCAGTGAAGGCAGCACTGGAGCGCGCGGCCACCAACATCCGCCGCTTCCATGAAGCGCAGTTGCCGCCCGCAGTCACACTGGAGGTCGAGCCGGGCGTGCGCATCACCCGTGCCTGGACGCCTCTCGCGCGGGTCGGCGTGTACGCTCCGGGCGGAAGGGCCGCCTATCCCAGTTCGGTGCTGATGGGCGTCGTGCCCGCCAAGGCCGCAGGAGTGACGGAGGTCGTTGTGTGCTCGCCGCCGGGACCGGCCGGGACCCCGCCGCGGGAAGTGCTCGCTGCCTGTGCGATTGCCGGCGCGGACCGCCTGTTCTCCATCGGAGGCGCCGGCGCCGTCGCGGCCCTCGCCTACGGAACGGACATAGTGCCGCGGGTCGACGCGATCGTGGGCCCAGGGAATCGCTGGGTCACCGAGGCCAAACGGCAGGTCGCCGGAGAACTCGTCATCGACTCGCCCGCCGGTCCCTCCGAGGTGCTCGTCTTGGCGGACGCCGAGGCCGATGCACGCCTCGTGGCACTCGAGATGATGGCCCAGGCGGAGCACGACCCCGACGCCTCGTGCGTCCTGGTATCGACGTCCGGAGCGTTCGCTACAGCCGCGGAGTCCGCGCTCGCCGCCGAGCTCGCCACCGCTCCCCGAGCCGACATCTGCAGTCAGGCGTTCGCGACCTCAGGCGCGATCCTCGTCGTCGAGGATACGCAGGAGGCGATCGACTTCGTCAATCGATATGCGCCAGAACACTTGAGCGTCATGACCCAGGATGCACTGTCGGACGCTGCCGGTGTGCGCACTGCCGGTACCATGTTCGTGGGCGCGGCGGCCTCTGTGGCCTTCGGCGACTACATGACCGGCGCGAACCACGTGCTCCCTACGGCGGGTCGCTCAAGGAGCTTCTCGGGTCTGTCCACGCTGAACTACCTGCGCTCCTATACGCTCCAGGAGATCGACGACGCCGGCGCTGCCGGGATGGCAGATGACGTGGCGACCCTGGCTTCCGCGGAGGGCTTGCCCGCGCACGCTGCGGCAGCCGCCGCCCGGAGGGCCCCGTGACGCCGTTCCCACGACAGGACTACGCGTCGCTCGACCGCTACGACCCGGGCCGAAGCCCCGTTCCGGTCGACCTGAGCGACAACACGAACCTGTGGGGCCCGCACCCGGCCGCGCTGGCACGCGTCCGCGCGGCGACCGCTGACGACCTGCGCTCCTATCCGGAGCTCTATTCGGATACACTGCGCACGGCAGTCGCGAATCGGTTCGGCGTGGACGCGTCGTCTGTCACGACCGGCGCGGGCTCCGACGACGTCTTGGATTCAGCGTTCCGGGCGGCCTACGGGGCCGGACAGAGCGTGGCTTTTCCTTCGCCGACGTTCTCGATGATCGCCGATCTGGCGCGCATGAATGGCATGGATCCCAAGCCAGTGCCGTGGGCCGAAGCGGCTGCCGAGCCAGGCGCTCTGCTCGACGGCGATCCGGCCGTCGTCTACCTTTGCAGGCCCAACAACCCGACGGGCGCTCAGCTGCCCGAGGAATGGGTGGAGCGCTTGCTCGGCTTGCGCGGTAAGGATGGGCCGTTGGTCATCATCGACGAAGCCTACGCGGACTTCGCGGGGCAAACGCTCATCGACTGGGCGGAGCGGTTCTCGAAGCTGCTCGTCGCACGCACGTGCTCGAAGGCGTACGGCCTCGCCGGCCTGCGCTGCGGCTTCGGAGTCGCCAGACCGGAGGTCGTCCTCGAGATCGACAAGTCTCGAGGGCCGTACAAGGTGTCGCGGCTCGCGGCCGAGCTAGCGGCCGCCGCCCTTCGCGACGAGGACGGTTGGGTGGCGCAAACCGTCGCGGAGTGCATCGAGAACCGAGGCCGTCTTTCGGAAGCGCTCTCGGCACGTGAACTCGATCAACTCCCGACTGCGGCGAACTTCATCCTGTTCTCAGCGCCCTCCGGCTCCGCCGCCCGGGACGCGTCGGCCCTGCGGGAGCTCGGCGTACAGATTCGCCCGTTCACGGGAGTCCCCGACCTGGACGAAGCACTCAGGGTCACGGTCGGCCCGTGGCCGCTCGTGGAGCGGTTTCTCGCAGCTCTAGACACCCGGTTACGGGAGGTCCCTTCCCCATGAGAATCGCGCTCTACGACTACGGCGCGGGCAACCTGCACTCGCTAGGAAAAGCGCTCGAGGGTGCGGGGGCTGACGTCGTCGTCACGGCCGACTGGTCAGAGGCGCTGGGCATGCAGGCGCTGGTCTTGCCAGGCGTCGGGGCGTTCGGCGCCGCGGCGCGCGCGCTACCCGATGACCGCAGTGGACTCAGACAAGCGCTGGCGGATGGGCTTCCCTGCCTCGGCATCTGCCTGGGCATGCAACTCTTCTTCGAGACCTCCGAGGAGTCACAGGGAGACGGCATCGGGCTCGTGCCCGGCACCGTCGACCTTCTCGATGCGCCCATCGTCCCGCAAATGGGGTGGAACGACGTCGAGGTCGGCAACGACCCCATCTTCGAGGGCGTGGACTCGCTCGTCGCGTACTACGCGAACTCTTATGTGTGCGTGCCGGACGATTCGGCCGAAGAGATCGCGTGGTCCGAGTACGATGGTCGACGCTTTGCAGCCGGGGTCCGTCGCGCCAATACGTGGGGCCTCCAGTTCCACCCTGAAAAGAGCTCTGGGCCCGGTCGCCGAATCGTCGCCAACTTCGTGACCGTCGCGCAGGAGCTGGTCCGGTGATCGCGGCACCGGCAGTCGACCTCCAAGGTGGACGATGCGTGCAGCTCGTGGGCGGTAGGCCCGACGACGTCCGCGTTTCGCTACCCGACCCCGTCGCTCAGGCCGAGCAGTGGTACGAGCGTGGCTTCGGCACCCTGCACGTGGTCGACCTCGACGCAGCACTCGGCACAGGCGACAACCTGGACCTGATCATCAGAATCGTCACCACCACGCCGGCGGAGACTCAGGTCGGCGGCGGCATCCGTGACGTAGCCCGGGCGCGGGAACTGTTGGGCGCCGGTGTCGATCGCATCGTGGTCGGCACGCGCGCGTTGGACGATCCGGACTGGCTGGCCGGGCTCGCGGGGGAGTGGCCGGGGCGAGTCATGGTGGCCTTGGACACGAGGCACGGGCGCATCCTGCGAAAGGGATGGACGGAGGAAACCGGCCTCGACCTCGCGAGCTATCTTCCGGGCCTGTCGGCCCTCTCGCTCGCCGGCATCCTCGCGACCGACGTGGGTCGAGAGGGGCGCCTGGAGGGAATCGACCGGGAGGCGGTGGGCGAGACGATCTCACTGAGCCCGCACCCCCTGTGGGCGTCGGGAGGCGTGACCACGGTCGAAGAGCTGGAATACCTGGACGAAGCGGGCGCGGCCGGGGTCGTGCTCGGGATGGCGCTGTATACGGAGACCCTTGATCCAAGCGATGTCGCGACCCGGTGGGGAAGCGGCGCAAACATGGTGAAGGACCGATGAGCAAGCTGAAGAGGGAAACCAAAGAGACCCAGATCGTCGCCGACGTGCGCATCGGGTCCGGTAAAGCCAAGGTCGAAGTGGACGACCGCTTCCTGGCCCACATGGTCGAGACGTTGGCGCGCTACTCCGGCGTCGACATCGAGCTCAGCGCGACGGGCGATCTCCGGCACCACCTCATTGAGGACGTCGCGATCGTGCTCGGAACGGCACTCGCCGACGAGGTTCCAGCCGAGGCCACGCGCTTCGGGTGGGCCCAGGTCCCCATGGACGAAGCCCTCGCCGAGGCGGCGATCGACGTGGGAGGCCGCCCGTACTACGTAGGCAAGTTGCCCTCGAAGCTCTACGCACACTTCCTGCACTCGTTCGCCACGAACCTGGGCGCCACGTTGCATGTGCGCGTCCTGCGGGGCACGGACAAGCACCACAAGATCGAAGCAGCCATCAAGGCGACAGGCCTCGCGCTTCGGCAGGCGATCCGTGCGGGCGACGCGGTGTTCAGCACGAAGGGCTCGGTCCTGACCGAGCGACTCGACTGATGCTCAGACCGCGCGTCATCGTGTGCCTGGACGTGAAGGACGGCCGCGTCGTGAAGGGCACCCAGTTCAAGAACCTCCGCGACGTCGGTGACCCCGTCGAGCTCGCGGCCCAGTACGAGGCCGAGGGTGCCGACGAGATCGTGTTCCTCGACGTGTCCGCCTCGAAGGAGGCGCGCGGGACGCTGCTCGACGTCGTGCGTCGGACGGCGGAGACGCTCTTCGTGCCTCTCACGGTCGGCGGCGGCGTGCGTTCGGCCGAGGACATCGGTCCCCTGCTCCGTGCGGGCGCCGACAAGATCAGCGTGAACTCGGCCGCCGTACGGGACCCCGAACTGATCTCGATCGGGGCGGACCGGTTCGGAAGCCAGTGCGTCGTTGCAAGCATCGATGCGGCGAAGGAGGACGGGCTGTGGCGCTGCTACACGCACGGCGGCACGCAACCGACCGAGCTCGACGCCGTCGAGTGGGCCGCCGAGTGCCAAGCGCTGGGCGCTGGTGAGATCTTGCTGACGTCCATTGATCAGGATGGTGCACGCAACGGCTATCAGCTCGACCTTACGCGCGAGGTGGCCGACACGGTGCCGGTGCCGGTCATCGCCTCCGGCGGCGCCGGCAGGGCAGAGCACCTGAGGGATGCATTCGTCGTCGGGCACGCGTCCGCAGCCCTGGTAGCGGGTATTCTGCACGATGGCCTGACGACCGTCGGAGCGTTGAAGCAGTCACTCACCGACTGGGGTCTGCCGGTCCGGCCGACCCCCCTGGGGACAAACACATGACCGATCGCACGCTCGATACGGCCCAAGCGCTCGACGCACTGGACTTCGAGAGGACCGGAGGACTCCTACCCCTCGTGGTCCAGGATGCGGCCACCGGACAGGTGCTCATGCTCGGCTTCGCGAACCGCTTGGCCCTGGCGACCACGCTCGCGACCGGGCAGGTCCACTTCTGGTCGCGTTCACGCGACGAGCTGTGGCGGAAGGGCGAAACCAGTGGCAACACCCTCGATCTCGTTTCCCTGCACGCCGACTGCGACGGGGACACCGTGCTCGCACGGGCGACCCCAGCCGGTCCGACGTGCCACACCCTCGAGACGAGCTGCTTCGGTAATGGGACCGCGGTGCCTGCAGGTACCCTCGCGAAGCTCGACGCCACCCTCGCCGCCCGTGCCAGCGAGCGCCCGGAAGGGAGCTATACCGTCAAACTGCTCGATGACCAGAATCTGCGACTGAAGAAGCTGGGAGAGGAAGCCGCAGAGCTCGTCGCGGCGCTTGCGACGCATGACGCTGCTCGAGCAGTAGAGGAGTCCGCCGACCTTCTCTATCACGTGCTGGTCGCACTGCGGGCAGAAAGGGTCGGGGCCACGGCGTTGTTGGCCGCCCTGGAGAACCGA
>Ga0224497_10002738_pt1 | contig 10312 bp, 10 predicted proteins | sample SF_Jul11_sed_USG_4_FD_167970 | JGI IMG/M metagenome (GOLD analysis project Ga0224497, IMG submission 167970) | Sediment microbial communities from San Francisco Bay, California, United States - SF_Jul11_sed_USGS_13 | ecosystem: Environmental > Aquatic > Marine > Sediment | place: USA...
CATGTTGTACATAACGTCGTTGGCGATCCAAATGTCATCTTCGGCTGCATCCGCAACAACGCTTGGCCACGCAGCAAGCATTGCACGCAATTCCTCGTTGCTGATGATCTCGATATCACCGGACGAAAAAAGGGCGTCCCGCGAGCCAGAAGGAAGATACAAAGACGTCCAGTCGAAGAAGACCGCACCGAGCATTGTTTCAAGTGCATCGGTTTCTATGTCAGGCGCATCACCGCCATGGAACTCGAGCAGTTGACGGGCAAAATCGATAAATATCATGTGACGATCGGTACTTGCATCGATGCGACTGCGGGTCTCTTCAAAATCGTCCAGCAACGATGCCAGAAATGCCTTTTCCTGATTATGCTCCTTGAATGTATCCCAGCCGGCATCAATGGCAAACGCGAGAAGAATACTTAGAATGATCGCTACCGATTCCACCATCGTGCGGCGCCACGGTATTTGTCGAATATTTTCCATGCATTCCCCACAATTGCGTATGTCTGCTTTGGGTCAGTAGCAGCCTGTCAACAGTCTATCACCTGGATGTCTGGTAACGGCCAGAAGCAGACGGTCGCGCATATAGACTATGTTTCGCCACCATACGACTGTCGTTTCTCCGAAAGCTCGACGGGACAGTTCGCTCGTTCGCCTGGCGGCGAGCCGTTCTCGATCCATTCGCGCACTTGCGGCCCGACCCTCCCTGGCCCCTCGCTAAGTCGCGGCCAAAGACACGCAACGACCGGAATACTGAGAAAGCTCTCGCCAAAGGCTGCGAATCCGAGGTTAACTATGGCTTCGTCGCCCAGCAGACCCTGTTCGACCTGAAGCAACGCGGTTTCGAACAGCCGCAGATCCGCTCTTAATCGACGATCGACAGCCAGCCAGTCCGCGAAACTCCAGGTTTTCAGGGCCTCCTCGTCGAAAGCCTGCTCGTACAGCAGATTCAATCGATCGTCCATCGTCTGGTGGAACTCGGAGGTTGCTATGCCGATCGCCTGAAATGCAGCTGCTCGAGCCTGAAGGTTTGAGTCTCGCAGTTCGATACCAACAAAAATCAGCGAAACCAGAATACCGAAGATTCCGACTAACTCGACGTAGGCTCTAAGTTTGTCCAAGTTCATATTTCCAAGTTGAAATTGCTGACGTCCGCTTTGGGTCAATACCAGCCTCTGAGTATACAACCTGGCGAGCGGCTGGTTTTGGGAGCATAGCGGTCACTCAGCGGCCGATATTCAAAAAGCCTCTATGCGAGCGTCCGCTTCAACCGATAGCGGTCATTCAGAACAGTAAATCTCGACGGTTCCGACCTTCTGCTTACGGCCACAAGGAGCCATTCCTAGTCGAAGGTACAGTACAGAGCTTCTCCAATTGTTGTGGTCGCCTCGGGCACGGTTTCAACATCGATGATCTTGACCGCATTGGCCCCCATCTGTGCGGCGTTATTGCGCAAGTCGTTCATGGCGCCTTCTGCATCGTGCGCCATGTCATTGCCCATTGAATTGTAACCAGTCACCGTTCCGAGAAACTCACAACTCGACTTGTCATCGACGAGCCGAACTGAAGAGCCTTCGGTAGTCAATTCAACTGCGCAGCCCAGCGCGAGAATTATCGACATTACCAATAGCAATTTTTTCATACTGTTTCTCAACGTCCGGTTTGGGTCAGTAGCAGACTTTTCGAGTTAGTTTAGCCCAATGTCTGGTTGCGGGTGTAAAGCTGCCATTCAGGTAGCCGAACATCAGAGATTCTGGCAGGCAACTAACGGCCACATGCGGTCAGTGCTCTTGGGGGTCAAGCAATTCCATAATCTGGATTATATTGCCGTCCGGGTCTTTGAGTTGCATTAGCAAAAGGCCGTTTGTCGTGTCGGATAAGATCTGTGGTCTGGGCACTGGTGGCTACTTTGGTTTTGGCAATGATACAAATCGGGCTGCAAAGCATTTTGGTATTACGACAGCCGGGTCCGGAGTGGGTTCTCAGCGCACGAGACGAACCGAGAGAGATTGTTGGTTTGAGTGGGCGCTTCGTTCGGGCTCATCGCAATCTTCTAGAGATATTTCCGCAATTTGCAGCTGCTCTTTTCGTTGTACACGCGGCTGGTCTCAATGCGCAGCTTGCCACCTATGGCGCATGGGGCTTCTTCGTTGCAAGATGCGTCTATGTTCCCGCCTATGCATTTGGGCCCACAGGCTTGCGATCAATCTGTTGGCAGGTCGGCCAGATTGGCATTCTTGTTATTCTCGCGGATCTTTTCTTCTAGCCAAAGCCCGTTTCGGGTGGAGTTAAGTCTCAGCTGTCACGGCTAGTGGTGCTGCGGCATTGTCTGCGACATCCACGATGCAACCGGCATCGCGATTGTCAGTAGGCCAAGAACGACGATGAGCAAGCCCAGGCCGATACGCGTTCCGCGCCGGCTCATGACTCTGGAAAGTTGTGCCGCACCGAGGCCGGTCATGACCATGGCGGGTAGAGTCCCCATACCAAATGCGAACATGACCAGGGCGCCGCTTAGCGGTTGCGCACTGGTCGCTGCGATTAGCAGGACGCTGTAGACGAGACCGCAGGGTAGCCAGCCCCAGACAAGGCCCAGACCGAGTGCTCGTGGATAACTCGTTACAGGCACCAGGCCTTTTGCGGCTGGAGCGATGCGAGCCCAAAGCGTGCTGCCCATGCGCTCGATGACGTTCAGGTAGCGCCAGTCGAATGCCACCTTGAGTCCAACGAGGATAATCACGGCGCCACTCACAAATCGAATGGGGCCGCCAATGGACGGCGATACCTTCACAATGACACTGCCAAATGAGCCGACGATGACGCCGAGAACCGCATAACTCAGAACTCGCCCGAAGTTGTAGGTCAGCGCCATTGGCAGCTGTCCACGCAGTGAAGCAACGCTCGTATTGACAGCAAATAATCCGGAAATTCCGGCGCACATGCCGACGCAGTGTGCGCTGCCGAGTAGTCCGGCGAGCAGTGCAGCGGTCAATGCGGGAATGAGGTCGATCAAGATTGTGAATCTTCGGGTGGCTTGTCGTCGTCATCCAGAATGATTCGTACCGCAGGCGTATCCAGGTCATCAAACTGGCCGGAACCAACCGCCCAGAAAAATGCCCACACTGCGCCACCGAGTAGCAACAATGCCAAAGGGATCAGGACGTACAGGATACTCATGATTATTCGAACCGACTCAGGCGTAATGCGTTCAACACCACGATAAGCGAGCTTGCGCTCATTCCAATTGCCGCTGCCCACGGTGGCACCATCCCCATCGCAGCAAGCGGCAATGCTGTTGCATTGTAAACCACAGCCCACACCAGGTTTTGTCGCACGATGCGCATAGTTTGCCTGGACGTACGAAAAGCCGTAACGAGCGGGCGCAGAGAGTGACCCAGCATAATGAGGTCGGCACTGGTCTGCGCGAGGAGGGCGCCATCTGCCAAGGCGACGGACGCGTCTGCGCCGGCGAGAACAGGTGCATCATTGATGCCATCCCCGACCATAATCACGGTGTCTCCGTCTTCCTGCATTGAGTGAATAAGCTCGAGTTTATCCTCGGGCGAGCAGCGGCTGCGATAGTCATCGATTGCCAATGCAGTAGCAACGCGTGCGACGGCAGCCTCGTTATCTCCGCTTGCCAGCGCTATGTTGAGATCCAGCCCTCTGAGCTGCTGAAGCACCTCGAAGGCGTCCGTTCGAATTTCGTCTTCGAGGTCGAATATTGCGACCAGTTGTCCGTCGACACCAAGAAATACCTGCGCCGCGCCGGAGTTGCTCGTTTCCGGCAGCGCGCCCGGAGCGGCGAACGAACAGCGCCCAAGTCGCCAGCGTCGACCGTCTATCGTAGCAGCGACACCTTCGCCGATCGCGATGTGCTGATCTGAGGCCACAATGTTGCTTTCCCGCTGCGAAAACGCGCTGGCGACAGGATGAGAAGAGGCGAGTTCCAGAGCGGCCGCAATGTGCAGACAATTCGCCTCGTCGAACGACGGATCGACTATTGATGTTGCGACCACGACCGGCATTCCTCTCGTCAGAGTTCCGGTTTTGTCGAAAACGACGTGTGTTGCCCTGGAAAGGGCTTCAATAGCGTTACCGTTGGTAAGCAGCAGGCGCAGGTCCGCAAGCCGCGACCCCGCCGCCGCGAACGCTGCAGGAGTAGCAAGCGCCAGCGCACACGGGCAGGTGACAACGAGCACCGACAATGTAATTACGAAAGCACGGTCCGGCGATGTGAAAAACCAGAATGCGGCCACGGCGATCGCGATGAGCAGGATCGCAACGACGATATAACTCGCTATGCGATCAGCTAGCTGCACAAAGGCAGGCCGCGCGTAGCGCGCGCGTTCACTGAGCCGGTTGATCGTGCCAAGCGTCGTATCGGGGCCGGTCTTATCGACCTGCATCTCAATCATGGAGTCGAGATTGATGCTGCCGGCGATAAGGATGTCGCCCGGAGACTTGGTCTGTGGCCTCGCTTCGCCGGTCAGCAGCGCCTCGTCGACAGATGCTGCCCTGGTCACGAGGTAGCCGTCTGCCGGAATCGCGTCGCCCGCTTTGACGCTGACCCTATCTCCGGCAACGAGCTGACTTAACGGAACTACGACATTTGTTCCGCCTTCGATTCGGGTTGCAGTATTTGGCAACACTGTCGCCAGTGCTCTGCTGCGGTCGATCGAGCGGTGTCTCGCCCGCATTTCGAGAAAACGACCCAACGTCAGGAAGAACACAAACATCGTTACCGAGTCGAACCAGACCGCTTCACCACGTGTGAACGTGGCGTACACTGATGCGATGTAGGCTGCTCCGACAGCAAGCGAAACCGGCAAGTCCATGCCCGGCCGTCGCGCTGCGACCCCCCGCCATGCTGCGGCAAAGAACGGGCGCGCCGAATAGAAAACGACAGGCGTCGTCACGAAAAAACTAACCAGGCGCAGGAAGTGCTGCATGTCAGGATCCATGCCCTGGTAATCGCCCGCATAAAGCCCAACGGCGAACATCATCGCCTGCATCATGCCGAGCGATGCTACGAGAAGCCGCTTGAGTGCGGTTCGTTGCTCGGCGATCTCCGGGCGCGCAGCAGATTCCGGTGCCAGCGGTTGCGGCTCATAACCGAGGCCGGCAAGCGTGGCGAGAATTTTCCCCAGTCCAATATCGTCGCGGTTCCAGCGAATTCGAACTCGGTGAGTCACAGGGTTGACGTCTGCGCTTGCGGTGCCAGGCAAGGACGTCAGCGTCGATTCGATCAGCCAGCTACATGCGGCACAGTACATGCCACCGACGTAAATCGTTGCCTCTGCTTCTTCGTCAATGGTTTCGGCAAACGCGTCGGCCATATCATCGCGGTCGAACACTTGCCATTCGGTACTGTCCTCGGCCGGGCGACCCACACCAGGTTGCGGTGCTTCGCGCATGGCGTAGTAGCTCGACATGCCGGTATCGCGGATGAGTTCGGCGACAGCCTTGCAGCCGGGACAGCAGACGGGTTTCAGGCTGCCGTCGATCTCAACCTGGAATTCGTCGTCACGGTCGACAGGTAGCGCGCAATGAAAGCAGGCGCTGGCGCTCATTGACGTTCGTGCGTCTCCGTCAATACGGGCTCCGCGGTACTCACCGCTAAATACACGCTGTACAGGCTTGCACTCACGGAACTGGCCAGCAGACCGATGACGAACCAGGGCCAGAAATATCGGTACCAGGGTTTGCTGTCGCTCTCAGACATCAGGGCGTCGGCCCGAGGAAGCGGCTGTCCTCAATCACGGTAATACTCTCATCGTCTACGGCACTCAGGTTGAACGTAATCTCCATGATGCCATAGGCGTTATCACGGTTGGTGCGAACCCTGACGGGCATCGACAGAACGCCACCACCAGCAACGCTAATTTCGTCCGCAACACCGTCCAGCACGAGTCCGGAAACGCCCTCAACTGACAAGCGGAACTGTCGTGCATCGTTGCTTTGGTTAATGATCTTGAGCGTATAGATGTTTTCGATGAGGTCGCCCGGAAGTTCGCGGTACAGGGAGTTTCTGTCGCGAATAATGTCGAGTATGACTGGCGTTCTCGACGCCATCGCTGTCAACAAGCCGCCAATAAGAACCAGAAGCAGTGCACCATAAACGAACATCCGTGGCCGCAAGACTCTCGTGGATTCGCTATCCATGGCGTGTTCGGTTGAATATCGCACGAGGCCGCGGGGGTAGTTCATCTTGTCCATAATTGAATCGCAGGCATCGATGCAGGCGGCACAGGCGATGCACTCATATTGCAGGCCTTCGCGAATGTCGATGCCAGTCGGACATACCTGCACACACAGTTGGCAGTCGATGCAATCGCCAAGTCCAGCCTGTTTCGGGTCGACAGAACGTTTGCGACCACCGCGCGGCTCGCCGCGCTTCTCGTCGTAGGAAATGATAAGCGTGTCTTTGTCGAACATTGCGCTCTGGAAACGTGCATACGGGCACATGTACTTGCATACCTGCTCGCGCATGTATCCCGCGTTACCGTATGTTGCAAATCCGTAGAAGAGCATCCAGAACAGCGTCCACCCGCCAATGTTGAATGCGATGACGTCAATCCCGAGTTGGCGAATCGGTACAAAAAAGCCGACAAAGGTAAAGCCTGTCCACAGGGAAAACGTGAGCCACAGCAGTTGCTTGGAGCCCTTGCGCCGCAACTTGTTCAGCGACCACGGTGCCTTGTCGAGTTTCATGCGCTGTGAACGCTTGCCTTCGGTGAGTTGCTCCATCCAGATAAAAGCTTCTGTCCAGACGGTTTGCGGACAGGCAAAGCCGCAAAAGAGTCGACCGGCAAGTGCCGTAAAAAAGAACAACGACAATGCAGCGATGATCAATAGCAAGGCGAGGAATGGAAAGTCCTGCGGCCACAGCGTCAAGCCAAGCAAATGGAACTTGCGAGCTGGCATATCGAACAGGATAGCTTGCCGGCCATCCCACATGAGCCATGGAACGAGGTAGAACAGGCCAAGCAGGGTTACAGTTGCCAGCTTGCTCAGGTTTGCGAACTTACCACCGATTTCCCGCGGATAGATCTTCGCCGCACTTTGGTACAAAGAGCCATCTGCGGCCCCTTTATTCTGCGGCTGGGTGGCCATTAGCGGTGTTGCTGGTCGCGTTTTGGAGCCGTGCGTACCAGCCAGGCGGTGACGCCAGAACAGAGTGCGGCAAGAATCCAGAAAAAGAAGAAACCGACTGCATAGCCAGCTTCGCGGCCTGCTTCGAGATCGGGGTCAAATGCAGCAATGAGCTCGATTGGATCAAAGAGTGCAAAGAACAGCATAGTTGCAATTGCCGCGCTCAGGAAGGAGATCCAGACGACGATTGCAACTGCTTGCCGGTTACGGCTCCATTGCCTGGTGCCTCGATATTCTTTGTTGACCACGCCGTCAGGTACTACTGCGTCGCGGAAAGACTGGATATGTAAGCCGCGAGGATTTTTGTCTTCTTGTCACCCAATAAATCGCCGTGTGCCGGCATAACCCCGTTGCGGCCATTGACGATGGTTGAGCGAACCGCATCTTCCGACGAGCCATACAGCCAGGTGTCATCCGTCAGGTTTAGCCCACCCAGAGCCTTGTTGCCGGTGCCATCGGGCAAATGGCATGCGCTGCAAAGAGCCACAAACATCGGCTGCGCTGTCATCGCTGCGTCGTCTGCCTCGACCAAACCGCTGAGGCTGCGTACGTAGTTGACCATGTTGTTGACGCCGGCGTCGCCACCGAGAGCTGCTGACAACGACGGCATGATGCTGTTACGACCCTGGCGAATGGTTGTTGTAATCGCGGCTTCGGTGTCGCCCCAGATCCAGTCGTTGTCGGTCAGGTTTGGATAGCCGGTCGCGCCGCGAGCGTCGGAGCCGTGACAGGTTGTGCAATAACTTGCGAACAAGCTCTTGCCCAGCTGCTGCGCATCCGGATCTTGCGACAATACGTCGAAGTCCATGTCAGCAAAACGCGCATAGATCGGTTCGTAGCGATCTGCTGCAGCCTGCATTTCTTCTTCGTACTGGCCATATTGCGACCAGCCCAAAGTCCCTTCGAAAACGCCGATGCCGGGGTATATGACCAGGTAGCCGACGGCCCAGATTATTGTCCCGAAATACAGGTACAGCCACCATTTCGGCGCCGGGTTATTGAGCTCTTCGAGATCACCGTCCCACTTGTGGCCGACGAGATCCTCGTCTTCCTTGTTTGCAGGTCCCTGCTTTGCCGACCAGGTAACCAGCCAGATGCAATAAATGACAAATACGACCGTACCGGCCGCAACGAACCACGCCCAGAATGCAGTCATCAGTTGCTCTCCTGATCGCTGTTAGTCATGAAATGATCCTCTTCCAATGGTAGTGCCGCGCTAGCGTCAAAATCGGCCTTGCGTCGACTGCTCCAGGCCCAGACACAGAGCCCGAGAAACGAAAACAGTAATACAGCGGTTAATAATCCGCGCAGATCGTTGATATCCATCATGCGTTACCTGCGTGCCCGGCGGTTGGTGCCGAGTTCCTGCAGATAGGCAATGACAGCATCCATCTCGGTCTTGCCGTCAACATCTGCCGCTGCCGACGCTATTTGCTCGTCGGTGTACGGGTCGCCGAGCAAGCGCAATGCCTTGAGTTTTCTTGTTACGAGTTCCGGGTCGATTTTTCGACTGGACAGCCACGGGTACCCGGGCATATTGGATTCGGGGACAAGAGCGCGGGGGTCTATCAGATGTAGCCGTTGCCACTCGTCGGAGTAGCGTCCACCAACACGTGCGAGATCAGGCCCTGTTCGCTTGGAACCGAACTGGAAGGGTCGGTCGTAGACTGTTTCGCCTGCAGTTGTATACGGACCATATCGCTCGGTCTCGCTTCGAAACGGTCGAATCATCTGTGAGTGGCAGTTGTAACAACCTTCGCGAACATAAACGTCGCGACCCGCAAGGCGTAATGCCGAGTAGGGCACGATATTCTCGTCCGGTTCCGTCGCATCCGCACTCATCATGAGCGGGATAATTTCGACTAAGCCACCGATGCTAATCGCTATTACGATCAGCACCATCATCAGGTTTACACTTTTTTCAATTACTTCATGCCGCATCGGTGAGCTCCCCTACGCCGGGTCAATGACGGCGACCGGTACCGGTTTTCTGTCGCTGATTGTTTTCCAGACGTTATACGCCATGATGATCATACCGCTGAAGAACACGAGTCCTCCAAGCAGCCGAATCGCGTGATAAGGCTCTACCGCCTTAATAGACTCTACAAACGAGTAGGTTAGCGTGCCGTCATCGTTGACTGCCCGCCACATCAGGCCTTCTGTGACGCCTGCGATCCACATTGGCACTGCGTACAGCACGACGCCAATTGTCGACGTCCAGAAATGAACATCAATGAGCTTGACGCTGTACATCGAGTCTCTGTTGTATAGGCGTGGAATCAATGAGTAAAGCGACCCGATCGTCATCATGGCAACCCAGCCCAGCGCCCCTGAATGTACGTGGGCGATGTTCCAGTTGGTGTAATGCGACAGCGCATTGACGGTTTTGATCGACATCATGGGGCCTTCGAAGGTCGACATGCCATAAAACGATAGCGCGACGATCATGAATTTGAGTATCGGATCCGAACGCAGCTTATGCCACGCGCCGGACAGCGTCATGATGCCGTTGATCATGCCGCCCCATGATGGCGCCAGCAGAATAATTGAGAACACCATGCCAAGTGTCTGAGCCCAGTCTGGCAGCGATGTGTAATGCAGATGATGGGGGCCGGCCCACATGTAGACAGCGATCAGGGACCAGAAGTGAACAACGGAAAGGCGGTATGAGTACACGGGTCGTCCGGCCTGCTTTGGCACGAAGTAATACATCATGCCGAGGAAACCTGCTGTCAGGAAGAAACCAACCGCATTGTGGCCATACCACCACTGCATCATTCCGTCGACGACGCCCGTGTAGATGCTGTAGGACTTGGTCAGCGTAACGGGGATCGCCAGATTATTGAAAATATGAAGAACGGCAATGGTGATGATGAACGCACCGTAGAACCAGTTAGCAACATAGATGTGTTTAATGCGGCGTTTACCGATCGTCGTGAAAAAGACGATCGCAAAAGCCACCCAAACAACAGCGATCAGAAGATCGATCGGCCATTCGAGCTCGGCGTATTCCTTGCTCTGTGTGATGCCAAGCGGCAACGTGATTGCGGCAAGCACAATGACGGCCTGCCAACCCCAAAATGTAAACGCTGCGAGTTTGTCGAACATGAGGCGAACATGGCAGGTGCGCTGCACGACGTAATAACAAGTTGCAAATAGT
>Ga0224497_10002739_pt1 | contig 10309 bp, 8 predicted proteins | sample SF_Jul11_sed_USG_4_FD_167970 | JGI IMG/M metagenome (GOLD analysis project Ga0224497, IMG submission 167970) | Sediment microbial communities from San Francisco Bay, California, United States - SF_Jul11_sed_USGS_13 | ecosystem: Environmental > Aquatic > Marine > Sediment | place: USA: California...
CCTGTGCACGATCGAAGGCCGGCGCCCAGGGTCGGCCTGGAGGGCGTGGTTCATGCCCGTTTTGAAGGGTCAAGATCGTGTCTCCCACCCAAGCCATCGCCACCCCAAACTGCGTGCCATCGCGGGCGCCGATGAATTCGGTTGCTTGTTTTTCCCAACTGCTCCCGTGGAGCTTCGGGAAGGGTTTGGCATCGAGAATGTCGAGCAGCGCTTCACGACCTGAGAACCGGCGTAGGTATTCGGCTTCGATCGATTCCCACTCGGAAAACTTCAGCTGCTTCTTCGCGCTCAGCGGGATGCGCTTGATCCGTCGATCGGCGACTGGTCTCTTGCTGCCGTCGCAAATCGAACTTTCGACATCCTCTGGGCGCAGCACTGGTCGATCTCCCATCGTTCGGCAAGGGCAGCGGTGCTCGGTGGTGACGCGGCCACCGCGAGGCGTTGCGACCAGACCGAGCGGAAACCGACGACATCCGTCTGGCTTGGCTTCGAGCCCCTTCTGAGCGTGCACCGAGCAGCGCTGATCAGACATGAGGAACACGCACCCGCCGTCCGCTGCCGTCTTCAGCATGTAGTCTTCGTGGTCGTCATCCCAACCGGCCGAGCGGCGATCGATGCGACGCATCTCCGCCATCTCCTTCTTGGTAAGCGGACCGATCCCGTGGATATCCGTGCAGCACAAGCCATCGCCGAAGCACGTGTAGCGAGCCCCGGGACGCACGAGCATCGGTCGAACTTCGGTTCTTTTCTTCTTGTTTCCAGCCATGGTCAACGGGAGCTCTCTGTTAACCCCTGGGAAAAGGGGACTGTCCCCTTTTTCTGGGATATCATTTGAGGGATGGCAGCGAATCCGTCACCGCTCGTGGGGTACAACACGAACGTGCGCCATAAGGGAAACCTCTACCACATTCAAACCGAGGATTCCGGGGTGAAGCGCCCGCACGTCATCACGCAGCTTTTTGCGGATGGCGGACGCATCATCGCGTCTGAGAAAACCTCGTACGAAGAACACGTGGGCGCCGAAAACCTGGGTGTGCTCGTCAAGAAGCTCATGCAGGAGCAACACAAGCGCGTATTCATCGCCCTTCGTGACGGGATTTATGACGAGGATGGCGACGACAAGAGGGCCGAAGGCCAAACGGCGGACAAGCCCGGCATCACTACAGAGGTGTTGGAGCACGCGGCCGCTCGACTCGTGGAGGGCTCCCCGAGCTACGAACGCGTGCGACCGCCTTCCGGCACCAACCGCAGGGTGTCCGAGCCGGCTATGACTCCGTTCGGGCACGACGTGCTGACTGAGAAGACCTTGGACGAAGTGATCCTCGCGTATCTCGCACAGGATTTGGAGACCGGCACCTGAGCCTCCACCGGCCAGATCCCGACTAATGATGGGCGATCTCCGCAATCGGCTGCTTAGGGTGCTCCAAGATCCGCGGATCGCCAAGCTGTTGGGAGATCCTCGAGCCCAGAAGGCGCTGCTGCAGGGGCTTCGCTTCCGCGGTCGGGTTCAAGAACAGATCGACCAGCGCTTGGAACGCATGGCGCGTCGGTTGAATCTGGCGACCGCCCGAGAGGTGCGCGAGCTCAAGCGTACGATTCGAGGCTTGGAAGAAGAGCTTCGAGACAGGACCTCGGGCCAGTGAGCTAGGCCAGAGCATCGATTGCGCTGCTACTCGTTCACCAGCACTTTGTCGCCGCAGACTTCGGCCAGGACGGCCCGAAGGCGCTCGCGCAGATTCGAGCCCTTTTCGACGAAGTGATGAATTCCGAGTTGATGAAGTAGCTGGACGTCGTGTTCGGCGGCTCCCGCGCTCACCGAAATGATCGATGAGCTCTCAGCGAGCCCCTCGCCTTTCAACTGCATACAAAGCTCCACGCCATTCATCCGCGGCATATGCAAGTCCAGAAGCATCACATCTGGTTCCGCCTCCTGGACTGCGCTCAGGGCTTCTTCCCCGTCGTGAGCGACGCGAACGTCGACTCCACCCATGATCTGATGAACGTAGAAGGTGAGAATCCGTGCGAGGTCGCGGTCGTCATCGACGATCAGCACCGAGGCCGGCGACGCACTTTCCTTCGGAGGAACATCGGTATCGGGCAGATCGCTTCGACCACGCTCGTCGCGAATCGCCCGCATCTGCCACGCGACAGCTTCTGCGCTTTGAATACGCACCTGAGGATTGTGATTCAACATCTCGTGAATCAGCTGACACAATGCAAGAGGGCAATCGGAGCGAAGCTCGGCCAACGCATTGGCTGGGCCCCGTTCATGCGAAGCGAGTATCTCGCGAATCGTATTCCCCAGATAGGGTCGCACACCGGCCAAAAGCTCGTAGGCGATCACGCCCAGACTGAAGATGTCGGAGAGATGCCCATTGCCGGACTCGGCAGTGCTCAAGATCACTTCCGGTGCCATGTAGGGTGGCGAACCCGCGACCGTCTGCTTGTTGTTCACGTCGAACTCGGGCAGCACCAGCCCAAAGTCCATCAAGACGACACGATGTGACGGTGTCAGCATGATGTTGTCCGGCTTGACATCGCGGTGGACCAAGCCCGCGCGATGCACGACGCTCAAGCCTTCGGCGACTGGAAGTAGGATCTGCACCGCTTCGGCCGGGCTAAACCGCTGGGCCGCGCTCCAACGCGTGACCGCGTGTTGCGTCATGGAAACGCCGTAGATGCGCTCCATCACGAGATAGTCGATCCCCCGATGCTCGCCGAGCGTATGGACACTCACAAGGCTAGGATGTTGGAAGGCGGCCAGAGCTCGTGCCTCATTGCGAAGCGGCGGTGTGAGCGGGTTCGGCCACGCCGCCTTGATGGCGACTCGGCGGTTTAGAAGATGGTCGTGGGCTTCGAAGACTTGCCCCATACCCCCGCGTCCGAGCAGCTGCATGATCTCGTACACACCGTCGAGCAGCTCACCCGTTGCGAAGATCCGGTTTTCTCCATCGATCTGATGGTCGCTTGCAGCCACGGCTCGTCCCCTCATATCCCGCATATCAGTATTTATATACTATATTGATGTCACTGTAATATGCAACTCTCATAGGTCGATAGCCTGGGTCTCAAAGCCCTCGAGGGGAGCCCCGAGGAACCTCGATGCCGCGGTCGCAAATTGCCCAGGTAGATCGGTCACGAGGACCCGCAGCGAACCGACCCCGGCAGGCTCGTTGGGCCGAACCTCGAGCAGGGAGCGAAGCGCGGACGCTGTCGCCTGCGCGCTGTCGACGATCGCCACCTCGTGCCCAAGAAGCTCGCGAGCTACCTCGTGGATGGTCTCCGACAGGAGTGGGTAGTGCGTGCAGCCGAGAACGATGGTGTCGACATCGGCTTTTACCAAGGGTTGAAGATAGCGCTTGGCAGCCAACGTCGGCACCTCCCCGGTGACCCAGCCTTCTTCGGCCAGTGGAACGAGGAGCGGTGCCGGCTGCGCAAACACACGAATCGCCTCGTTTTCCCGGTGAATCGCACGCTCGTAGGCGCCCGAGGCAACCGTGCCAGCGGTGGCGAGGACTCCGATACGACCGCTGCGAGTCGCTCGGACTCCGGCGCATGCACCCGGCGCGATAACGCCGATGACGGGGATCGACAGTTGCTGTTCGAGCGTCTCGAGGGCGAACCCGCTCGCTGTGTTGCAGGCGACGACGAGAAGCTTGATGTCGAAGCTCATCAAGCGGTCGGCGCACGCCAGCGCATAGCGAACCACTGTACGTGCACTTCTGGTTCCGTAAGGGACGCGCGCGGTGTCCCCTAGGTACACGAGGTTTTCGTCGGGAAGCGCCTCGCGGACAGCACGAGCCACCGTGAGCCCGCCTAGGCCCGAATCAAAGATTCCAATCGGCTTTGCCACCGTGCCCCGTGTGGGGCAACGTTACACAACCATCCCGAAAGGGCCACCATTCGAGGCGTCTCTGGTAGGCTGGACGAGTATGGCCACGCTGGCACTGATTTCGACAGATTCGAGTCTGTATGACGAGGTCAAAAAGGCTCTCGAGGGAAGCGAGTGGTCAGTCGAATGGCTCGAGTCGAGCGCTATCGACGATGCCGCAATCGAACACGACGTCGTAGTCTTGGATGCGGGGCATCCGTTGGCCGGTCGCTGGCACGCGCCACGCGGAAAGTCTGTCCTCTTGGTTCTTGGTACAGAGGGAAGCACTGAGAGGTTCGATGAGCTCGTCGACGACCTCGTCTTTCGAGGTGCGCCAGCCGCAGAATTGCTCGTGCGGCTCGAAAGACTCCGCACCAGGACACCCCTCGAGAATCTCCGACGGCGTCATCTCGATGCCTTGGCCTCGGTCGCGCGAGGCGTGCTCGTCGTGGGACCTGACCGGCGGATCGTTTTCGCCAACCCTCGAGCCTCCGAGATCGTAGGATACCGCGAAGAAACGATCGGTGGGGAGGAGCTGGCGCGGCTGGTAGCCAGCGAGGATTGGCCGCGCATCCTCGAGGCGCTTGAGCGTCGAGAGTTGGCACAGGGGATGGACATTCATCTGATTCGTCGCGAAGGCGCCAAGATCCTTTGCAGCTCTTCGTTCGCACCGTTGCTCGACGATGACGATCACACGGTGATCTCCTTCGAGGACGTGAGTGAGGAGCGCAAGACCGAACGCGAGTTACTCAAGACGATGGAGTTCCTTGGCTCCCTGATCGACGCGAGCGTCGACGCGATCATCGCGACCGACATGGAGCAACGCGTGGTCCTGTTCAACCCGAGTGCCGAGAGGATCACTGGCCACCATGTCTCGGATGCCGTTGGCGTATTGACGCTCGAGCACCTCCTCGGGCGAGGAGCCTCCGAGTTAGTGACGCGAAGACTGTTGACGGAGGGTCACGGAGGTGATGGGCGGCTCGAGCCTACGATGCTCGAGCTCGTCGACGTCCACGGAGCGCACATTCCGGTGCAGCTATCGGCTTCACTGATCTACGAGCACGGTCAGCCGTCGGCCATCGTGCTGATCTTCGCAGACCTCCGCGACCGAATTCGCGTCGAAGAGCGACTCGCGGAAGCGCAGAAGAAGCTTGCTTTCACCGAAAAGCAGGGCGTGCTCGCCGAACTGGCAGGGACAGCAGCTCACGAGCTCAACCAACCTCTCACGAGCATGATGGCTTATGCCGAGCTTCTGTTGCGTCAGTCCGAGGCAGGCTCTACAGGCGCAAAGGCAGCAGAGGTGCTGATCCGTGAGGCCGAGCGCATGGCAGAGATCGTTCGCAAAATCGGAAAGATCACGCGGTACGAGACGACTTCGTACGTGGGTCAGCAGAAGATCTTCGATCTCGATCGCGCCGCAGACGCGCCGAGCTCGGACCGGGGACCGGAGGGGTGATGGACGATCCGGCTCCAAAGAAACCGCGTCGCCAACAGAGTTTGCAACCCAGGATCTCGGCTGTGAAGTCGATCGTCAACCCGCGTCGACGGACCGAAGAGCCCACGATACCCGCAATCCTCGGGGCGTTGAACCAGGCGCAGGACGAAGCCGGGGGGGTTGCCACAGACGAAAACATATTGCGCGCCTATGTACATGCACTCGAAAACCTCTATCCGAAAATCCGGTTCGCCATGCGCCTCGCACGACAGGGGGCGGCCGAGCCTACCGCAGTGGTACAGACCGCCACCCATCACATCGCGACCGAGGCGCTCCATGCCGTCACGATCACCGAAGCAGGGCTCGTCCGAAGCGGTCTTTGGGAGGCGGCCCCGGCACTAGGGGAGATCACCCTTCAACGGACGTACCAGCCGATCCTGGAAGCGCCGCCTGACGACGCGCCCTTCTCGGACGGGTTCGACGCCCCCCTCACTCGGGGGGGGGAGGTAATCGGGGTCCTGCTTGCAGAGTTCGACCGTCGCGAACCCCTCCCTGCGAACCTCGAAACCGCAGCCGTCATCGCAGCCAGCCAGGCGAGTGCCACTCTCGAGATCGCGAGCCGTCGTCGTGAAGCGAGCCATCTCCGCGACTATGTCGGCAAGCTTCTCGAGCACGCCAACATCCCGGTGCTCGTCGTCGGGCGCGATCGAGGTGTCCGTGTCGTCAGTAGCGCGTTTGCCCGAATCACCGGCATCGCGCCTGACCGGCTGATAGCGAAAGACCTCTTGCAACTCGCCCCACAAAGCGAGCGTGTGCACCTGCTCTCGGCCTTCGTTGGTGCGTTGCGCGGGCGCAACGTCGCCCCATTCGAGCTTCAGCTCCCCAGAGCGAAAGGAGGGTCAGCACGTCTTTCGTTCAAGCTCGCACCGATCTTGGATTCTGAGGGGCGCGTCGCAGGAGTGATCGCGATCGGCCAGGATCGCACCGAGGTTCGAGAGCTCGAGGGGCAAGTCATTCATGCAGAAAGGCTTGCGACCCTCGGCCAACTTGCAGCGGGCATCGTGCATGAGATCAACAACCCGCTCACAAGTATATCGGTGTATGGCGAGTACTTGCTCGGCAAGCTCACCCGAAGTGGCGCCGAGTCGTCCGACCTCAAGCGAATCGAGCGGATCTTGCGAAGCTCGGACCGCATCATGTCATTTACCCGCAACTTGCTGACCTACGCTCGACCCTCCAAGGAGGAGGCGCGCGAAGTCGCAGTCAACGAGATTATCGGCGAGGCGGTCGACTTCTGTGACCACCTGATACGAGAGTCGAACATCACCGTCATCCCTGACTATGCGGAGGGCCTCCCCCGAATCCAAGCGGTCCCCGGGCAACTTCATCAGGTGTTCGTCAATGTCATCACCAATGCTTGCAACGCGGCTGGCGAAGACGGCGGAGTCGTGTTGATCCGGACCCGCCGCCACGGCAACGATCAGATTGAGATCGTGGTCGAAGACAACGGCATCGGCATCCCCGAGGGCCACCTCGAGCAGGTCTTCGAGCCGTTCTTTTCGACTCGCCGAAAGGGCAAGGGGACGGGGCTCGGGTTGTCGATCGTCAGGAACATCGTCGAACAACACAAAGGGCGAATCCAGATCGACAGTAAGCCGGGCGAGCGCACGACCGTCTCGATCGTCCTGCCTTGCCCAGCAGAAGGCTAACACTCAGTGATTATTGCTCTTTTGTCGAAGCACTCGCGGGTTGAGCGACGGGGGCCGGAATCAACCGTACCGCTTGCCCGTTGAGGCCCCATATGGAGGTCATGCTCATGACTCAAAGCAAGGTCCGGCGCCGCAGGGTCGCCATGCTCGTCACTGCCGCCATGGCCGCGGTTCTGGGTACCGCGTACGCTTCCCCGAAGAAGGCCAGGGTCGACGAGGAAGCGCTGTCGAGAGCGATCGCGTTCGAGACTGCGCTCACCGGGGTCGCCGAGGCGGTATCGCCATCGGTGGTGAGCATTCAAGTCGAGGTGACTCGGCCCCAGCAAATGGGCTTTCCGATTCCGTTCTTCGGAATGCCCGACCGGGGCGGCATCGTTCGAGGGGGTGGCTCCGGGGTCATCCTGAGGTCTGACGGGTACATTCTGACGAACAATCACGTGGTTCGTGAGGCGACGCGCATCGACGTCAGGCTCCAAAGTGGCGAGAGCTACCTTGCGACCCTGATAGGTGCCGACCCGCCGAGCGATCTCGCCGTTCTCAAGATCGACGCCACGGGACTCAAACAAGCCGCTTTTGCCTCCTCACAGGATGCGAGGGTCGGCCAGTTCGTGATCGCCATCGGATCGCCGTTCGGGCTCGACTACACGGTGACCACCGGAGTACTGAGCGCGAAGGGTCGAGGGGGCATTGGCGCCAACGAGATCGAGGACTATCTGCAGACCGATGCGAGCATCAACCCAGGCAACTCGGGAGGCCCGCTGGTCGATCTCAACGGAGATGTTCTCGGAATCAACACGATGATTATCGGTCGCGGCTCGGGGATCGGCTTCGCGATTCCGTCTGAGATCGCTCAGCGCGTAGCCAAACAGTTGATTCAGCACGGCGCGATGAAGCGTGCGTGGCTTGGTGTCTCGTTCCAGGAGATCACGCCGGAGCTCGCCTCGCATTTCGGGGGTGACTTCGATGGAGGCGCTTTGATCAACGCGGTGGTTCCTGAAGGCCCTGCCGATAAAGCCGGTTTGAAGGCGGGCGATGTCGTCGTGGCTGTCGGCGATACCAAGATACGAGAAGGCCACGACTTGCTCCGGACGGTGTTGCGTCACGACGTGGGCGAGCGGCTCACGCTGAAAGTCTGGCGTGGGGCCGACACCCGGAAAGTGAAGCTGGTCACCGGTGAGCGACCCACTGGAGATGACGCGCAAGCGAAGCCGAAGGGCTCCGATAGCGGCGACACCTTGGGCCTCTCCTTGCAGGAGATCACACCGATGCTTCGACAGCGCTTTCGATACGAGGGGGAAGGACGGGTGTTCGTGAGGGGAGTGCAGCCGGGTTCGGATGCCGACCGGGCGGGGCTGCAACCTGGAGACATCATCTTGCAGGCCGACCAACGTCCCGTGCAGTCCGCGCAAGACGTACAGCTCGCGCTGAAGGACGGCAAGGCGTTGCTCTACGTGGAGCGCGAATCTCGACGCTTCTTTCAGTCGATCGGTCGCTCGAGGTAGGCGTTAGCGGGCGATCGTGAGCTCGATCGCGGGTCCGCGGGCCTCCACCCTGTAGGCGGGATGGCGCCCCGCAACGAAGCGGATCGTGAGCTCGGAGAAGTCCCCTCGATTGAGGATCCCGGCATGCTCCACATCCGGGTGTGCAGTAGCGATGGGACCTGCCCGAGAAAGGGAAAGGCTTCCGGGGATCATCACCGAAAAGCCGTCATCCTCGACGAGCCCGTCCATGGCGGTCACTGGGTTGCTCATTCGAAGCACGTACTTTTCGCCGCCCGGCACTTGTTCGGCGCCAAAGGCCATCCCTCGCACCCGCTCAGGCGGCAAAGGCACCGTCGCCGACGCTGACTCGGTCACGGACGCTGTCGCCGGCGCTGCCGTCGCGGCTGACTCTGACGCCGACGCTGCCTCTGACGCTGACGCCGTCTCTGCCGCTGTCTCTGCCGCTGACGCCGTCTCCGTCTCTGACCCAGACGCTGTCGCCGTCCCAGACGCTGCCCAAAGGTAGATCCCCCACCCCGCCATCACGATGCCGAAAGCTAGGGCGGCGATGATCAGATATCGCCTCCGGGTGCGTCGAGAATTCTTCAAATGCGCACGAGCGGCCTGGCTACGCGGAACCTGCCTACGACGCGGTTTGTCATCGAGGCGGCCTCGTAGCGCCTCGACGAATCGCGCCAGCACCGTCGCGCTGCGACGCGTGGTCACCGCAATCGACGGGATCATGTCGTGCTTGATGGCTTTGCCCACGCTTGCGAGCGAGCTCGAAAGCTGGTCTGATGCTGCACGCGCATAGTCGCGAAGGCGCTCCGTCGTGGTTCTCTCAAGCGACCCCTCGGCGGTGGAGTCGTAGCGAACGATGCGCGGCGTATCGTGGATCCGAGCGCTCGAAGTGCGCCGGTTCGGCCGCGAGGCCCTCGGGGCGTCATCCGGAAGCGTGTCTCTGTCCAAATCTTCGGACGCGGACTCGGCCGTCTCCTCGGTCTCGTAGCCGATGTTGAGCACGAGCTTCGGCGTCCTTTCGTCGAATTTCAGTTCGACCGCCTCGAGGTGTCCGCGGCGACCGGCGGTCTCGTTCTCCACCGCGCTTCCGATGGCAAGGAACGGAAGGCTCTGCTCGACGGCAAGCTCGGTGTCGGTCTCAGACGCGAGCTCTGCGACTATCGGCGATCCAACGCCGTCGAGCCTCAGTCGAACAGACGGCGCCTCAGCCGAGCTGCGACCCCAACGCTGGATGAGCGCCTCGATCCGGGTTTGGTCCTCGTCCGAGAGTCGAGTGAAGCGAATGCCGAACTCGCCGACCTGCGGGCCGCTATCGTGCGCCCAGACGACCCGGCCCACCATTTGAATCGGTGCTCCACCGATCGGGCTCTCGAGCTGGCACCGAAGAGTCGACCCGACCTGCGGAAGGACCGATGCGCGCATCGAGATCCCACCCGGACCTACATTGAGGCCGTCTGCTTCGAACTCCTCCTCGTGGAAACCCTCCGGGTACAGCCTGATCAGAACCTCGTCGAGCGGCACGCGCGGAGGTCGAGGCGCTTGGTAATAACCGACGGATGTATTCATCGAATGCCTCTTGGAGGCGACACGGAAGCCGCCCCGTCTCCTCTGGTCCCAAAAGTCCGGCGAACCGTCCACTTTTCTGCAACCCGGTTCCTTGACCGCATCGCGCTCCGCCCCCAGCCTTGGCGGCCACGATGGGCGTGCGTATCGCTGTGCAGTCGCTTTGGGCGAAGGAAGAGCCTTCTACCTTCGTCTACGAGTTCGCCCAGTCTCGAATAGTCATCGGTCG
>Ga0224497_10002740_pt1 | contig 10308 bp, 13 predicted proteins | sample SF_Jul11_sed_USG_4_FD_167970 | JGI IMG/M metagenome (GOLD analysis project Ga0224497, IMG submission 167970) | Sediment microbial communities from San Francisco Bay, California, United States - SF_Jul11_sed_USGS_13 | ecosystem: Environmental > Aquatic > Marine > Sediment | place: USA...
AGCAGCACCGCCAGCACGCCGGGAATGGCGGACAAGGCGATCACGATGTCCAGGCGATCAGTTCCCCAGTAAACCACGGCGGCGGCAACGAGTGCGCCCAGCACGGCGCCGGCATGATCGAGCGCGCGCGTGAAACCGTATGCGCGCCCGGCAATGCCATCGTCAATGGCATCCGAGATCAGCGCATCGCGCGGGGCGGTGCGCACTCCTTTGCCGATACGGTCGGTGACGCGGATCGAAAGCACGGTGAGCCAGCTTCCGGACAAGCCGATCAGGGGCCGGACCAGGTTCGATAACAAATAGCCGAAGACGACATAGGGTTTGCGACGCCGTCCGTAGAGGTCCGAGTGCCGGCCGGCCCAAAGCTTGAGCAGGTTGGAAACGGTGTCGGCCACGCCCTCGATCAGTCCCAACGCCACCGGGCCGGCCGCCAGTACCGTGGCGAGCAGCAGCGGGATGAGCGGTACCACCATCTCGCTCGCGAAATCATTCAAAAGGCTGACAAAGCCGATCACAATAACTGTTCGCGGCAGTCGACGATAGGGATTCTCGGGAAGAGCGGTTTTCAACGTGTTGGTCTCATGTAGCCAGTACGGTTACTGTAATGGACTGTTTTTCGCAATACAAAATATCGTAAATACGACGCATGTCGTGGTGCTTCCCCCAGGCCCTGAATTCTTGCATTATGTACTGTTCGGTATTGAGTGTACCGATCAGTAACTAACCAAGAGAGGATCCAACAATGTCTGAGCGACCGCCATTGCCGCCGTTTACCCAGGAGACCGCAATTCAGAAAGCTCGGATGGCCGAGAATGCGTGGAACTCGCGCGATCCGGAAAAAGTTTCACTCGCTTACACTGAAGACAGCCGATGGCGAAACCGGGCGGAGTTTTTTCAGGGACGTGAAGAGATCGTCGCGTTTCTCAAGCGCAAGTGGGCACGTGAACTTGATTACCGCCTGATCAAGGAACTCTGGGCGTTTCATGACAACCGGATCGCAGTGCGTTTTCAATACGAGTGGCATGACGACTCAGGCAATTGGTTCCGTGCACACGGCAACGAAAACTGGGAATTTGACGAGCGGGGGCTCATGAGTCGGCGTGAAGCCAGTATCAACGACGTTCCTATCCTGGAATCTGAGCGGAAGTTCCTGTGGGGACAAGGCCCACGCCCGCATGATTATCCTGGATTGACGGAGTTAGGACTCTAGTTCATGCCACGGGAAATCGCAGAACGACACGATGTGATTCCAATGCTTGGAGAGATTTTCAGGGAGCACGGGTTCTCAGGTACCTCTCTTTCAGAAATCACTCATCGGACTGGACTGGGGAAGGGAAGTCTTTATCATTTTTTCCCCAATGGAAAAAAAGAGATGGCCGAGGCCGTGCTGGATGACGTGGCGACCTGGTTCGAGACGAATGTGTTTGCGCCTTTGCGCAAAAGCAAAGATCCTGAGCTTGGTATTAAGAAAATGTTTGAGGCAGTAGACCGTTATTTCTACTCCGGCAAACGCATCTGCTTGGTCGGTGCCTTCGCGCTTTACAATACTCGTGATCAGTTCGGGACCAAGGTAAATGCATATTTTTCTTCATGGACCAAGACACTCACAGCCGCCCTTAAGCGTAACGGCTTAGGTACAAGAGAGGCAAGAGAGACAGCTGAAGATATTGTCGCCAGCATTCAAGGAGCGTTGGTGCTGGCGAGATCACAGGACGATCCAATGGTATTCACTCGTGCATTGAAGCGACTTCAAAATCGAGCAGTAGTCGGTTCCCATGAGTAAAGTTCTATCAAAAACAGGCTTCGTCTCATCTCGGCACAATTCGCTGCGCGAAAACCTAACTAGACATCCGCTTTATGACGCTATTCACAATGAAAAGAATCTTAGGGTATTCATGGAGCACCATGTCTACGCGGTATGGGATTTCATGTCTCTCATTAAATCACTGCAGATGCATATTGCACCAACCAATCTTCCATGGGTGCCACCGAAGAATTCTCGATATGCCAATTTCATTAATCGGCTGGTGCTGGACGAAGAGTCTGACCACGTATTAACTAATGCGGATGGCTCTACTCATACCAGCCACTTTGAGGTTTACCGTCAGGCTATGCTTGAGACGGGAGCGGATATTCATCCCATCTCGCGATTCGTCAACATTGTAGGCGATAAGGGTCTAGAGACCGCCTTACAGACAGTTGACATTCCCACGCCGGCCAAGCGATTCATGGCTTTCACATTCGATATCATTGGGCGCAATCAACTTCATCTTTTGGCTGCAACTTTAGCGTATGGAAGGGAAATATTGATTCCTCAGCTGTTTCGGTCATTGCTGGAAGGAATACAGATTAGCCGGAGTAATGCGCCCAACCTTTACAGTTACTTTGAGCGTCATATTCAGATAGACGAACAAGAACATGGCCCTCTTGCCGTTCTTATGGTGCAGGAGCTATGTGAAGGTTCAGCCGAAAAGCAGGCTGAAGTGATGGATGTCGTAGAACAGGCCCTTGCTGCCAGACTGGATTTTTGGAATGGTATATATGAAGTATTGTCAGTCTGATTCATCAATGACACATAGAGAGTCTCGGTTCAATAATCAACCAGATGAATGCGGTTGTTTCCTCTGGGAATACCGGTGATCCAGTAGCGTCACAAAAAGATGCCCTTATCCTGTTTGTTCAGACCTTCGGCTACCTGGCGACCAGGCAGCCGCGTATTCTCGCGCTCGTAGCCCATGACGTGTTTAAGGAAAACGGGATCTTTAACTTCTTGCCTACGTTCCCGACTGCGCTCCTCGAGCAAGTGCCACGCGAATGGATTATTGCGTTTCTTAAAGAAGAACGTTTTATCGACAATGCTCTGGTCGACCGGATGCGTGCCTGGTGTCATAGTGGTTTTTCATCACACAACGCGATCCATTCCCTTGGACTGCCAAACCAGGGCATAGGTCGACTGGTCCACCTTGGCCCGGTTGTCAGTAATGGTGATTTCAGCTCCTAATAATTTAACGGTCTGATTGATGGGACTGTTAAAAATCAATTGCCGGAATTGTTTGTAGTCAATGCAGTTAAAAACGTCATCCTGATGTCTTAGGAAAGAATACAGATCCGGCAGGGTAAAACACCAGCGCCCCTGCTCTACACTGAAACACTGTTCCTGTTTTAGCTTTTTTAACTGATCCTTATCTTTTTGTGCCACTTTCTCAAAAAAAGAAATCAGTGCTTGTTCAATGGCTTGCATTTGAAAAAATTATCTCAACAGTTACGAGTTAAACACTAGAGGCGGTTCCGGGAGTCTGAACGGGTCCTTGAGCTGATTCTCTGCTCAAGATTGACATGATATGTCCGACCGAGAGGAGAGGAAAGATGAGCAGGCGATCGGGCGAGTAAGTTCCCAGAAAAAAGTTTTATTGCTTAAGGAACATAAAACCGTTTTTTTAAGAATTGGGGTCCATCTCAGTGAAGCCAGCGATCACCAAGATTGCTAAGCGCGATCCTGAACAAAACCGAGGCCATGTTCGATGCTCCATTCGGCCCGTGCTAGCTCTTTACCGAGGTAGGCCGCGTGGTCGAGCTTCGATACCCAGCCATTGCGGATCAATGTGAGGTAGATACTCCGGGCGTCGCGGCCCTCAATGACGCGGATCAGCTTGTCCTGGTAACTATAGTGTTCGACCAGCAGCGTATCACCCACAATGTTAATCACGAAATAACCCGCCTTATCGAGTTTGATGCGCTGCGGGTCGGTACCGGCGGCGATCACGCGTTCGACCTCCTCCTGCTTGGCCAGGTTGCCCAGAGATTTGAACTTGTACGCGGGTTTCGCGTCGGCCGTCTGCGCCAGCCTCGCCACTCGGGCGTGAATGGTGGGAATGTCCGTGCAGCCAATCATGTCGATCGGCTCCACTTGTTCTCGAAAAGCCATCACCTCGGCGGCGGAAGTGTTCGGCAAGATTGGGCGCATGCCGGGTGCCCCCGGTATCTTGTTGTTCCCATCAATGCCGTTCTTGAACAGGGCCATCATAGTCGCGCCAGTCAGGTGCTTGGGGGGCTCATTCCCGGCACAGACGAGATAACGGATTGAGGGATTCGACAGTATATTCTTGATGATCTTCTCGATCCCGATGTTCTCGGTCTCAACCTTGCCGACGATACAAAGCCCCGGCGGCGGATTCTGGCTGACTGCTTCAGCTAATGCGACGCTACCGAGCGTTGTCACGGCAATTGGGGCTGCGGGATCCGTAACGAAATAGGTGCCGGGCACATAGGGCCAGGTCTTCTTCTTCGCCTTGGTACTCGCAAAGGTACGGCTCAAAAGGAATCCAAAATTTTCCATTCTGGTCGGCATCGATAATCCTCTGATTCTCGATCAACTGCGTAATTCTTAACGATGATGCCGTGCGATAAACTATAGGTGATTCCCGTGAGCCCAGACGTCCGGTAAGCCCTAGCGCCGGAACCACTGATAGCGAAATCAGTTAGAGAGCGGATTCTGGTACACCGATCGCACCACTTGCATCATGACCAGGTTCGGCTCTTCCGCCGCGAAGTGGCGCGTCACCTCCAATCCAGTGTTCGCTGGTTAGACGAAACGCTCAGACCGAATCAGCAATTACCACGAACTATAGCGCAAGAATTTTCCGTTCAGTGTCACGACAACACGGTCGCCTTTCGGGTCTTCCTGCTTGTCGATATCAATTGTGAAATCGATAGCACTCATGATGCCGTCGCCAAACTTCTCGTGGATTAGTTCCTTGATGGTCTCGCCATACACACCGACGATCTCATACCAGCGATAGATCACCGGGTCGGTGGGGATCGTCTGGCTCCAAGTCTTGTGTGGAAAGCGCTGCAGGGCTGTCGAAACCTCATCGCCTAGGCTGAGCATCTTGGCCACTGCATCTGCCTGTTGCTTGTCCAAGTGGTTCATGCCGAGACATGCCGAGCAGGTGTATTCGGCTGACTGGCCAGTGGCCTTGGCGATGTCGTTCCACTTTAGACCTTTTTTATATTTGGCCTCAAGGATGGCTTCTTTCATTGATAATTTATTCATCGAATTTGTCCATTCGTATTCAAACGGAAATGAGTTGGGTAACACTATGTGTCAAGCGAATATAATTTGTCCAAGATTTTATAGTGATTAGCACTATAGGAAATTCCTATAGACCGACTAACAATAACTCTACGCACCATCCAAGACTTAAACGCTATTTCTGAAGACCACCACTTCGCTCGGGCAGCGGAGTTGCTGTTTATCCTGCAACCGATCTTGTCACAACCAAGCTATTAAAGGAATTGCTTCGTGTGCAGCGGGTGGGTAGATCTGGACGGTATGTGTAGTTGACCTATCTCGGCCAAGTGTATTTGCACCATGCCCGTCATGCCTTGCGGGAACTAGACTCAGCGTAGCAGCAATCAACGATCTGCAGGATCTGAGACATGGCGGTGAGTGATTGCGCGAGACACTCCTTCACTGCGGTTTCGTTGAGCGTTGGCCATTGCTGAATGAGACAGGACTTCCCAATTCATCTCGCGCATACAGGTACGGCGCATTGTTCTGTTTTGCTGTCCCCGGCCGTCCTGCTATGAGGAATCGTCAGTGATTCTACGCCTAGAGAAGCGGAGTGACCTCGGACTTTTCGCCATCGCTTCGATCTTCTTGGTGCGCGGCGTAGGAATGATCCTTTAACGGGCAGCTCAGCGTCATTTGACATCCGCTAACACACCACTCCGCTGCCAGAGTTGAAAAGGCCATGCAAGCGGCACTCTTATAGGTGCCTTTCGGGCGGACCAAGGTTATCGAGTGGTGGGGCAACTCTGGTAGCAGTGAAATCGGATAAATCCCGTCCAGCTCGCAGGCAATCGTATTGGGAAGTATGGTGGCAAGTCGTCCGTGGCGAATGATGTCCAAGATCACGCTGACCGAGTTGGTCTCGATCGCGATGTGTGGCGCGATACCGTGTTCATGGAAATACAGGTCGATATGGCGCCGCAGCTCAAAATTGTTACTGAGCAGCGCCAGCGATTCTTGCTCCAACGCCTGCACGTTTAGCGACGTTTGCTGTCCGGCATAGGGGTGAGCGTTGCCGACGGTAACGTTGAGCTTTTCAACAAATAATAAGTGCTTCTCGATTTCGTTTGAGCGCGCCTGAGATGAAAACGTGTCGGAAAACACTATACCGACGTCAATATTCTCTCCATTGTCTCCGGTTAGAGCAGCTTCGATTTGATTCTGGGGCATTTCCAGGATACTCACGGCGATGCCAGGATAGCGGGCGTTAAAGCTTGCCAACAGAGGGCGGGTCAGGAAGTCGGTGATAGGGGTCATCGCCAAGCGGAGCGAACCGCGGCTGAGATCCTGCAGGTCGTGGATGGCTCGCTTTCCCGCATCCAGTTCCCGCAAGGCGCGACGGGCATGGCGCAGATAAACCTCGCCAGCATCGGTCAGCCGCACGTTCCGCCCGGATCGATCCAACAGCTGAATATTTAACGATTCCTCTAGCAGTTTGATTTGTTGCGACAGACTCGGCTGCGAGACATACAGCACCTCCGCGGCCCGAGTGAAGCTGTGGTATTCAGCGATTGCGATCAAATATTGGATAGAACGTAAAGTCATTGATTATTGATCTATAGGAAAATCCTATGCATTGAATCACAATAAAATCTTGGACACCATTATCTCTAGTAATGCACTCTAGTTTTCGATAAATCCACTCTAGTGCTTTTATTCGTCTTTGACACTGGAGTTTTAGGCGTGCCCAGTGCTAAGCGCCTGTTTGGACCAAGGCAAAACCAGGAAAACATCGGTAAATATATATATTAGAGAATACTTATGGTCAGAATGACTCAGTCGATTATTGGCTGATTAATTCCATATCAATACTTAAGGAGTCTTTGCCATGTCATCGCGCAACAAATTGATGAAACACTTTCAGCTTGTCGGTCAGCTGCAACCCGCCCTCCATGCACCGCAGCACGCACCATATCCCGATACCATCGATCACGCCCATTACAGAGCTTATTTGCGATCGTCGCATGATGTCGGCGGCGAGCCGGACGTGCCCATAACATGGGAAGAAAAGGAGGAAGAGCAGTGGGAGCACAATACCTTCGTGACCTGCGAATGTCTGGCGTGGCGCGGCGTCTGGAACGCCGAGGAGCGCCGCCGCCGGCAGAATGTCGACCTCGGTCAGACAATCTATCTCGGTCTCCCGTATTACGGGCGGTGGCTGTTGACTGCCGCGCGCATCCTGGTCGATAAGCAATACATCACACTAACTGAACTGAACAACAAAATTGATGAGGTGAGAAAGCGCTATGAGTAAAAGTCACCACGATAGAACACACCACGTTAAAAAAGCCACCGGGAAAGGCGATCCCCAGTGTTTCAAGGGCGAAGCCGGACCACCCAAATTCAAAGTGGGCGACCATGTACGGATCAAGGATCTGCCGGATTTATTTTATACCCGCTGTCAGGTCTATACACGAGGTGCGCCCTGTACGGTGGCCGCGCTGGTCTATGAAAGCCCCGCGGCAGAAGATGAGGCCTGGGATAATACGGACAAGCCCGAATGGTTCTACAGCCTGATTTTCCGGCAGAAGGATCTTTGGCCCGATTATCCCGAGGCGTACGCGAACGACACGGTAGAGACGGAATTGTCCGAGCGTTGGCTGGAGAAAGCGTAACCTAGCTAACTGACACAGAACTTAAAGAGGAAAAGCAAATGGCAAAGAAACCTACAGAAGGCGAACATGGGCACAGACCTCCTGCCCCAATGGTAGATGAAGTCAGTGATTTCGAAGTCCTCGAAATGGCTGTGCGTGAACTGGCTATTGAAAAAGGGCTTTTCTCCGCTGAGGACCATCGGCGTTGGACGGAGTACATGGACACCCTCGGCCCGCTGCCCGCGGCGCGCCTTGTCGCCAAGGCATGGCTGGATCCCGCGTACAAGAAGCTTGCGGTGACCGATGGCGTCAAGGCCAGCCTGCAAGTCGGGATCGACTGGGTCAACAGCATGCCAACCAACTTCGGCACGCCGAGCGACTACTGCAACCTGCGCGTCCTCGAGGACACGCCCAAGCTGAAACACGTTGTCGTATGCACGCTGTGCTCGTGCTACCCCCGGCCAATCCTCGGTCAATCACCGGAGTGGTATCGGACTCCGAACTATCGTCGCCGGCTGGTTCGCTGGCCTCGGCAGGTGCTCGCGGAATTCGGCCTGCAGCTTCCCCCGGACGTGGACGTCAGAGTGGAAGATTCGAACCAGAAGTCCCGTTTCATCGTGTTGCCGATGCGGCCCGCCGGCACAGAGGGCTGGACCGAGGATCAGTTGGCCGAGATCGTAACGCGGGATTGCTTGATCGGCGTGGCGGTGCCGAAGCCCGGCGTCACGGCGAATGCCAAGCGCCCGGTGCATCCTGCGGTTCACCCGGTACACCATGATCATTAAGGAGTTAGCCATGAATGCTTCGAGCAAGAATGACACCAATGCCGAAAATGGCGAACACATGGTCGATCTGACCCCCATTGCCCTGCTTGAGACTATCCGGAGTCACGGAAGGGTTTGGGGGGAGCTGGCTGCGCAATACGGCGTGACCAACCCCGACCCTCCCTGGAAGGTCAACCTTGAAGCAACGTGCGATGCGCTTTCGGCAGAAGCCTGTGCGCTTCCTTTGCTTGAGCGGCGTTCAGAGGAAGACGAGCTTTCCGCATCGCTTTACTCGAATGTCCCTTTTCCGGAGCGACAGCTTCTGGCGCTGGCACATTCGATGATCAAGCGCGGTCTGGTGGATGAGAAAGAGCTCGCTAGCCGGATGAAGCAGGTTCATGACCGCCTTACCAGCGCCTGAAATCGATCGTCATGCTGATTGGCCGTAAACAAACAATAATCGCACGATTAGCCAACCGCTACCGAAAGACTCGGATTGCGCGATTGAAAAAAAGGACCTGGCTCAATGGAAAATAAATTCATGAAGTCTGCGTGGAGAAGCAATGATCCAACGCGCGCTGCATAGGTATTTGAGCATGGTAATGATCTGGAAAAACCTGCTCATGAGAGAAGGTTATCGGTCAGTTACTCGGTTGTTGGAACATGCCTCGCTCCCACATTGTCAGATAGGAGCCTGTACCGACTTTTCCGACGGGGGAGTTAACTGATGCCAATTCGTGGAGTTCACGTAAAAATCCAGGATCTGACCCATCGTTACAGCGCGAAAAGTCCAATTACCTTCGAGAAGGTAAACCTGGAAGCAAAGCAGGGCGAGGCCATTGCGATCATCGGCCGGTCGGGATGCGGGAAATCAACCCTGCTCCACATTATGGCGGGACTGCTGCGTCCAACGTCCGGCACCGTTCAGCTAGACAACGAGCTGGTCGAGAAACCGTCGCCGCGCTGGGTGATGATGTTTCAGGCGCCGCATTTATTTCCCTGGATGCGAGTTTCGCAGAATGTCGGTATCGGCCTTCACTTCGCTGGTTGGAACGATACCAAAAAACGCGAGCGTGTTGCCGAGGCGATTGATCTCGTTAATCTCCAGGAATTCGCCGAGAACAACGTGCAGGATCTTTCCGGTGGCCAGCAGCAGCGTGTGGCACTTGCCCGCTCCCTGGTGATGGAGCCGGAATTGCTCTTGCTGGATGAACCCTTCTCAGCGCTCGATGCCTTTGCCCGCGCGGCCTTGCAGCGCGACGTCCGCTCCATCGCGAAGCGCCTTGGCATTAACATTGTGATCGTCACCCACGACATCGACGAAGCGGTGCTGATGGGGGATCGCGCACTGATCATGGCTGGAACACCCGGCAAAATCTACGACGAGCTCGAGGTTGATCTCCCCGACCCACGCGAACGCCAGGATCCAGTGGTCCAGGCGATGCGCGCGCGCCTGATGGAAGCCTTCCATAATGCGGCGGGAGGCCCAGCACCGGGTGCAACTAACGGGAATGATTCCGAAAAGGCAGAATTGAAGGAGAGCGGTTCGCCCAAGCGCTGGGCAGCGTCTGCTTACCGATTGGCTGGAATCGAGCCTAAAGTGAAATGAAATAACTAGAAATGACAATACGGTAAAAGATTTACGCCAGAAATATTGGGACTACTAACCTGTTCACCAATAGGAGACGGACAAATGACTAAAAAGCGAAAAGCAGAGGTTGAAGCGCGAAAAGTTAACGCTGACGAAGACATTTTTGAATTACCGCCGGATAACCCCGATATCATTGAAGGCATGCCGGACCCGAATTTGGTCCTAGATTACGATCCACGCTTCAGCTCCATTCTTGGAACCGGCATCAGTCGCCGCACACTGCTCAAG
>Ga0224497_10002741_pt1 | contig 10306 bp, 7 predicted proteins | sample SF_Jul11_sed_USG_4_FD_167970 | JGI IMG/M metagenome (GOLD analysis project Ga0224497, IMG submission 167970) | Sediment microbial communities from San Francisco Bay, California, United States - SF_Jul11_sed_USGS_13 | ecosystem: Environmental > Aquatic > Marine > Sediment | place: USA: California...
GAGAGCGCACGGGATTGCCTCGACCGTTGGGACTTCGACGATTACCTGTCCAAGCCGGCGCCGGCGAGAGAGATCCGGGCCAAGCTCGAGCGATGGGCTCCCGCCGGGAAGCCGCGCGGCGAGGACAACTTCGGCCTGGCGTCGACGCTCACGGACCCGGTTGTCATGGAGAGCCTCAGGCGCACCTTTGTCGAAGACGGCCGGACGCGGCTGGAGGCGCTGCGGCGAGCGGTATCCGAGGGCGATTTCCGGGCGGTGGCGCAAGCGGCTCACGCGTTTTACGGCGGTTGCGTCACGCTGGGCCTCTCTGAGCTTGCCGAGGCATGCGAATCTCTGGAGGCCGCGGCGCGCCGGGGCGACCGCGACTCGCTGGCCGAGAACTTGGGCGAAGTCGAGAGCGCGTTCGGCGGCGTGGAGAAACAGTGGCTACCGCGGGCGGCGGCGGCGACGGAAGGCGGCCCGGCCGGTTGATTTGGGTCAAGGAGCAAGCCTTGGGATTGGTTTATTTCTTTTTCGGTTTTTGGCAACCGAGATACCGTCTCCTACGGAGGCCGGAAGGGGGCGGGGCGCCTTTGGCTTCTGATAAATTTCGCCGACAGAACGATGCTGGAAGCTTTTCGGTCGGTAAAGGCATCGGCTACCGAATTTGGGAACCCATTCTAGAAAAAGGGAACAAAGGAAATTCGAGCCCGGCGCGCGTGGCCGTCCGAGCGGGCGGTTACATAGAGCGCGGAAATTTAGCGGCCCCGCGGCAGCCGGCGCCACGGGGCTGGTTTAGACCGTGATGGCGCGAAAGTTGCAGTTGACAACCGTCCAAACAGGTAAATTACCCTTCGTAGCGGGCCGCTGTGTGCAGCCCTTGAGGCTTGGACCTGCGGATTCAGTAAGAAGGACGCGATTTCGCTGACTCTTTACGGAGCATCGGGCGGGAATTTGCCGGATTTGGACCCAACACAGTAAATACAACAATCAATAAAGAGCCGCGGCAGGAGCCGCGGCCAAAGGCGATGGAGAGAACAGCATGCCCAATAATCGGACTAGGACCGTCCCGGTAAGCAGCTTCGCCACGCGCAGCACGGAGCCGGAGGGCCGGCCTTCGGAGAGCCGGGTTCCGGCGCGCGAAGTTCGAATTCTGGTCGCAGACGACCATGCGGTCATCCGGCTCGGCATCATCGCCCTGCTGGAGAGCCAGCCGGGATTCCACGTGGTCGGCGAAGCCGCCAGCTGCCTGGAGTGCTGTGAGAAGGCGGCGGCGCTGAAACCCGACATCGTCATCCTCGATCTGGAAATGGGAGACTGCTGCGGAGCACAGGCGCTCAAGCGTCTCTCAAAAGACGCTCCCCAAGTCCGCGTGCTGGTCTTCTCGGCCCACACAAACGATTGCCTGGTGTCCGAAATCATCCGGACGGGCGCCCGGGGATATGTGCCCAAGACCGCCTCGTCCCGGCATCTGGTGGATGCCGTGCAAACCGTTTGCTCCGGCGGTGCGTACCTGCACCCGAGTATTTCCTCGCTCGTCATCGACAGGCTGAACCGGCGAAAGGGGCGAGCTCAGGAAGCGGCGCTGAGCGCCCGCGAGAGCTCGGTGCTCAAGCTGCTCGCTGAGGGCAAGCGCAACAAGGAAATCGCCAGCACCCTGTTCATCAGCGAGCGCACGGTAAAATTCCATGTAAGCTCGCTGTTGCAGAAGTTTGAGGCGGACAACCGCACCGAAGTGGTGAAGATCGCTATCGGGGAGGGGTTGGTGGGCGGCTAGTCCGTCGCTGAAAACTGGCGCCTCGAGAAGGGAGCTTTCCTCCGCCGCCTACACCGCGGCCCGCGCCTCAGCCGGGATGCAGCTCGCTGGCGTTTCGCAGGCGCTGCCTCAGCTCCCGGGTCACCTCACGCGCCTCCTCGGCGTTGTTGATGACCCGCGGCGTGATCAGGACGATGAGCTCGGTGCGGTTGGCTGAATCGTTTCTTTGGCTGAACAGCACGCCGAGCACCGGCAGCTTGCTCAGCACCGGCACGCCCGTGACCCCGTCCTCCTTCCGCTCCTGGATCAGGCCGCCGAGGACGATGGTCTCGCCGCTCTGCACCGCGACGGAGGTTTTAATCGAGCGCGTGTTGATCTGCACGTTGTCGCTCGGCGGCAACGGATCCCCAGGCACGCTGTCCTGCTGGCTCACTTCCATGGAGACGACGCCTCCGGCATTGATGTGCGGCGTGACGTTGAGCAGCACGCCGGTGTCGACATATTCCACCTGCTGCACCAAATTGCCGCCCGTGTCGCCGCCGGTGCTGGAGCTGGTGAGGACGGGCACCTGGGTTCCCACCGTGATGCTGGCGGACTGGTTGTCGGTCACCATGAGCTGGGGCGACGAGAGGACCTTCACGTTGGATTCCGCCTCCAGCGCGCTGATGAACACGCGCACGTCGGCGGGCGAGCGAAACACCGAGGCTGAGAAACCGGGTGCCGCAGAGACCGGCAGATTGACCTCGTCGCCGGTCAAGGATCGGACCTCGACACCGTACTTACCCAGCCCCCCCTTGATAAACCACTGAACGCCGTACTGGAGATTGTTGGTCAGCCTGACCTCGGCGAAGGTGGTCTCCACCAGTACCTGGCGCGGAAGAATGTCCAGTTTGCGAATGGCGGCCTCGATGGCTGCGTACTCGGCCCGGGTCGCCATCACCAGCAGCGCGTTGTTCACCGTGTCGGGGATGATTCGGACCGAGCTCAGATCGTCCGCGAGAGGCGAAGTCTCCGGCGCCGCGGCGACGACGCTCGGCGGCACTGCCGGGGGCGGCGGTGCGGCGGCGGGCGTTTCCCCGGCCGCCCCCGCTTCTTGCGGCGCCGGAGAGGAGGACAGCGTGACCGGCGTGAGCCCGGGGGCGAGGCTCGGGGGGAGCAGGCCGGACGGCCGGGCCACATCGCTCTCGGGTGCGAGAAAGACTTCGGTCAGCACCCTGGCGATGTGGTCGGCCTTGCTGTTCTTCACCTCGTAGACGTAAAGGCGCCGCCCCGGCGCGTCCCCGCCGCGGTCCAGGTCTTCGAGCCAGGACCTGACCTCGGCCAGATAACGGCGCTGGGGCGTGACCACCAGCACGGCGTTCAGACGCTCGATGGGAAACACCCGAACCATCCCCGCCATGGGTGAATCGCCGCCGGGGTTCAGCACCCCCTCCAGCTCGGCAGCCACGGTGGCCGCGTCGGCGTAGGTCAGCGGGAACATCCCCATGGTCATGCCCGCGAGCCAGTCCGCGTCGAACACCCGCACGGTCTGGAGAAATTCCTCGATGGCGTATCCCGGAGCCGCCAGAATCAGAATGTTGCGGTTGGGGACGGCGCGCAGCGAGCCGCCCTCGGGCACGAAGGGTTCCAGTATCTTGCCGATCTCCTCGGCGGAGGCGAACTCCAGCGGAATGATCTGCACCGAGTAGCCCCGGGTGGAAGGCAAGGGCCAGCGCCGTGCGGAGGGAGGCGCGGACTGTCGCGGCGCCTTGTTGAGAGGCAGGATCTGGTAACCGCCGGGAGCCGGCACCAGCGCCGCGCCGTTCATCTGCAGCAGCACCTCCAGGATCGGCAGCAGCGCATCACGCCGCAGCGGCTGGTCGTTGTTGAGCGTCACCGTGCCCTTGACCGCCGGGTCGACGAAATAAGTCTCTCCCAGCAGATCGCCCAGGATCACCTTGGCCGCCTGCCGGATATCGGCGTCCTCGAAGTTCAGCACGATGTCGCCGCCGGGCTCCACCGTCACCTGGTAGGGCGCGGAGTCCGGGTTGATGAAACGGCCGGTACCTTCCCGCACCACGCTCCTCCGCGGCGGCGCACCGGCAAGGGCACTGTCGGGCGCGCCCTCGGATGCATAGGCTTCAGCCGCCGGCGCCGCGGCCGCTTCGAGCTCGGAGGACCCTGCCGCCGTTTGCGCACCCTCCGCCGGACCCGCTCGAGCGCGGGAGACGGAGTCGGGCCACTGGCGGACGCTGCCGCAGGCCGTCAGCGCCGCCAGCAGGGCCGCACCGATCAGCATTCGCAGGCGGGGTTCACCGAAGTAAGCCATAGCGTGTCGCCTCACCTTAGTTTCTTCTTCTAGCGGGTCCCGTCCGGGCGTCGTCTCGTTTTCGCCGCGGCCATGATGATGACGGCTTTCCGCCTTATGACCCGCCGGTCGGCGCAAAAGGTTGAGCGGCAGTATAACCCGATGGCCGCGCCCCGGTCCTGGGACCATTTTTCCCAAAAGCAACGGCCAAGCGGTAAACCTTCCCTCCGCAGCGGGACCACGAACGCGGGTCGCGCATCGGCGAACCGATCGCCTGGTCTGCAAATCTTCGTTGCCCATCGGGTTTGGCACGCGGGTCTCAACAAGCTCGGCTTCAGGACAATTTTCGATCGCACCGCTCGATGGGATCCGGAACACGGTCACAGAAAATCCCGCTGAAGACGCATCTAAATCCTAAACACCAGTAAACCTGAGGTTACAAAAATTACAATCCCATCGCGGGCGCATGTTGCCGGGCCTAGGGAAATGCGGATTCCCGCTCCGCGGCTGGAAGCTCGAGGCATTGCGCGCCCGGTGCCCTTCCCCGCGTCACCGTGGCCGTCGGACCGTGGGGCACCCCGTGGCCGGGCCCGATCCAGTGCGTCGGCCAAGGGGCGACGCTTCTTGGAAAGTTGCCTAAAATTCGTGGGCTTAGGTTGATCTGGGTCAAGCGATGGCCCAATCGCCGGGCCTATATTGCCGCTGGCTAGCTGCCCGCCGGAGAGATCGGGACTTTTGCAGTTCAGTCTCTGCGGATCGATGGTGGCCGGGCGGGTAGTCGCTAGTCCAGGCCATCGAGAACGAGGCAACCAGCAAGAGAGGTCCGTTGTAGGCGCTGGAAAAAGCATGTAACTTTTTGTAATCCACCGTCAACAAGGGGATTTAATTTCGTCCTCGAAGTCGACCGCCGGCGAGCGAGGGATCTCGACCACATGAATGTTAAAAGTTTCGGAGGCTCAAGAAAGATGAAAGTCGATACACGTTACCTGATGCAATCCACCCTTGCCGCCGTTTTCGCGCTGGGTGTCGTTGCCTTGACCACTGCTCCCGCCGACGCCCAGCGCAAGGGGCCCCGCGCGAGCCTGGCTTCGAGCACCCACTGCGCGCTTGATCTGGATTTCGTCGACCCTGATACCTTGACACTCAGCCCTTCCTTGGTGGTGACCACTACGCTCAGCAACAAGAGCAGCGGAGAAACGATCCCTGAGGTCAGGGACGGATCCATGATTCAGGGCACGTATAAGGAGAAGACGAGCAGGGGCCGGGCGTTCGAAATCCTGGGCACCGTGCCCGTCGAGCCAACGCCCCAAGATGTCGACCCCGAACTGACGCTGACGGCTGAGTTCTCACTGTGTGCTGGCCAGGACGTGCGTGAGGAAGTGGCCGGGTCGAGGGAGCTCAATGGCCTTTCCACCATTCTCTATGGGATCTCAGGCGGCGGCGGCGCAACGCGTACCGTGACCAACCGCTGCACCGATGATCCGGACACGCCGGAGAACGAGGGCGGCATCAGGACCGCGGACGTCATCATGGATATCGAGGACGCTTGTGACGCTGTGATGCCCTAGCCGGCGCCGGCAGCGTATCTAAACTCTTAAGGCAATGCGCCCGATGCCCGGCCCCGGCCGGGCATCGTTGCGTTTGTGCCCTGCCGGTCTTTGCACGGATGCCGCCCGCCTTCCCACGATCACGAAATCCAGGGCCGGGCGGCAGACTCGAGGATCGGATGCAGAGTTCGCCGGCACAGACCTCTCTTCTGATACCGGCTCACCCTCGCCAGGCGCGCTGCGCAAAGCGCCACGCCTCGCTTACCCGTCGATGACCACGCGGGCACACGCCGGTGAGGGCGATTGGAGCGATACGCTTGCATACGGATTCACAATGACGGCGAACCTTCGTAGGCGAGCCGCTTAAGCTAGTAAGCCGACGGGCTGCCGGCGCCCGCACGCGGCCAAGTCCAGCGAAAAGAAATTTCCAAGAATTAATGTCGCTTGACCGATTGTTAACGAACGGTTACGTTCGCTAACGTACGGTAAACATTAGGAATTTCATTAGTCTTCGGAAGCTTGTTAGGGGGACAGACTAGGAAAGTTTTTGCCGCACTTCTTCTCATTATTCGGAGGCTTAACGACAAATGAAAACATCTACCCGTTACTTGAACAAACGAGCTGTCGCCGCCGTTTTCGCGGCGGGCCTGCTGGCCGTGGCCGCCGGTACGGCCGATGCTCAGAGGGCAGGCCCGCGCGCCAGCGTGGCTTCGAGCACTCACTGTGCGATTGATGACGGCATGCTGGTGGTGACCACGACGCTCACCAACAAGAGCAGCGGCCTGAAGGTGGCGGAGGTGAGAGGCGGCGAGATCACGGCCACCACCAAGCCGGCAAATCAGAGAGGCAATGCGACCGTGGATCTCGCATCCCAGCTCATCGGCGACCTCATTAGCCTGCCTGCCGACGTGGACCCGACGCTCTCGATCACGGCCGAGTTCGATCTCTGCGATGGAGTCGGCGGCGTCAAGCAGGCCGTGCTGGATTCGCGGGAGCTCAACGGCACATCGTCGGTGGATTATGGGCTCTCGGGCGGTAATGGCGAGACCCGTAACGTGACCAATCGCTGCACGGACGACCCGGACACGCTGGAAAACGAGGGCGGAATCAAGACCGCGGACGTTATCGACGACCTCGTGGCCGCCTGCATGGTGTTGACGCCGTAACCGGCTACATCGGCATTCAAGAAAAATAAAGACGGGTGACGGCGCCCGGCCTTAGCCGGGCGCCGTCGCGTCTGGGCCACCGTCGCAACGAATCAATACCACCGGCTCAGGACTCGGCGCCTATCTGCACCTCCGCCGCTTGGCGCAGCGCCTCGGCGCGGGCGGCCACCGCCTGCTGGACCTTCGTCCGCGTGAGGTAATCCCGGATCCGCGCCGCCACCGCCTCCTCGGAGATGGCCTCACCGCCGCGGCGCTCCTCCACCTTGATCACGTGGTAGCCGAAGCCGGTCTGCACCGGCTCCGAAACCGCCCCGGGCTCGAGGCCGAAGGCCGCCTCCTCGAAGGGCTTCACCATCTGGCCGCGGCCGAAGAAGCCTAAGTCGCCGCCCTTGGGCGCGGTGGGTCCCTCCGAGCGCTGCTTGGCCAGCTCGGCGAAGTCGGCGCCGCCTTTGGCCTCGGCGTGGATGGCGTCGATACGCTCGCGGGCTGCCTCTCGGGTTGCTTCGTCGGCATCCTTGGGAACCTTGACCAGAATATGGCGGGCCTGGATCTGCTCGGGCTGGACGAAGCGCTCGGCGTTGGCGCTGTAGAACTCGTGCACCTCGGCGTCGCTGACCTGGATCGAGGGCGCGATGTCGGCGGCGACCAGCTTTTGCACCGACAGCCGCCGCTTCAGATCCTCGGCAAAGGCGGCCTCGTCGTCGAAGCCGCTCTGGCGGAGGGTGGTGGAGAACGCGCTCTCGGACCCGAGCTGGGTGCGCATTTGCTCCATCGCCGCTTTCGTCTCCTCGTCGGAAGCCGCCATGCCGCGCGCTTTCGCCTCCTGCCACAGCAGCTCCTGGGCGATGAGCACGTCCAGCACCCGCTTGCGCAGGTTGTTGTAAAACCCAGGGTCGAAGACGCCGCCGGCGCCGACCTGGTTGCGGCGCATGTAGGCGTCGAGGCTCGATTGCAGCTTCGCCTGGGGAATAGCCACACCGTTTACCGTGGCTGCGGCCGTCTCGGCGCCCTGGGCCAGGGCCTGGCCGGCGGCGCCGAGCAGCAGCGCGGGAACAACGGCGAGCGCCAGTCGCCGCGCGCGCATCTTCAGGGTCAGTGGTGGCATGCTCATCTTTTCTCCAAGTCTATTGATGTTTGTGTCTGGCCTAGGGCTGCACCCAGGTGCTGGCGGCAGCAAAGCTGCCCTTGTCGGGATTCACCGCCACCACGTGGGCGCCGCCCGCGCCGACGTGACGATTGGCGCCGTAGGTGAGCGGCGGCGTCAGCCCGGTCGCGTAGCGGTGGAGGCCCTCCAGCGCCTGGACCAGCTTCTCCCGGCTGAGCGCGCGGCCCGCCTGACGGAGCCCCTCTATGAGCAGCTTAGCCGAGGCGTAGGCGGCGATCTGCGTCGACAGGTGGCCGCGGGGAAGACCGTGGCGCTGGTGGAACTCGCCGAACTCGCGCCGCCCTTCCGCACCCTGGTCGCTGGGGCTCGTGGGATAGGCGACGAACAGGCGCCCGGCGAAGCGGGCCGGGGCCGCCGTGGCCTCGCGCCCGGCCTGATGGCCGAGGGCGAAGAGCAAGGGGCTCCAGTCGAGACGCTCGGCGGCGCCGGTCAGCAGAGCGAACTCCGGCCCGCTGCCGACGAAGAACAGCGCCTGCACGCCGGAGGCCTTGAGCTCCCGCGCCAGAGCGCCCGGATCCATGTCGCCTGCCGGGTAGGCAACGGCGCGCAGCCCGCCCCAGCCGCGGTCGGTCGCCTGACGCGTCATGGCGCCGGCAAGCGCCTGGCCCTGCTCGCTTGCGGGGTGCAGCACCGCCCCCTCGATGCTCGGCTCCGGCAGACGCGAGATGGCGAACTCCACCAGCGCCCGGGCCTGCAGCTCGGAGCCGGCGTATATATAGAATGTGTGCCGCCGCAGCCCGGTGTCGGCGGGCGTCGCCTGGGTGATGGGGGCGATGAGCGGCGTCGCCTGCTCCTCCGCCAGGGCGGCGAAGGGCTCGTCGACGCCGGCGGTAATGGCCGCCACCAGGGCGAAGACCTGTCCCGAGCTCAGCAGATCCCGGGCACGCTCCAGGGCCTCGGCCGGCGCCCCGGCCCGCGCCGCCACCAGCTCCAGCTTGCGGTTGTAGATGCCGCCCCGGGCGTTCAGATCGGCGAAGTAGGCCGAAAGCACTCCTGTCACGGCCTGGCCCGCCTCGCCCATGGGACCATCACGGGGGATGACGGTGCCGACGACGATCTTGTCGTCATACAGCCCCGGATCCAGGTCGCTCTCCAGGCGCTTCATGTAGGCCACCAGATCGTCCAGGTCCTCTTCCTCCATGCGGTAGCGGGGCATGGACCGATCGAGCGGATTGCCGTCCGGGTCCATACCGGCGACGATGGAACGGCCGAGAGAAAACTCGTCGTAGGGCCCCGAACGGCGGTGGCCGGTGGCCGATACCAGCCCGTAGGGCTTGGTAAGGCGGCTCCAGAGGATGTTCGTCGGCGTCACCCCCGCCTCGGGGCGACCGAGGCCGTCGGGACCGTGACAGGTCGCGCAGGGTATGGCGCTCGCCGGAACGGATACCGAAGCCTGGCCGACGTAAGCGGTGATTTCGCGGCCGCTGGCGCTCTCGCCATCCATATAGATCGCCTTGCCCCGGGCCTCCTGCTCCGACAGTCCCGCGCCCCGAACCTCGCCGGCGGTGAACGCGGACGCAAGCATCAGCATCAGCACGTAAAGGACCTGAGTCGAGGCGGCGGTATGATTTCTACGCCCGTTCATGCGGGAAAATGCTAGCACGCTGTGGCCATACGGATGCGCGGCGACGGGCGCGGGAAAGCGCCCATACCCCCGCGCCGGACGCCATCGAGGCCGGAGGTTCGATGCGGCGCGTTCAGCCCTCCGAGGCCAGGGACTGGAGTTTCAACACGATGCCCCGCACCGGCGTCATCGGCATGATTTTTATCCAGTGACGGGTGCGCACGTTGCCGGCGATCATGAGCGTCGAGTGGGCCTCGGGGTCGGGGGAGAACTGGCCCAGGCGCTTGAGGACGAAATCGATATTTTCCTTCTCCCCGGTGAGGAACACCCACCCTGGATCGTCGGCCTTCTGCTGCCGGGCGAACTCCGCCAGCGCCTGCGGCGTGTCCCTGAGCGGATCGGTGCTGATGGAGACGAAACGGATGGGGTTGTCGAACATCTCCCCCAGGCGGTCCCTGACCTGGTTGAGCTGCTGCGTCACCAGCGGGCAGGTGTCGGGGCAGTTGGTGTAGACGAAATTGATCAGGACCACGCGGTCCTTGAGCACGTCGCTGTAGAAACGCACGGATTTACCTTCCTGCGTCCGCAGCGGCAGGTCGGTGAAGTATCGCCGCGCCTTTTCCTCGTCACCGAGCGCCGGCTGCGGCGAGGCGGCCGGCTGCGCCGTCTCGCTCGCGGCGGCGTGCTGAAGTGCCGCCGCCGGCAGAATCAACGCCGCGGCGCTCAGCGCGACGAGCGCCAAGGCGAAAGACAATGTTCTATGGTTGCTCGTCATCGACCGCTCCTCAGATAAGTTCCGTAAGGTCGGGTAGACCTTCGTCAGACCTGTTCGTTCATTGCGA
>Ga0224497_10002743_pt1 | contig 10305 bp, 8 predicted proteins | sample SF_Jul11_sed_USG_4_FD_167970 | JGI IMG/M metagenome (GOLD analysis project Ga0224497, IMG submission 167970) | Sediment microbial communities from San Francisco Bay, California, United States - SF_Jul11_sed_USGS_13 | ecosystem: Environmental > Aquatic > Marine > Sediment | place: USA: California...
AACCATCACGGTGCCCCCCCTTTCGTTTCGGTGCAGATGGTCGCCTTTTCGCGCGACGTCGGCGGGCAGCTCGATTTGTTTGCGATCGCGGAAGATGGTTCCGACACCGTGGTGACGCTTGCCGCCGATACCGGAGACGAGGCTTCCGGTGGCTGGTCTAGCGACAGCTGGGCGATCTATGCCCGAGGCGCGGGTAGTGGTTTAAATGATATCTTCAGTATCAATGACGATAGTTTCGGCGTTCCGATTAACTTTACCATGAATCCGACCCGGAACGAGTAACCCGCGGTCGTGACTGCCGCCAGCGAGGACATATTTACGCGATTCTTGACGGGTCCGCGCTTATCGTTCACCTGTGGCCGCTCCCCGATCGCGCAGCGCGGCCAGGATCGAGCGCACGTCGGTGCGCTCCTCGCGCAGCACGAGGGTAATGAGGATTTCTTCGATTCCCGCGATCACGCACAGAATGCTGGCCAGGATGAACGGCCACACCGCGATCTCGGCGTAGAGCGCGACATAGCCGGCGAAGGTTGCGAACACCGCGATCTTGACGCTCCAGGTGTGATAACCGGTCAGCTTGCCGAACTTCACCAGCCCGACCAGGGCCGGCAGCAGAAAACTGAACAGGATCATCGCGTAGTAAACCAGCTCACGCCTTGTGATCTCGGGCCACAGGATCCACGCGCAGACGGCCATCGTGCTGTATATCGTGAAATCGCCCCAGCTGTCGAGGTGCGCGCCGAGCGGGGTAATCATCCTGAACCTGCGTGCAATATAGCCGTCGACGACATCGGTGAACGCGGAGAACAACAGCACGCCCAGGAACCAGGTTTCCAGCTGCAGAAACGCGAGCGCGAACAGCAACGGCGCGATCAGGATGCGGATCGCGCTGATCAGGTTCGGTAATTTCAGCATCTCCTGCTTGAAACTCATGGGGCCGGGTCCCTAAATGCATGATTTTGAGCGCGCGATGATAGTATATACGCGCCTGGAAAATAGTTTTCCGTGCTTTATCATCCGTCCTGTCGACATCTTGCCGGTAAATCATCATGCAATACAAATTGTTCATGGGTAACCAGGCCTATTCGAGCTGGTCGCTGCGCGGCTGGCTGTTGCTGAAGGCTTTCGGATTCGACTTCGAGTACGAGGTGGTGCCGCTGTTTTCGCCCGAATGGGAACGATTCAAAGCGGCTCATTTTCCGGCCGCGACGGTGCCGACCCTGCAGGTCTACGACGACTCGGCGCGATTTTTCGTCTGGGACAGTCTCGCGATCGCCGAATTCCTGCATGAACAGGACCCTGGCGCGGGAATCTGGCCCGACGGATTGCAGGCGCGCGCCGCAGCGAGAACGCTCTGCGCCGAGATGCATTCGAGCTTTTTTGCGTTGCGCGCGAACATGCCGATGAACGTCAGGCGCGAATTCCGGACCGTAACGCCCGACGCGGAAACGCGGGCGGATATCGATCGTATCGAAGACCTTTGGGCCTGGGTCAGGTCCACGGGCACCGGGGCAGGGCCGTACCTGTTCGGCGAGCGCTTGTGCGCGGCCGATGCCTTTTTCGCCCCGGTCGCGAGCCGATTTCGTACTTACCGAGTCGCCTTGCGGCCGGAGTCGCAAGGCTACGTGGACGCGTTGCTGGAGCACCCGGCCACGCTCGAATTTTATGCCGCGGGACGTCGCGAAAGCTGGATCATCGAAAAGGTCGAGTTCGACCAGGCCTAGGCGCTGCCGAATTTTCACTGGCGAGCGGCCCCGCGTTCCAACGCTACAGCCGCACGGGTAATCGCAGATTAGCGCCCGTTCCAGGTTCTTATCAATTAGATTGGCAATGACCAGGGTCAAGAAGTCTTTTAAATCAAATTGTTAGAGTTTATATTTAGCGTTCGTCCCGGGGTTTCGAAAAGTGTATAGACGATTCATCACCAGAACCTGCCGGTTTTTACGGCAACTCGCGCCGTTAGCGCTTATCGCGCTTACTTCGGTCCAGGGCCATGCCGCCTGGGTGGTGAAATCTCCACCCGGCGAGCAGGTTTTCGATTTCGCGCTCGCGCCGAGCCTGTCGACTACCCTGTTTGCAACCACCCGAGTGGATCCTACCGTGGGCATCTGGAAATCGATCGATTCCGGCGATAACTGGACCATGCAAATCCTGAATAACCTCGATTATCACGGCGTCGGTATCAAGCCCGACGATCCGGATACCGTGCTGGCCGGCGTGCGCGGTGGCCCAATACAAATCAGCGTCAATGGTGGCAGTAACTGGCTAATTACCAATGGTAGCGCCTCGCACGACGTCTGGCGTATCCAGTTTGCACCGAATACGCCTCTGACGGTTTATGGCGCAGGTTATTCCAACGGTGTTCCGGTATCCGGCGTCTTGCAAAAATCGCTCGATGGCGGGCAAAACTGGGCGGAATTCGCAATCGCCGGGGATGCCGATCCGGCCATAATTTCGATCGCTGTCGCGCCGACCGACGCTAACACCGTTTACGTCGGCGCGATCCTCGACGGTATCGGGGACGACGGGCTTTACAAGACGATCGATGGCGGCGCTACCTGGACTTATCTTGCCGGCCTGCCGTTGACCGAAGTGGATGGGCTTGCCGTCGATCCGACCGATGCCGACGTGATTTATGCCGGTAGTTCAGGATCGGGACTGATCAGGCGATCCGTCGACGGCGGCGTCAGCTGGCAGGTCCTGCACGATCCTTTCAGCGGCGGTGTCGCCAATTTCACCAGCGTGCGCGGTATTGCCATCAATCCCTCGGATCGCCGCATCGTTTACGCGCTGGGCGGCAGCGGCGCTACCAAGGTGATCGCGACCACCAATTGCGGGGACGACTGGGTCGATGTCGATTCCTCGGGCATCGCGTTCGGCCAGCCTTCAAAAGCAATAATCGATACCGCTAATAGCTTTATCTACGTACTCGAGAATTTACTGACGACGACGATTTATCGCGAGGCCTTATTGACCGTCGGTAGCGGTTCATGCACTAACACGGTCGGTTTTCCGACCGCCAGCGGCAGCAGTGCGTTCGGTTACCCGTTGCTTGCCTGCTTCGGGCTGCTCGCAATCGCCGCTTATCGGCGCAGATCCGGGCCGTAACAGCGGGCGCCCGGGCGTGGCGTGGGTTATGGCGTCGGCGTCGTGTGTACCTGGCACCGGAACGACGCGATAGCGTACAATCCCGACAACAACCTCCCGGCCTGTTTCACGGGTCGCTGACAGGCGTGTGTTGATTGAACATGGATAAAGAAAGCGCCCTTTTTTACGTCGTATTGCTGCTGTTTGCGGCGACCGGTATCGTGACCCTCCTCGGTCTCGTGCAAAAGGTTGCGATCGACAGGAAATACCTGAACGCGCTGTTTGCCGCGCTCGTCCTCGAGCTGGTGGCGGCAGTGCTTTACCTGTTTTCCGATACCGATTTCTTCGGCCCGCAGCCCGGTGGCGATCGGCTCATCGTGCCGCGCTCGGAACTGCCAGCGGCGCAGCGCGACATGTCGGCGCAGGAAATCGTCGCGATGTTGAGCACCGTCGCGGAAAATCGTAACACGCTCGCGCAGATGGAGCGCGAACTCGCCTCGCTGAAAGACATTATTGCGGTGCAGGTTCCTCCCTACGAGGACGTTACCCTCGCGCTCGATGCGCGGATCCGTGAAATTGCCGAGTTGCAGGGCAGCCTCGAGGCGCTGCGTAGCAAGCAGGCAGGATTCCAGAAAATGCGCAAAAACTTTCTGGTGCGCATGGCGGATCTCAACGCGAAAATCTCCGAGCTTGGCGGCACCGTCAATTTCAACTGGCAGCCGGAGGAGAAAAGCGAGATCGCGGCAATGTTGCAGTCGGCCTTCAAGCAGATCGGATTCATGCCCGACGACGAGCAGCCAAACGATGATCCAGGCAGGGCATTAGGCTTGCTGGTCGATTACCAGCGCGCGAAGAATTTCGGCACCACCGGTTTTCTCACCAGCCAGGTGGTTGCGCTGATCATCCTCGATTACCTGTCCCCGTTTTCGTCGAACCGGAGCGGTTACGCCAATAGCGAAAATTCCGAACGCTAGGCGCTATTCCGCGGCGCTAGCCGCCTTCGCGAAGTTACCCAGAGCCGTGGCCACCTTGGCCAGCACCGCGTCGCAGCCGCGGGTGTTGTGGCGCAGCGCGAGGAACTGCGGGTCGTTATAGGAAAGCCAGACCTGGCCGGCCGGGTCCTCCCAGATCAACGCCTTTTGCGGTAAGTCGATGGCGATGCTGTGACTGCATTGCATCAGCGGTGCGCCGACCATGGGGTTACCGAAAATAACCAGTTCGGTCGGCCGCAATTCCTTGCCGACGCTGGCAGCGCCGGCCGCGTGGTCGATGCGGGTAAATACCTTCATACCCTTGTTCGCCAGGATCTTTTCGAGACGGTCGGCGGTGGCCGCGACCGAGTGAGCGCTTTTGACACTGATCATGCCTTCGCCCGCGGCGAGCGCGGGACTGACGAAAGCAGCTAGCACGAACGCCAGAATGAATTTACGCATGTTGTCTCCTCCATGTTTTGACGGATTGTGTCTGTCGGCATTATCCCGACAACTGGCAGCGAATCAATCCCCGTGGTCGGGGATTAGTCGATATATACGGTGCCGCTGAGGGTGAATACCGTGACAAACGAGCCGCCGGGGATGAAATCATCGCCCAGTTCGTTGAGGCGCTCGAACTCGACGCGAAAATCGTATTTGTCGTCGAACAGGAAAGCGAATCCCATGCCGTAGGTAAAATCGGCGCCGTCGTCTTTGGTGGTCGTGACGGTGGTGTCGAGGCGCTTGTACTTGGTGTCCCACAGCATGTAGCCGGCCTTGCCGTAGAAGTAACCCAGGCCGACCGGGATGATGCCGTGTAGCGACAAGTTTATGCCTTCTGATTCGGCGGTCGTGGAAAAGGTCGGATTGTCGTCACGTATCTTGCCGAGGTCCTGGAACGAAATCTCGACGCCGAAGTTTTCATGGAGGCGTTTACCGGCGTACATCTTGAACGAGGTGTCGCCGCCATCGCAGTTGTAACCGTAATAGTCGCATTCCTCGTCTGACCCCGGAAACCCGATCCCGAATCCGAAGTAGAGTGGATTGTCGTCCTGTTGTCCCGCGTGGGCAGCCGACACCAGCAGCAGCAGAACACCGCTCACAATGACGGCACTGATCTTTACGTTCATTTCACTATCCTCGAATACCACCTTGATAATTTGCAGTTGAAGTCCGGTTTTCGCTAGCCGTTTTTCAAAGGTTCAAATATACAAGACTCATAGTTGCGTTAATCGGAACTTTTCCCTTTATTTTTCATTTCAAGTTTTATTCTCCCCCATGGCCTATTCCGTTTGGGTGACGAGAATCAACAACTGGGGAAATAAGTGACTGCTTGCTGTCAGTGGCTATAGCGCTCGACGAAACGGCGCAGGATTTCGCGCGCGTAAGGCGTATCGTGCCGATTGATCGCGGTAATCAACTCGTCCGCTTCCTCGGGCGGGAAATAGCCGTGATGCTTGTAGGCATGGATCCTGACGATAAAACCCTCGGCGTCGCCCTCGGGATGAAACTGTGTCGCGTAGACGTTTTCTCCGACGCGAAACATTTGCACCGGGCAGGCGTCGCCGGTCAACAGGAGTAGTGCGCCTGCCGGGACCGTGTCGCAGGCTTCCTTGTGCCCGCACAGCACGTCGATTTGCTCGGGAAAATCCTCGAGCAAAGGATCCTGACGGCCGGCGTCGGTCAGCCAGACCCTGGCGCCACCGACCGGTTCGGCGTATTTTCGAGAAATCGGGGTATCGAGGTAGGATCCGAGCAAACCGCAGCCCGAACAGGCGCCGAGGAAGGGAAAGTCCCTGACGACAATGTCGTCGAACAGGCGTCTGAAATCGTCCTCGATCCTGAGCTGGATCTCGCTCTTCTCATCTTGCGGCGTGCAGATATCGAACGGGCTGCCGCCGACGATGACGCCGGCATAGTCGTCGAGCGAGAGTCCGGGAATCCCGCTCTTTTCGATGCGGATGCGTCGAGTCTCGCTGGCGTCGAGGCCACCGTATTTCAGGATCGCTTCGAATTCGTTGTTCGAAGTGGAGTCTTCCGGGCGCAACTGCAATATCAGGAAAGGCTTGGAAACATTCATCGGGTTATCCGCTTCGTTCCGGGCTGTTTTGAGCAGCCTGTATTAGAACAGGATTCGGCCCCGTTGTGGAAGCGGCAACGGGCAATTACGCGATCGATTTACAAAATCATGAAGATGTTGCGGGTCGCATCGGTAATTGTTGCACGAGACGATCCGCCGGCTACGCGATGCGGCGCATCGAAGGAACGCGAGTGCAGCGTGGATTCTAGGCGAGGTTGTGGCGGACCTTGATAAAACTCGGCTCCTCGTGCAGCCACCGATCGAGTACGTCGGCGAGCTCGTGCTTGCGGTAGGGCTTGGTGATCACCTCGTCCATGCCGCAGAGGTGGCATCTTTCGCGGTCCTTTTCCGAAGCGTTGGCGGTAAGCGCGATGACCGGGACTCTGCCGTTGCCGGCTTCTTCCTCGCGAATTTTCATCGTCGCGTCATAACCGTCCAGGTTGGGCATCAGGCAATCCATCAGGATCAGGTCGTAGTGCTTGTCGCGCCAAAGCTTCAATGCCTCGAGCCCGTCTTCTGCGATATCTGCCTGGTAGCCCATCTTCGACAGCAACAGCGACGCGAATTTCTGGTTGGCGAGGTTGTCCTCGACCAGCAGGATGGTGCCTCGTGTCGCCTGCGACAGCGTGAAATCGGTAGCGTCTTCATCGAACTGGCTCACGGTCGGTTCGTCGCTATTCTGCTTCATCGACGTATTGATCGCGTAGTACAGCTGATGATTGGTAAAGGGCTTTTGCATAATCGTGGTGTGGCCATGCAGGTTACGGGTCTGCTTGCGGAACTTGCTGGAATCCTCGTCGCCGTTGCCCAGCAACAGCCATGAGACCGGCTGGCTCAACGAACCGTCGCTGAAATCTCGCCATTTCTGCCGCGAATCGAGAATCGCTTCCTGGCTAACGATAACGATTTGTGGTGCGCCGCCGTGTTCCTGGCAAACCTGCAGCCGCGACCTGATTTCGCTGGCGCTCCCCACCACCGCGGCCTCGACGTCGATCCGGGCTAGCCGGTCGATGATCAGGTCACGGTAAATGTCGTTCGGCTCCATCAGCATGACATGCTTTAACGCCGCATGCGGCGCCGGAATTTCATCGACCTGGTCGGCGAGCTTGAGCTTAAAATCCACCGAGAATACCGAACCCTTGGCAGGCGCAGAGTCGACCTCGATGTGTCCGCCCAACAGCGTTACCAGTTCACGCGTGATCGTCAACCCCAGGCCGGTGCCGCCGTATTTGCGCGTGGTCGAATTGTCGGCCTGCGTGAACGAGCGAAACAGGGTCTGTATCTTGTGTGGTTCGATACCGATTCCCGTGTCCTCGACGTGGATCGCGATATTCGCGCAACGCTGATCGTCGGTCTCGACCGAAATCGACAGCTGGATGAATCCCTGCTCGGTAAACTTGACCGCGTTGCCGATCAGGTTGAAAAAAATCTGGCGGATACGGGCGGGATCGCCAATGAAATTGCGCGGTAGATCCGGCGCGTAATCGAGGATCATTTGCAGCTTGCTGCTCTGACAGCGCGGCGCCAGCAGGGCCATTACGTCGTAGGCGGACTGTTCCAGGTTGAACGGTATCCGCTCGAGTCCCACCTTGCCGGCCTCCAGCCTCGAAAAATCCAGAATGTCGTTGATGATCGTCAGCAACGATTCGCTGGAATCGACGATAATCTTGACGTACTCCTTCTGCTTGCTGTTCAGGTTGGTGCCCGACAGCAGCTCGCTCATGCCGAGCACACCGTTCATCGGGGTGCGCAACTCGTGGGTCATCGTGGCGAGAAACTGGCTCTTGGCCTCGTTTGCCGATTCGGCCTTCTTGCGCGCGGAATCGAACTGCTGCCGCGTCGACCTGAGCTCGGAGACCGTGTCCTGCAATTTTTTTATCGCATCCCTGATCCTGTTCTCCAGCGGTCTGAAAATAACGAGCACTTCGAAAATCAGCAGGATCAGGGTGCCGACCCAGATAAGCCGCTCCAGGTTTTCGATACGCAGAATCGAGTCGCGGCCTATTTTCCGGTATTCCCCGACCGCGGCATCCAGCATCGGTTCGAGCGCGTGGGGTCCGTAGGTGGTCAGGTAGACATACTCGTAGGAATCGGTGCCGAGAGAACCGAATTTGCCACGATAAACCTCGCCGGCGATACCGAGATAACGTTCGACGGCCGCATCGAGCCCTACCGACTCGTCGAAGTAGAGCGAACGCAGGGCATCGTTGATAACAAAGGGGACTCGATTTTCGGGCGAACCCTGCGTCAGCAGCTCGTGCGCCATTTTCATGTTATCGATGCTGCGACCCAGCTCGGATTTCGCCTCAGCATAATTGACCTCGTCGTCGGTCGTCGCCATCAACAGGCTGAAATAGGCGATGCGGTTTGCCAGGCCGGACTGGTGCCCCGCCAGACTGACCAATTCGGCGAAGCTGCGCTGTTCCGAGATCACCCGCTGCATCGCCAGGTAAGATCCTGTCACCGGCAGCGCAATCAGGCCAAGCGCGAGGATATACCGGATTCTGATCTGCCTGACTGCTTTTACGTATTCCATGGCTTACCGAAAGTAAATGGGACTCAAAGCCTGGCCCGATTCCCAGAGACGCCAGGGTTACCTCTGGGTTATCGGCCATTTACGGGATTTATTTACCGCGATTTTGGGCAATTTTCGAACCGGAGAGCAATTGCAAAAGACGCCGCGCAATCATTCTGCTAAGGTGCGTGGCGTTGTTGATTGAGGGTATCGAGATAGCGATTCATCCCGCCTTCGGGCGCACCGAAAAAGAGCACTCCAACCGACAGGACTGGCAGAATATCCACGCCATGCTGCCCTATATCTGGGAATACCGGGGAAGGGTAGTATTCGCGCTCCTGTGCCTGGTAATTTCCAAGCTGGCGATGGTCGGGGTGCCGGTGGTGCTCAAGTATATCGTCGATACCCTGGACGCCGACAATGGCCAGGCAGTCGCGCTGCCGATACTGCTGCTGGTCGCCTACGGGGTATTGCGGTTTATCAACTCCGGATTCAATGAACTCAGGGACGCTATTTTCGCGCGCGTGCGTTTCCACGCTATGAACAGCCTGTCGGTATCGGTGCTGAACCACCTGCACGCACTATCGCTGCGCTACCACCTCGAGCGCAACACCGGCGCGATCTCGCGCGACATGGAGCGCGGCGCGCAGAGCATCAGTTCGATCCTGAATTACCTGGTGTTCAACATCGTGCCGACCGCGGCCGAGTTTGCCCTCGTCGGGATAATCCTGTTCAGCCAGTATGACAGCCTGTTCGCCGGCATCATTTTTTTTACTGTCCTGATCTATATCGGATTCACGCTGATGGTGACCGAGTGGCGTATGCATTTCCGCCACGAAATGAACGCGCTCGACTCGACCGCGAACGGGCGCGCGATGGACAGCCTGATGAACTACGAAACGGTCAAGTATTTCAACAACGACGGGCATGAAATCACGCGCTACCGGGACACCATGCAACAGTGGGAGGAGGCCGCGGTCAAGAGCCAGAGCACGATGTCGATGCTGAATTTCGGCCAGGCCGCGATCATCGCGATCGGCGTAACCGGTATCATGATCCTGGCGGCGCAGGGCGTGATCTCGGGCGGACTCACCCTCGGCGACCTGGTGCTGATCAACACGATGATGTTGCAGCTGTTCCTGCCGCTCAATTTTCTCGGCATTATCTACCGTTCGTTGAAATACGCGCTGGCCGACATGGACATGGTCATCAAGCTGTTGCAGCGCCCGATAGAAATCGTCGATCGCGCCGACGCCAGGCCGTTGCGCATCGAACGTGCCAGCGTCGAATTCCGCGACGTGACTTTTCATTACAACGAGGATCGCCGCATCCTCGAGAATGTCAGCTTCAGGCTAGAGGACGGCGAGAAGCTCGCGATCGTCGGTCCTTCCGGCGCCGGTAAGTCCACCATCGCCAGGCTGCTGTTTCGATTCTATGACGTCAGCCAGGGCCAGATCCTGATCAGCGATCAGGATATCGCAGGCGTCACCCAGCAAAGCCTGCGCGAGTCGATCGGCATCGTGCCGCAGGACACGGTGCTGTTCAACGACACGATTTTGTATAACATCCAGTATGCCAGGCCACAGGCGACTTTCGAGGAGGTCAGGGAAGTTGCCCGCCTGGCCGATATCGATGCCTTTATTCACGCGCTG
>Ga0224497_10002746_pt1 | contig 10295 bp, 9 predicted proteins | sample SF_Jul11_sed_USG_4_FD_167970 | JGI IMG/M metagenome (GOLD analysis project Ga0224497, IMG submission 167970) | Sediment microbial communities from San Francisco Bay, California, United States - SF_Jul11_sed_USGS_13 | ecosystem: Environmental > Aquatic > Marine > Sediment | place: USA: California...
AGGTAATCAAGACGAAAAATAACAAAGGATTGGCAATTTCTGCCCGCCTCCGCATAGCAAGAATCAGATCCCGCTTCAATAACGTCGCGAATGCGTCTAGTAGCGATCCGTCGCTCATTCCGACAAATTGATCCGTTGCAGATCAGATCCATCTAGACTGATCTTATGGTGCGTAGCCAGGACAATCATCCCCCCGCCTTCAATATGTCTTTGCATCACATTATGCGCAATATCAATGCCGTACGTATCGAGAGAAGTAAACGGTTCATCCAAAATCCATAGTGGGGCTTTGGTCACGAGCAAACGGGCTAGGGACAGCCTGCGCTGCTGACCGGCCGACAGATTTCGCGTCAACGAGTCTTCGTAGCCAGACAAGCCAAATCGATCAAGGATACTATCGATGGACTGATCAAGGCTAAATGAAGCCATCGCCTGTGCGACTCGAAGGTTCTCATAAGGTGTCAGCTCCAGCTTAACGCCGTCTTTGTGCCCCACGTAGGCGATATGTGCATAGTACTCAGCTCGTAGCTTGTATATATCTTTGCCACACCATGTTACCTCACCGGTATCCGGCAGACTAAACCCGCAGAGCATGCGCAATAACGTTGTCTTTCCGCTTCCATTCGCGCCTTCCAGCAGCAGCATCTGTTTCCCCCGAAGCGCGAGGGTTAGCTCACGGAAAAGAACACGCCCGCTGCGAGTACTCTCCAGGTCACGTGCATCCAGCCAATAATTTTCAGTCATCTCGGATTCTGACACAGCAAATCGCATTCCCAAAATGCATAGATATAGAGTGGATTGCCACAAATCGTCCCCCAACCAAGCGATCGTAGCATCGATTCGGTAGAGAGTCAGGCAGGCAGTGGTCGACAATTTTACCGGCAGCCGCTAAATTCGATAGCAACTATCGCGGGCCGCTCGCGCTATAATACCCTTCGGACTATGATGCTTATAGACTCATTATTATCGGAGACAAAACCACAAGGTCTGATCTAACTCGCTATTTCGCGATCTTATCGGCCTCCGACACCAGCCGATTCCGCAAACGCCCTATTGATCGGATTTCGACTTCACTCAAACGCACGCATGTAGACACCATCTATAAAAATAAGGATCTGTTCTGAATGTACTGTAGGTCTTATGCGCTACAATCTCCAGTAAGTCACGACAATCGGCCCGGGCGCGGCGCCGCACGTGGTTCGTCTCGACACCCTGTTGCTATGCACCATCTGAGGATCATCGATCTATTATGACTGCTTTTTGGCTAATCTCAGGCGCAATGATCGCTCTCGCACTGCTATTCGTGTGGTTGCCGATTATACGCCAACACCGCGCCATGGAAGTGAGCGGAGACGAGGCGAATATTGCTGTAATCAAACAGCAGATGGTAGAACTCGACCTCGATCTCAGCAACGGAAAGCTCGACCAGGCTGGGTATGCGGAGGCTCGCCTGGACCTCGAGAAAGCGCTGCTGCGGGATGTATCCGGCGGTGAAACCACTGGGACCAAGAAGCCGGAGGAATCTAACCGCTGGATGATTCCGGCAATCACCGTGATCATTCCTGTAGTGGCTATTTCACTCTATCAAGCGCTCGGTAACAGTGACTGGCTCAGCACAACTCAAACAGCCGACGCCCCCCTTCCCGCAAATCCTAGCGACGATACGCTGGCGCCCCACGCTTTGGAAGAAATGGTTAGTAAACTGCTGGAGCGGCTTACCGCACAACCCAACGATCTCGAAGGCTGGACGATGCTCGCACGCAGCTACATGTACATGCAACGTTATAGTGACGCCGTCGGCGCCTACGCCAACGCTCACCGATTGGCCGGTGATACCAATGCATCCCTACTCATAGATTATGCTGACGCCGTTGGTATGGCTAACGGCAGCGACCTTACGGGACTACCAACCGAACTGCTGCGCAAAGCCCTCGCCATCGAGCCAGAACATATCAAGGGGCTGTGGATGATCGGGAGATTACACTATCAGAATGGCGACTTCGCCCAAGCAATCGATTACTTCAGGCGCGTCGCGCGAATGTTGCCACCGGGTAGTGAGAACGCTCGCATCATCGCATTACAAATACAAGACACCCAAACGAGGATCGGCCCAATAACCGATGAGTCAACCGATCAAACGCCTGGCGGCGCAGCCATAACCGTGCATATTGAACTTGACCCCCCTCTCCTGGATCAGGTGTCGGGCGAGGACATATTGTATATCTTTGCCCGCCCCGTCGAGGGCCCAAGAATGCCGCTTGCGATCATGCGAAAACAAGTCAAGGATTTGCCGCTTACCGTAACACTGAACGATTCAATGGCAATGTCACCTGCATCGATGTTGTCCAATTTTTCTACAGTTTCAGTAGGCGCACGAATATCCAAATCCGGTGAAGCCATACCGCAAGCCGGTGACCTAAGAGGATCAGTTTCACCGGTAGACGTTGGCAGCGAAGAGATCATCCGCTTGACCATCAACGAAAGCGTACGCTGACAGCGTCCTTAATAACGGCGCGCCTTGCCAATAGCACTGATTAGACTCAAAATCTGCAACCTGAGCGAATGCTCAGCATTATTGGAGCAGAGTGCCCACCACCACAGCGTCAAAACCGGAAGGGAGTCGTACCGACTCTCTCACCAATAGGATTGCCGTATTTTAAGGAACCTCTGCAAAAGTCATGAACGATCCAATTGGGTCCAGAATAATCAATCTCTGCGTCGCCTACATGGATGTAGGTGAGGGGCGTGAGCAGGAGCGGAAGCTTTGCGAAACGCAAGCAATAGCTGGGCTATTACTTACGTTCCACGCCTTGATCTTGATCATTTTGAATCCCAACTTGATTCGCCCAGACTTATGCAGAGGTTCCTTAAGTAAGCCGGGGCGGGAGCAGGATCCAATTGATATTGACTATCTACAAATGACATTAGAAGACGATGACGACACCTGAGAAACCAGAGGATCGTATTGATTGAAACTTCACGACTTGGGAAAGTTTGCGCCGAGAACAACTCTGCCGTTGGGCGAAACTGCTATTAGAACAGATAGTGGCTGTACAGGACGAGATGGTTGAGCTATCCCAGCTTTTTAAGCAAGCAGAGGCGGCGCGACCTGCGGACCCTGATCCTGAATGATTCATCAAGATGGACTGCGGGCCCAGTGTGTTGGAGCCACTAGACTTCGTCACTGTTGCGCACCCTGCGCTCGCAGCATTAGCGTGTCCGTGTATGTCATTGCTTCTATCGAAGATCCTGCGGTCATCAAACGAATACTGGATCATCTCCAACCCCAGACTGAATCGGCGCAACTCAAACCTTATCCAGTACGAGTGCCATCCCAAAATATCCACTCCGCTCTCGCGTAATACCTCCCTCAACGCGCGGACGCGATGATCATCGCCAGCAAGAGGCAATTTATAGTTGCGATAGATTCGATGATTGTGCGCAAGGAATTGCCAACAGTCATCGGGCCGCAGGGTCCACCGGCCCAAGGCGCTGGTTTCCGCCGATTTGGCGCGGAACGGATTCGGCCCTAAGATATGCAACACTGGTTCTAATTCTCGGAATCGGGCGCCGAAGAAATGCTGTTCGACGTTGAGTCGCCGCACCGGATTGCGTGGGTTGGCATGAATCCGGAACCGATCGACGAAGTCGCCGGTTCGAGCTAAAGCAAAGCATATGTTTCACGTCATGAAATGGCAGTTTGACGACAACAACGGCCGCTATCGGGAATTGGACAAAAATGTCCACCGCGCCATAGCGACGTGCGCATTAATCACTCTCGTGCTGGCGAAGAAACGATTGTTGAGGTCGTCGCAGGCATAGTGCGTCCACGATTTGTCGAATGACCCGAATAACGGGAAATTCGGGAGTAACCGAGACAATAATGCCGCCGCCTTCGCTCGTATTTAATCGAATCCGAATGGAGTCAATGCGAAAACGGGTTTCAATTATCAACTCATCAGAGGCTCCTAAAACGACTCGTAACAACTACTAATGGTTGATAAAAACGGTAAAACACTCACTTGGATTTTGATTATCGCGCTGATTGTGCCAATCGTAGTCATGGCGCTATTTGGCCATCCGGGGGTTGTCCAAAACTCCCTTGTTGCGCAGCTGGCAACGCAGGGTACATCCAATGAGGATGTTGCAAGCGACACGATTCGGCTTAAATTCGAAAATAAAGATAAGCAGGCACAGTTCCGAATTTATCTAGAGCCTATAAATAGATCGGAAAAGCTACACTTAAGCTACAACTATGTAAAGAATGTAGCTGCTGTCGCGATAGAGATACCCAGATGCCGTCAATGCAAGGAAGTCTATAGACATGAAAATAGAATCATCGATTCTAAGCAGGGACACTTTTACTTTGGCCTTAACGAGACTGATTCGAACTATTTTACAGTAATACTACGCGGCTACAGTCGAAGCATGCCGCTCGAGATCGGAATAACCTCACTGGCGGTACTCAAGCGAAATATACTGGACACGAACCTATTCTTCGTTTTATTGATGCTGGGAATATCAGCGTCACTGGTAGTCGTCGGCGCGATAGTTGGCGCCTTATCACGGTCCTTTTTTAAAGAACACCACCCCGGTGACGAAGGAATATTTCTAATATTAGGAGTGTTTGTATTCTTAATACCGATGATACCCGCTCTTTTATTTTTTCAAGAGCTTTGGCCAGACAATGCGAGTATCTATCTGTTTGCGCTGTTCTTTGTTTCTCTAATCACTGTGATATTGGTTTCGAATAAGCTAGGCATTCAGATTCCCGTCTTCATAAATGCAATAGCACCTATTGTTATATTCTATTTGGTGGCTTCCGTGGTTGTCGCAGTTATGCTGGGATTTATTAATGGAATCGCACTCCAAGAGTACTTCTGGTCGCTAGTCGGCAAATACCGAATGTTTGGTGGGCATCGAGCTCACGACAACATGTTCCAGTATCTGAATGGACTGGCAATAGCCGAGCATAAGCCCTTTGCGTATTACTACGACACACCTCCTTTGGTCAACCGGCTGTTTTACGGCGTGGATGACAGGCAAGTCTTATCCGGCGCGATGTTTGCCGTCTATCGGGTGGTTTGGGGAATTGTTTCACCATATGCAATTAATACTTATGGATTCTATACAATTTTCGGAACCAGTCTGACATTGCTGATTGTTTTTCCAATTTATTCATTTTTTATACGGTTTTTTGAGAAGAAAATCGTGCTCTTGTCACTTCTAGTTCTGGTTCTTACGCCCTATGTTTTGGGTAATTTATATTACACGTGGTTCAAAATACTCGGCGGAGCATTAATTCTATCCGGAGTCTATTTTCTATATCTGCATCCGTCACAATCACGTTCATGGATCTTGGCTGGTGTCTTCTGGGGATTGGCCGCGAATCTGCACGCGGGCCAAGCCATTGTATATCCGCTATTGTTGGTATTCTTTTATCTAAGGCAAATCGACCCCAGAAAACCTTTTAGTCTATTCAGGTCCACTATCTTGGCCGCTGCGCTGACGGGCACTGTAATCGTGACCTTATTGCCATGGGAAATTATCAAAAGTAATTACTATTCCAATGACCTCGAGCTATTTAGAGCACATTTTCTGGGCGGAGAACACTATGCGGGAAAGCTAACGGATACCATTGGAAATTTCATGCAGCGTTACACGCTTGACGAACAGGTGCTTAAGCGGGCCCAACAATTCTATACGGCATTACGAATCGGCGAAACTCATGAATTAGCAACATCTTTTCGTAATGTGGGATTACATAGCACACTAATTGAATTAAATCGCTTGCAATATCGCTACATCGCGATAATGATCTACCCATTACTATCGATTTTGCTGGTGGTGTGGTTGACCGCAATTGTGTTTAGGAGCTCACTTACGAGACTGACAATAATTAGAGAGCACATTCAGGGCGCACAAACGAGTTTTTATCTTGCTTTGGCATGTGTTGTCTGGGGTCTACTAGTGATGTTTACAAAATATGAGGCCGATTCTTCCTCGTTTGTATCACCGTTCTCGCTGATCGTCATCAATATGTTTCTAATTACATTAATAGCATCTGCGAGCAGATTTGGGTCCGTGCTCATGGCGACATGGGCTGTCGTGGGTGCTTATAAGATCGCTCTTCACTACCATGACCTTATAGAGTTTAGCTTCGTTCTATGATCTTGCCCGCGAACCTTTTGTTGTACAGTTAATCCTGAGTTCGACGGGTGACTAATATTTGTGAGCGCGGCGTGAAATGCGGCAATTAGGTGATTAATACAAACTACGAAGGAGCTTGGCTGCGAGCAACAGGTGATTCAATAATCCCGGCAAAGCTCTGATATTGGTATATCGGCCTCAGCATGATCGACGGCGAAACCGCTATTCGATCGCCGATAGGTATTCCGCGATCGCGTCAATTTCCTCAGCAGTCACGTTTTTAATAATTGGTTACACGGCTTGCGTCAAGCCGTTGTTGCGCGCGCCGCTCTGAATATCGGTGGTTTGTTGCACGAGATAGTCTTTGCTTTGGCCGGCTAGCTTGGGGTAGGCGGACCGAATAGGCACGTTGCCCTCTGGGCCGTGGCAAGTGATGCATGATCTTTGACCGAATAGCACCTGCCCGTCGGCCGCATTGACGGGACAACTCGTTATGACCAGCATCGTCATAGCGAATGCGAGTGCTGGGGCAGTGGCCGTAATGCCTCGAATTATCGTGAATATCATATTTCCTCCATTTTTCTTAATGTTTTATGACAAGTATTTCAATATGATTTCCGCGATCCTCTCGCTCGCGATTATCGGAGGAATCAAGGTTAGAAATTTTCCATCAAGCCCAACGAGATAAATATACGACGTATGGTTTACAACCGTATCGCCCTCGGGGTCGAGCCCGATGCTGCGAGGCTTCATTTTATAGGCGTCATATGCTTGTGCCAACGCTTGAGAGGATCCGGTTAGCCCAAGTAAACGGGGATGAATTTTTGGCAATGCCTCGCGCATGGTCTGCTGCGTATCGTTGTCCGGGTCGACGGTAATCATTAATGGTTGAATGGCATCGCCCTTTTTACCCAGGTGCTCGATCGCCTCGGTCATACGCCGCAGACCCACCATGCACATGCTCTTGCAGTTGGCATAGCCGAAAAATATCAATAAGTACTGGCCCGGAAAATCATGATCGGTTCGTGTCGCCCCGTGGTGGTCGATAAGCTTGAACGGTCCCCCAAGATTGACGGGGAACCGATTTGGCAACGTCGCCAGCGAACCGGGCTCCAATTTTGTCACCCCACCGGACTGATGAGCGAACGTGGGCGCCATCATCACGGCGATGCATAGGGTCAAGATAAATGTACGCAGCATATTGTGCTCGCAAATGGTGATCAGCTAAGGAGTCTCGGCATAAGTCCGAGCGAATCAAGTTTGGACCCAAATCGATCGTTCACGAATTCTACAAAGGTTCCTGAGTTCGTTTAGTTACCATCACCCGGAATTCGTTCCCGCTGTATAGACATTTCCGACCAGGGTCCGCTAAGTCTTCCAAATGTCGCGATAATTGGTTGATTTCATTCGCTTGTCGACAGGTAGGAGGCAATCGCATCACCGTGCGTGGCGGCAATTCGATTTGATATGCCCACAGCCGCGAGACAATCTGCCACATCAGATAGAATTAAATTACGACGTAGATGTATCTAGGAATCGATGTTTGCGAATCGACGACTGCAGCGCATGACTCTTGTTCATTTCGTGATCGAACGGGAATTTCCGGGTGTAAAACATCAGGAACGTCAGCGCCGCCGCGACGGCTCGGAATGTCAGCCCAATAAGACTGTTACCGAGTGAGGTCACGATCAGAATCCGTCTAGATCAGGGCAGCACGATCACGATGCCAACGTATTTCTTTATGGAATTCGAGGTTTTAGAATTCCAGAGAAGTAACACTATGGAAATAGCGAAGCACGTTGCCAGAATGATTTTGGGAGGTACAAGTCCGGGCAAGTCCTGCCACCGGGTTCGATTCTGGGCTGGTTGGCAGTACTATCCGTGAACGGTACCGTAGCGAACCCACTAAACTAGCGACTGCAACGGCGCTACGGGCGTGGACTCAAGCGGGTTAACTTTTTGCTATTAAATCCGCAGTTACTGGCATATCGTGAATGCGCCGGTATAAGGCTAATGGGAAAGTGATCGACGTTGTAGGATTACACGGCATTTCGCAGTGACGTTAGCTCTATCGCGCACGCACGTGGCAGGCTGCATCGAATGCGCTGTCTGTGGATCACGAGGGTGCGCCGCAACACGTGGCCCGTACAAATTAATGGCTGACTAGACATTTAAGGAGGACTGCAATGAAAGCGTTAGCTATAGCTCGATGGGATGAAGTACAGGATCGGCAGCCTGTCCACGCACTGGTTTCAAACGTCGATTTGGTCATTGTTAGATACGATGACGACTTATCGGTGCTATATGGACGTTGCGCACATCGCGGTGCGTTGATGTCGGACGGCTTTGTCGACGGTGACAATCTCATTTGCGGCGTCCACAACTGGGACTACCGAATCGATACCGGCGTCAGTGAATATAACAATAGCGAAACTCTCTCGAAATTCTCCGCATGGGTCGAGAATGGCCAAGTGGTCGTCGACGAAGACGAAATTTTGGCCTGGGAACGTGCCCATCCACAACCTTACAATCGTAGCGCCTACCAGGGCGCTTACCAGGACCCGTACGGCGCGGCCGAAGAGCCCTACGTCAAACTCATTCGACAACTCGCTAACGACGGTTTATTAAAAACAGGCCACCACGGCCCGACGTCGGCGATGGGCGTGCCCCGCCAGCAGTTGCCGCACTGGGACGATTTGCAGTTCGTCGTTGCACAGTTGCACAAATTGCCGTTGCTGGACGACGAAGCGGTAGGCACTGACCTTATCATCGGTCCACGTGCGGCTAAGCCGTTGCGCCTGAAAATTCCGCTATTCGTATCGGATATGAGTTTCGGAGCCCTGTCCGAAGAGGCCAAGGTGGCGTTGGCGAGTGGCGCGGAACTGGCCGGAACCGGTATTTGTTCGGGCGAGGGCGGGATGCTACCGGAGGAACAAGCCACCAATAGTCGTTATTTCTACGAGTTGGCCTCGGCCCGTTTCGGTTTCAGTTGGGACAAACTCGATAAGGTGCAGGCGTTCCACTTCAAGGGCGGCCAGGGTGCAAAAACCGGCACCGGTGGGCACCTGCCGGGCGCGAAGGTGCAAGGTAAAATTGCCGAGGTTCGCGGGCTTGAAGTGGGACAAACAGCGATTTCGCCATCGCGATTTCCCGAGTGGGATTCGCTTGACCAGTTCAAGGAGTTCGCAGATCAAGTGCGCGAACGTACCGGCGGCATTCCGATCGGTTACAAGCTATCGGCGCAGCATATTGAAAAGGACATTGACGCTGCGCTGGAAATCGGCGTTGATTATATTATCCTCGATGGCCGTGGCGGTGGGACAGGTGCCGCACCGTTAATCTTTCGTGACAACATCTCGGTGCCGACGATTCCCGCTGTGGCTCGGGCGCGCCGGCACTTGGATGCAAGCGGAGCGGGTGAAGTAACATTAATCGCGACGGGGGGATTGCGGATTGCGGCCGATTTCGCCAAAGCGATGGCGCTGGGTGCGGACGGCGTGGCGCTGTCGAATTCGGCTCTACAAGCGATTGGTTGCCTCGGTATGCGCGCCTGCCATACCAACAATTGCCCGGTGGGAATCGCCACCCAAAAGCCCGGGTTGCGCTCACGGTTGATCGTGGATCAAGCGGCGCAGCGACTGGCGCGGTTTTTTGATGCGTCCGTGCAGCTCATGTCGTTATTGGCGCGCGCCTGCGGCCACCGTCATCTGAACGGTTTTAACCCGGAGGACCTGACGACGTTTAACCGCGATATGGCGTATTTGACCGCCGTCAAATACGCCGGCGCCGTACCGCTTTGACGAAGCGGGTGAGGTCACGGCGCCGTTGGACGGCTGGTCCTTCATCAATCCTAGCTTGCGGGAGTACTATAGGCGCAGCCGGAAGCCGGTGGCTAGATCGGGCACGCGAGGTTGCCGACTTTCTCCGTCAAGCACATGTTCTCTGAATAGTCCGCCGGACAATCGACGAAGACCGGCGTATCCGCCGCAATCGCTGTGTCGAGAATGGGCTTCAAGTCGGCGGTTTGTTCGACGCGATAACCCTTCGCACCAAGGCTTTCCGCGTACTTCGCGAGATCGGGATCGGTGGGACTGATTTGCGTGTCGCGCCCGAAGCGTCGGAGCTGATGCCATTTGATGAGCCCG
>Ga0224497_10002752_pt1 | contig 10274 bp, 14 predicted proteins | sample SF_Jul11_sed_USG_4_FD_167970 | JGI IMG/M metagenome (GOLD analysis project Ga0224497, IMG submission 167970) | Sediment microbial communities from San Francisco Bay, California, United States - SF_Jul11_sed_USGS_13 | ecosystem: Environmental > Aquatic > Marine > Sediment | place: USA...
TTTTTGCTGGTTACCCAGCATTATCACCCCCCAGGCGGGAGGCGGATATTACACCCGAAGGTATAAATCCGAAAGAAAAATATTATATTGGTTCAGGATCGTAAGCCACATATAAAATGCCAGGTTGTTTGATACATAACGCACGAAGCTTCCTTAATTCCTGATTTGCTGGCATATATTGATTATTTGTATCTAATAGTACTTTAAGATCTACTTCATGTTCTTGCATCCATTTAATTGCCTTAGATATGTAATACACTGCAGTTTCTGTTCTTTTATCACTAAGACAGAGAATACCTCTATCTCCACTAAAGGGATATACTGCTTCGAATACATATTTATATACACTATGTAATATATAATCAAATACTATTTCATGAGAATGATTACCTAGTTGTGCTTTCACTACACCAGTAGCATTAAGATCTACATCATTTCCTTGCATCCACTTAATTGCCTTTGCTATCTCTTGTTGCATATGTAATTGTGCTTCACGCATTTTATTCATTGCAGTGCTATTTAGTGCATCAATAGCATGATCAGTTACATCAAGACTATAACGCTCTGCAAATGGATCATCTGGTGTAGGCGCTATGGTAGTTTGGATTTGCTTTGATGTCATCTACTTGTTCTCCGTCATTAATAATGCACCACGATGGTCGTAAATTACGCATCCATCTAGGACACCACCGCTTTAATATAGCCATAGTATCTTCCATATGTTCTTCAGTATAAATAGTGAATTCAATACGGAATCGATATTTATTCATAAAATTGGTGCCCCAGGCCGGATTTGAACCGGCACAGCTGTACAGCCGGGAGATTTTAAGTCTCCTGTGTCTACCAGATTCCACCACCAGGGCTAGTAACCAGGCGGCTTCTTTACTTTTTTCTTTCTAGCCATCGATTGATCTTCCATTTTTCCAGGTACGTTTTGCGTAGTAGTTCTTGGGTCTACGCTTGATGCCTATTGTAACCACGTCTCTGGCGTCCTGTAAGGCTCTCTTAGCGCGTTTTATTTGATCCGAGGTATGGACACCCCTTAGTGGAAAAAGGGTGAAGCTGGCTCCGTCAGGGCCAGCGAGCCACCAATCGTACTCCATGATGTGGGTATAATCGGGAGCACAGATAACTCCCCCGGATCCAGTATCCCAAAGAATTGCTGCACTCAGATCTTCTGCAGGCATTTGGATAATTCCTGTGCAATATCTGTGTCATCTCGATAGCCATCATATTCAATACGATAGAATGGATACTTCTTACACCATATATCAATACTCTTTTCATATTTTTCTATTAGGGATAATGCTTCAGTAGCTGTTGGTGCAGGCTTATACCATCGCATTAAGCTATCTGTAAGTGAAAGTATAGGGCGTACTGTTCTGATAATTAAATCTGGTCTAAGTTGATCAGAATCAAAGAATGCAAGATCAGGACTCTTGATACCATACTTTTCAGAGGTACATCTGGCTAAAGCATTTACAAGGTTAGGTACATTGTCAGCTTTGATTGCTTTGACGTAATCATAGTCTTCATAGAAACCAAAAGGATTACCCTCGTTACCTGCAACTAGGTTTAACCCCATGCATACACCAAGTTTTTCATGAAGAATACGGGCTGTAACAGAAGTACAGCTTCTGGGAGGACCCATAACTAAGATAAACATCTTACTCCTTAAAATAGTCATCTATGAAAATAGGTTGATCTTTGATGGAACCAAGAAAATAGGATCCTTCATGCTCGAGTAATGTCATTGCATCAGGATGTCCTTGTTGCATAACTTCATCACAAGTGATACTTGCTAAAGCATCAGCAGGAACTATGACTCGTATGCAATATAGGTTTCCATCTTTCCGTAAATACAGAAGATCTTTAGGTAGGATTATCATTATAAAAAGAAAAACTGAGCATTGAAACAAGGTGGTTCAGCTTCACCCCACATTACGCTCTCGAGCTTTGCAAGCTTTACTGCGTATTGACGATAGTTGCCTGTCTACCAGGTTGATCATCGGTCATATTGTCAGGCTACCGACTTACAAAGTTCGGACCTGGTCTTTACTGATCGTTGCCCAGGTGGTTCAGTATCAACCTGTTCTTTTGACTCCCCCTATTTGGGTTCACAGTCTACTCATCACAAGGATACTGCCTTCTACGGTCAGTCCTCGGGCTTGCTAATCTTCTCACTGATGATGGTTTAGCAGTCATCTTCCCCAAGCGGCACTTTGCTTCATCAGCGTGCTGCCCACCTCGGCGGAAAGTTACAGGCTTTCGGGGCCTGCAAAGTCAGCTACTGATCTCTTGCTAGCAGATGGTTCAGATATCATCTGACATGGTTTCCCTCTATGGGACCTATGAAACTAACCCACCAGAGGGGCAGTTCTATGCTCTTTCTGCTCTTTTCTGGAGAGGAGTGCAGGATCCTCTAGAGATCAAACCTGTACTGTGTTCTTGGGTTGACTTTGTCAGTGCCATACTTGCAGTACTAATGGACGAATTACTGATGCGTCACTGCCTACTCTAGTTATACCATCTTTTGTAATTATGCTTCAATAGCATCCTTACGACTCGATTAGCTATCTTTCGGCAATCCAATAATAGAGCGTTTGATGGGGAGTGGTTCTATGATCAACTCCTGTATGCCTTACAGCATACATCATATATAATCTATAAATATAAGTGTATATCGTCAGTATTTCATAACCATCTCATCTAATTAAGTTATTGCTAATCATTAGTTGCGGTGTGGATTAGCTGCAACACCGTCCCGGTCTTTCAACCTCGGGCTATCAGGCTATAGTTCAGTTCCGATTTTAGACCACTCAGGGTCTAATTCAGTATGACCGTACTTTTTCACCAGTCTTTCTACCCTACTCCAGTCAGGAGCAGTGTGACTCAGAGATTCTACTGCCTTATACGGAATCCCTCTGAGATACTGATATGCTAATAGAGTAGCTCGTGCTTCTCTACGAACATCTTTGACTCTATGTAAATACAATGAGTCATGTATTGAAGGGTTGAATCTAAATCTCAACTCTTCTTTACGAATGATCCTTGCTTCTGCAGCAAGGGACTTAAGCTTAACCCGTAAAAAGGGGTTACGTTTCATGATCTTCTCCTAATGACTAAATGATTCTTTTGGATCCATTTAGTAGTCGGAGGCGATCTGTTATGTACCTAGAATGGTTTCATCTATGTATTCCTTTAGTCGGTCTAGGTGAATAGGCATAAAATTATGCAATTCAATGTTTACATTAAAATAATGTGGATCAGAAATCAAGCCAAATGTGTTACCAGTACCGTGTACATGTCCATGCACATTCATCAGTACTCGCCCCATTTCTGTAGGATGGATAGGACAATGACTCAACCACATCTTGTCATAGAGTTTGAATCCATGAATCTTCCATCCTAATGATAGATAGAGACCTAATTGAAACTGATCATGATTTCCGAGTAGTAATTCAATATTTCTGCAATTAATATTTGCAGCATGTTCTATTCCTGATTTACTTAGGATTGCATCACCAAGAATGAATAATTTATCTTTCTTTTTTACACAACTGTTGATGTTATCCACAATAGTAAAATCATGGGTGAAAGTATCACCATAATCTGAGATCGATCTGAATTTTGTAATGAAACCGTGACCTAAGTGAAGGTCACTTGTGAACCAAACAGCCATATCTTCCTACCAATGTGGATCATCTTTGTTAAACCACTTAATAGACCAACCCAAATAACAAATAATACTACCTACTGTACTAAGAAATCCTGCAATTATTAACCATACCCACCAATCCATAATTTCCTCCTGGAGGTCTGCCAGGGAATCGAACCCTGCTAAAAAGTATTTAGAGTACTCCGCTTACCCAGTCAGCCTGCAGACCTAAAACGGAATATCATCTTCATAATAATTTAAATACACTATGTAGTATTCACTGGTTTCTTTGCTGCTTACTACAATAGTATTAGCTGGTCCTTTTAATATATCGTAACCTTCTACACACAATTTTCGAGCTTCTGCTCTAAGGTTATCTAAGGCTTCTTCTTTTGTTATATCGAAGTATGTAGAAGCTACCCTATGTCTACTACCATTAAAAGTAACTCTCAATTCATACATTTTCATCTGTTGAACTCTGATTTTGGTATCACGAGACAGAATAACTCCGTGATATGCTTAGTATTCATGTAGTCTTATGAACAGGCTTTCTCAGCAGCTTCAGTAATAACTGAAGAACACGGCACAATATGCACTCTTCCGGGTCCACCATTCGCATTAGGGTTATGAGTTAACAGTAAGCAACTCATCTACTTTGATCATGTCATCAAAGTTTTGCCAAGCACCGCTTTTATATACGATGTCATCTTCGATATACATCCATTTGCAGTAGATAGCATGAGATAGAAATGAAGGATCTAGTGCCGTATGCATAATTTCAATATACACAGCTGAATCATTTAATTCTCTTGATTCTATCTCTAACATACTCACATCAAAGCTAGATCCAGCTAGTTTAAAATGCAGCTCTGAAAATACTTGGAAATGTACTACCGTAGAAAGCAATCGCATATAGTGATCACGTATTGCGACCAGATCCCTCTGAATCTTCAGAGTTACTGTAGATCCTTCCTCTGAGGTAAGAACCATTTCTTGTCGAGTTTTCATTTAACTGCCTTTGATATCTAATTACACCATATACAACTACAAAAATGAGTAATACTATTCCTATTGGGATAATAACCCAATTAAAGAGAAAACTTATCCACCACGCAATAAAAACGGCAGCTATTACAGCTGCCGTTATAATTATTGTTTTTAGTCCGTCTAATAGACTATTAAGCAAAGACTGATCTCGCTTCACCTTCAGTCTCTTCTTCTTCTTGGCCATCTTCAGCAACAGGTACATCCTGAACATTTGTATCTACAACAGCAGTAAATACACCCTGAGCTGAACGCTTCATCTTCACAACGATATTATCAACCTCGACACCTTGAGCTTTGAGGTGATTACGTAAGGCTGCTTCTAAATCATGCTGTTCTAAAGTAATTTTCATTTTGAGTTTCCATAGCGGAGTTTACAACAGTGGGCAATCATCAATGCATCCGCTTTGCCATCGATAAGCCCTCCTCTAGGACCATATAGATCAGCAGAAGGATATATTTTGTTAGCATAATCAGCTACGACTACTTTATTAAACGTACGTTTGCTAGATATGCCGACTTCTTTCTGCCAATCTTTTGGCTTAACGTGCTCAACTGGACAAGCTATCAAATCTGCTAGCCAGTTTATACCACCAACATTCTTACCAAAAGAGAAGTTACTTTTAGCACTCATACCATGAATGCTGTGCACATCCTCAATTAGTATTATGTCGGGGTTAATTGCACGTAGAGAAATATATATCTCTTTAGGGCTTTTTGCAAGACTTATAAATGATATTTCATCATTTTCTGGCACTAAAAGACATATGTAACCTTTTGCACCAGGATCTATACCTGCAAAACGCTCCATAAGAGATATAAGGGCTTATTCAGTGAAAAGTGATTTGCTGGGTTCAGTTACTTTTCCACCAGCAAGAGTAGTAGATTCACGAATATACTTTTCTCCACCAGCAGAGGCTTTGCGCTTGTCAATTAAACCATTGCCATAACGCATTTCCCATTTGATTTTAGTAGCTGAGTTAACAGCAGATGAAGCTTTCTCATTAACTGTAAGACCACTAGTATGAAAAACCTTGACAAGCTCATTTTTTTCAACCCATTTGGTTTTATGCTCTTCAATCCAGTGGTCTTCCATTGTGCGATGAATACCTACCTCGAGCATACCACCCTGAAGATTCATCATTACGGGAACTTCAGTAGGCATTTCTTTCTTAGCTTGGCTATTCCATATACTGAGAACTTTATTCTCAGGTTCTGGAAGATTTTCCAAATCTTGTCCAGTAACGATACTGCAGATTTCGTCAACTATAACGAATCCAGGCCAGTAACCACTACGATCACCCGATTTCCATGTATAGGTACCATCTGCAGTACATATCCACTGAGTGTTTCTAAAAGTGCGATCTCCAATCTTAAAATGGAGTACTACACCTTGAGTACCTTTCTGTGGGGCTGTGATCATATATGCAACATCAATGATGGCGCTATATATACCTGTATCGAACAAACCGCCAGCTAATGGAATATTATCACTGTCGTTTTGGATCGATGAATCTTTCTTTAAATCTTTAAATGCCATTTGCTTCTCTCTTTAATAATATGATCTTAAACGATCAATAACATGTTGCATATTGTTGTCAATATACGTTTCGCTGTTATCCCACATACCTAATGGACTACGAATACGTTCATTAACGGTCTCTTTAGTGAGTTTTGTCTGAAACACATACTTAAAACCTAGCATTTCTTCTTCATCAGTAATTACTAACCAGTTATTCTTATATGCTTCAAGTGTTTGTAAAGGAACTTTCTTAGTGCTCACAATCGTAGAAAAAAAGCTTTCTACACCTTGATTCATGAGACTTCCTTTTACTTTGACCATAGTTTCCATAGCCATTTCTTTTTCATTGAGAATATCAGAAGTGTGAGCAAGAAATATTACGTTAGCCTCTGTCCTAGCTACATAATGAGCCATCATCTTCTTGAGAAATTGTGCGTATTCTCCCCATGCCTTCATTGTATTAGTTGATGGAAGTACATACTGACTCTCATACATATCCATCATATATGTAAGTGTATCAACAACTATAGTATTGATATTCAATTTCTCTATATTGTCGAACCCTTCATATATTTGTAATGGATCCAGGACTTTAAACTCCTGAAACTTTGATTTAAAAGGTAACTTCTTATTATTTTCTGTGTTTAAGTACATCACCCCTTCAGGATCTTTAAGATCCCGTAGGCTTGCTGACTTACCCGTAGCTGACTTGCCTGAAACTAATACGAGATGATCATTTTCTAGAGCAGTGCTCATAATTTTCGTTCTCCAAATTTGCGACTTACAGAAACTATGATGGTAGATAGTATTTCTGCTTCTTCTAATGGACGCTCTAATTTACTATTGAATTCTAAAATACGTTGCTGAATAGATTTTATTTCATATCCAGCATCGATCAGAGCGAAGCCATATTTTACCAGCATATTGGATCTATTTCCTTCTTCTGTGTGATTTATAAACCATCTTTCCAGATTGTCCATAGAACTGTAAGTATCTAGAAACTTTTTATTGACAGTAGCCTTACGAGTCTGAGGGATAAACTCTGTAGCATCTAACAACTTGCCATTATTGTAATAATAGGCAGCTTTATTATTGCTTTCCCATTTACGAGCAATATCTTTAGTTGCTTCATCTACATCAAAAGGAAGCCAATTGAATATGTTCTGCATGAACGTACTATACTTACTAGGCTTAAGAATAATGTAATGACTTAAAGGCAATATAACTCTAAATCTATGATCAGTAGGAGTATGTCTTTTGGTTGTACTGATAAGATATGTATAATCTGCTAATAGCAGCTTAGCTGCCTCGAGAGTTGTACCCTGGTCTACATCAATAATGGCTAAATTAAATCCAGGAATAACATTATCTGTATTTCGATACCCTGCAGTAAAAGTATGTGCAGTATAGTGATGATCCGCTGCAGTTGTGAGCTTATATAGCTGACCAAATGGTACTTTATGACCTGCAAAGTCTTTAACAATATCTTTACTGTAGGCTATTTGTATTTCTTGCAATGAAGTTTTTTGTAATGCCTCTCCGCGTAAGAATTCTACACTATCTCTTACTTGTGTTTCGATAATGATATTGTTCTTGTATCCCCAGGCTGTAGCCAGATTCAAAATCTCTGCTCGCTGAGTTGCGGACCCACGAAAAGCTGGTACATCTTCCATGATATCGACGTGAGTTACTTCCTCTCCCATGTCCGCCAGATATTTGGCGGTACGGATGTAATTACGATCCCTCTCCATGATCCGCTTAAAGGCGTCTCCGCTGTCTTCTACCAATTGGATGGCATAGTCCACATATTGCTGATCGAGGCTTGTAGCGCCATCTACGAACGCGTAGGCACCTGCTAGCTTGATAACCTTGAAATACCGGTGAGTCATCTCGGCTTTGTGGATCTCCTGGTGATCCTTAAACTTCATGGCCTTTTCGTCACAGGCTAATTTGTAGTCCAGGATTGCAATGCTTACCGCCTGATCCATTGGTAGAACCCTATGTGCTCGAGTAGGTAAAGCACACTTATGAAAATGTTCTTCAATATCTAGTAATTCTTGATCAGTATTTGCATTTACAAGATCATCATAGAGTTCTTGCGCAGTTAATCCTGTAGCACCTATATTTAGCTGTGAATAACCAAATAGAAGACGACGTGCATAACCTGTCTCAAGCATTCCATCGAACTCTGCTTCAATTTTTCCATTGAGCAGCTTATTAGGTGTGCCAAATAGAAGTAGATTAGTAGGAGTTCTACCATCTATATCCTCAGCACGTTGAGCTTCTGTGGTGTTCTTGATCAGTTTGATCTTGGTTTTACCAATATCGTATAGCTCGAGGAATGCATTTAGCATATCTTGATTGTTGATGAAGTTAGAACCTACCTCATCACCTTCAAAGCAAATGGATCCAGCATTGGCCATGAGCAACTTATGCCTCATCTGTTTCAATGCTGGTACAGTTCCTGAATCAAATGAGAATGCCAGAGGACCTAACCTATCGAATTCTCCTTTGAGACTAGTCTCTACAGTGTCGAGAACCAGGTTTACATCTCGTGCACATTTCTGTGAAGCAAGCTGTTTAATATTATTCCAGCCTAGCTCTTCAAAAGTACTATTCATAAATGCTTTCTTGAATGCTCTCAGTACATGGTCTTCCATGATATTGGTAGAGAAGTTCTTACCAAATCCTGATTGAGCCAGGTTCAACACATATACGCTTACCGGTACTCTACCTCGATCATGAGTCTTGACATCACATCTCATCATCGACGCTACTTTAGCCATATAGTAAGCAACAAGAATACGAAAGAAGTGTGGATCCCTGGATTGAGTCTTCTTTACTAGAATATCCGTAATCTGTTCAGCTAATGGAAAATAACTCATACAGCCACCCATTTAATCATTTTGTTTGGATTGTAATTTTCGAATTGACCGTTTGAATAGCGTATAACTCTCAATGCTTCTGATTCAACAGAATATTCATCAAAATGTTCTTCCCATTTATCAATCTGTTCAAGAGTACCGTCTTCCATTATTAATAAATATGTCATATGTCCTCTCAGTCAATTTTTATTAAACCTTCTGCAATCATATCTTTTGCTTGATTGCATACACTGAATGCATTGCAATATTTACACCGCATTACTTCACCGGGAACGGTTACTATTTTACCTACATCACCGTGCTCATGAAAAAGTTCTTCTGCTTCAGCTAATGTTGCAAAGTTCTTTGTTGATCTTTTACCTGTCGCTATAGCATCTGGATTTTTGTAGTACTTAAAGTGTGGTTCCTTTTGCCAAAGTTCTGTTGGTGTGCACAGTGGTAACAAATCTTGATCAGCTTCTAATAAGCTATCCAATGCATGTAACTTCTGTTCTATAAATACTTGTGTATCATGAAGAGACATCAAAGGATATTTAGCAGACTGTACTCGTAGCTGGGGATAGTCATTACTCTGTAATGCTTTGGTCTTTGACCAATCAGTGAAGATATAATGTATCTTCATGTAGTGTTCAGTGATCTTATCTGGATTCAACCATTTGTAGATGGATCCTTGTTGTGAATACAGAGTATGGTTTGATTTAAATACCCATGCCCATACTGATGTAGATTTATAGTCCTGTACTACTCCATCCATAACAATGTCGTACTTACCTGTTATGGTCCATCTACCTAATTTCTTAGAAGTTCTATTTTCTATATAAATAGGTATTTCATTTTCCATTACATGTATAGGATTTACTATGATTCTTTCTCGAATTTTATTAAGTCCTAATGCATCAAATGCCTTATCCAATGTCTCAGGATTCTTCCACCAACGTTCAAGGGATTCATGTAGAGCTGAACCTACTCGAGATGGTATAAGACGTGATATGTCCATTACGTTATCAGACAGATCATGTTGTACAGTCAGTATGATAGAGCGTGTAGGTTGTAGAAGTGTCGTTGCACTAATAGTGAATGGATCCGCAGAATAATCATAGTCGTCATAGAGAAGCCATACTGCTATGGCTAACTCTAGATTATGTTCGTTTTTGAAATTCATGCT
>Ga0224497_10002753_pt1 | contig 10272 bp, 4 predicted proteins | sample SF_Jul11_sed_USG_4_FD_167970 | JGI IMG/M metagenome (GOLD analysis project Ga0224497, IMG submission 167970) | Sediment microbial communities from San Francisco Bay, California, United States - SF_Jul11_sed_USGS_13 | ecosystem: Environmental > Aquatic > Marine > Sediment | place: USA: California...
AATCAGCTGCATCTTGAACCATTTGCATGGCAAATGTCTGTGATGCAACGTCATTTGTAGAGACAACATTGCCCATGTCCTGTTCGATAATAATCTGAGGATCTACAGGATCTATTGGATGGCCTATCATATCTAAATTAATAAGTAAAGGAATCTGCAACCCGTTGGTACTTGCGGTGTTAGCATATGCTGCCGAGCCTACAAGACCTTGTTCTTCACCTGAAAATGCTGCCAGCTGTATAGAATAACTTGTATCTATGTTTCGTAGTACACGGGCTATTTCCAATAGCCCAGCAACACCAGATGCATTGTCGTCAGCTCCTGGAGCGACTACAGTAGAATCAAGATTATTTGAGAGTGAATCATAGTGGGCACAAATGATTATTTTTTTTCCTGGATCCGTTACTCCAAGCTTAGTGCAGATTACGTTATGACGTGTAAGAGCATTGTAGGTAAAATTATGAAAAGTAACATCTGCATAACCGAAAGACCGAAATTTGCTACGTAACCACTTAGCAACCTCGATGTTCTGTGCCGAAGATGTGTGGCGTGTAGGAAAATTCACTAAATTAGTAACCCAGTTGTTAACCTGAGCCTGTTGAACCTGCTTCACCAAAGCATTAACAAACTCACCAAATGGCGTAAGTGTCTTAGCACTTACCGCCAGTGTGGGTACTCTTGGATAGACTGGGCGTAATCTCTTATCTGGAGGTGAAAAGGATGGGATTCCGTTGTTACTCATGAGATCATTCAACCCTACTTAGTTGGCACATTAGACAATTAGCTACAATACAGTCTGAAAACAACCTACTTCTTCCGGAAGCGGATCTTGAACTCAACCTCACCTTCTACTTCACATTCATTCCACGGGATTTTCGGGCAGCAGAGATCCATAGGGAATATGTCTGAACCGGTAGGCTTTACTGGTTTAGGAAATACAGTGGGAGGAGCTATATAGAATGTCATTCCACCTATCAAGCGATCATCAATAGTACCTGAGATTTCCAAGGTTTGCGGTTTATCAAAATGGGTGATTTCTTGCCCTTCTGCTTGGTCTATGACAAGATCGACCCAACGCCGTTCAAGAGGACCAAGCCTAATTTGGTCTCCTACAAGGTTTGTGTGCCATTGCCATCCTTTTGGCAGTGAGTTCTCGAAGTTTAGTTTAACCATCTCAACTCTGGGATAAGGGTTGTTTACATAGAACCCACGATTCATCTTTCCTTTTGAAGCCGTTGGCACTAGGTTGCGCTGTTCGATGTTATTGTCGAATGGCACCAAGTCTGAATGCGGTACATGATCAGTAGAAACTAGGTCTTGTGTAATGGCACGATCGTTTGGACATTCGACTATGGCTAACACACACTCGTGTCCTACCACTGTAGGCACCCATGGGAAAGGTCCTACTACTACTCCATTTCCGACACCCGGCAGAATATTAGCTATGCTGATAGATGGTGTATCCATTGACGTCCAAGCATCTGGCCAAACTAAACCCATTCCAGGAAGACAATGAAATGCTTTGATAACCACCTGACCAGACCCGGCTGCATCAGTTCCACGGTTTTTGACGCGAACATACAAGTATGCTGTGCTACCTACTGGTGGCTCAACGTGATCAGCGGGACCACCGGCAGCTTGCGCGGCAGCATTTGGATACTGAGTAGTTGTTACCCAAATGTCTTGCGTGTTCCAATAGTTTTCGTCCCAAAGGTTTTCAGTGAACAAGTCGTTACCACTGGGTGAACCATAACCGCCATCACGACCGTCGTTAATGTAAACATCAACCAATCTATCAGGGTAGTTAGGAAGATGGCGTCTGCTAAATGTGTCGTATATCACTTTCTTATGCAATCCGTTTGCATATCTCCAGCCACCAAGATTCCCATCTGCTGCCTCTATTTCTTGACCCATATCTGTAGCTGTCGCCCCACTACGAGCAACATGGAAATTAGCCATCAAATGGAGCCGTATTGTTAAGTCCCTTGCATCTTTCTTCACTCCAGGACGACGACTCGAATCGCCCCCAAGCTTCCGATATAATTCATACATCGTAGCACACCACAATTGTCCTCTGTTATGGCCGTTGGCTCCGGCGAACTCAGCACCATCAAAGAGCCAAGTAATATCGTATCGGCGACCATTCCAAGGGAAACTATCTGTAGTGTTGCCATCGTATGACATCATATGACCACGGCTTGCAAGTGATGAAGAAAGTTTGTCGTCATAATAGATAGCAGCAAGAAAGTCACCAAAGCCCTCAGAAATACCACTGGAGTAGTTGGAAAAAGCAGGTAGAGGTGGGCTTGCAGCCTCTCTCACAGGGAAGTTATCTTGAATGGCATGTCCATATTCATGCAATATTACATGGGCATCTGAGGCGTCAGGTACACCACCTTCCCCAAACGCTAAATCATGATTAGATGAACTATATCTTGAATTGTCAGCCCCACTTTGACCCTGAGGATCCACTGGGATCGCAAAGTTACAGACATTTGTCATTTCCAGTTCTGTCTGAATATAATTCTGGAAACGATCAATATGAAAATAACACATTGCCGCCAGAAAATTTCTATTATTTGAACTGAATCTGAAATTGCCTGTAGGACTAACCGGCTCCGTAAAAGTTGGGGACTCTATTTCGGCCATCTTTACATATTTGCCATCTAAGTGAAGGTTACCGGCAACAGCCGGATCGAGACGATCGACCGTTACTGAAATTCTCTCCACATCTAGTGTGGCAACTGGTGAACTCCCATTAAGAGTTGTATCGCCACTTGTTACGATGGGGTTAGGGTCAAATACATCGGAATTACCTGAAGCATACTGAAATAAATCTATAACATTGATCACCTGTCCGCTCAATGCATCAATCAGTATGCGCCAATCGTGTGAGGGATACTTAGTAGTGACAGTTATATCCCACACAAGATAGTGTTCCCCTTCTTTTGGTGCGTGGTCATCTGCCTTTGTTTCAGACCTGTAACTTGCAACAGCAGCAAGAAACGTATCGGAGTCAAGTGAAGACTCTATATTTTTGGATGGTTTAGGTGGACGGTTTTCGGATTTATGATATTGATAAATAATTAGTTGTGGGTCGCTGATTTCTGCCTTCTTATAACCTCTTACTAAGCGGTTAATTAGAACTCTGGCCTCTTTGGCACTGATCTTGACTTTTTCTGGGTTGAGTTCCCTTGGAATGTCATAATGATAATTGTTATAGATTGAGTAGACACGACCGTCTGCATATATGTTAACAACGACTTCACTCGAATCGACAGGAATTCTTTTGAATTCCTGTGTAAAACGGACAGAATATGCATTTTCACCATTTACTACGGTTTGGTTGCGCAGGTCCTGCAGTTCTGTCTTCCACTTGAATAATTCTGCATTCTCCTTCAGTAATTGGTAAGCAATATCATCAGGAGCAAATGGTGCCTTGGCCATTGATTCAGGGAAAGGGTTGAACCATGTACGGATAGCATCTGATTGAGAATCACGAGTAACCCTAACTCCCGGCACCAGTGCGATCTTAGACATTAGTTTTCAAAAGCTAATTGTTGAATATAATCATAATGGCATTTATTATGAAATTATGTTCAATAATGTTCAAGAAATTAAATGAATTTTAAATTAATAACGCGATAATAATAATAACTCTAAATTTATTAGAATATATGGTATTGCAGTGATAATTCGTGTAATAAGGTTTCATGAAATACCATTCAATAAAATAAAATCATTGAATAAAATGGATTTCTTTTTTTATGTTATGTTAACCGTGTTTATGATACTGTTGGTTGACAGCATTTCTTCAAATCCTATGTCAGGAAATATTTCCAACACAGTTTATGCATTGCAAATTGCTTGTGGTGAATCGGGTTGGCAAGATATGGAAATAGAGGCCAAATGGAGTACCGATAAAATGACTTTCGATAATATTGTTAAAGCTTTTCCTTCGGGTGGTGAGAAATATGGATATAATTTAGAGGTTAGATGGGACGGCAATCCAAAAAAATATGTGGATAATTATTACGATAAAGATAATACTTTATTTGACAATCTTCATATGCTCCGAGATAGAACACGATATAGTGTTCCCCAAAATGATATACTACCTCCTGATAGTTCACTTTCAGAATTGCAATCTGCACCATGGACTCCTGATTGGCAGAAGGTTCAATACAAGAGTGACCCAAGTCGACTATCATCTGTTTGGTTTCGTGCAGAAAACGGCGCTCTGAAATTAAGTTCTGTACAAGTTACCCAAACACTTTCTGGAAACCCGCCACATACTTCACAGGATAACCCCATAGCATTATTACAAAGTGATCATCCTAATTTTGTTTTTCCACTCACTGAAAATGATATTGTACTTGATGTAACACAATTTCGATATAGAGTACTATTACATGACAATACTGGTGAACCTGTCTACGAGTTATCTTTGGATAGAATAACTTCAAGTGACTCTCCAACAGAATCTTTTGGAGTAGAACTAGAAGCCCTTCATGATAATCAACCACATAATGCAAATAATATCACAGAACTTTTTAGTATTGCAGAACAGCTCCAAAATGAGTTTAATCTAATACCATCTACTACAAGTAAAGGCGGCATAATTGTACAAGAAAGTAATTGTGGTCCTGTTATCTTTGAATTCGACAGGGAAAGATATCCGTCAAATGATATTGCAATCATTACTCAAGTTGGTTCAAATAAATTTCTAGATCCAGATTCTGTTGACCTTATTGATGTAAATGTTTGGTCTGACTCTGATGCTGGAGGAATAGACATATTTCTAGTAGAAACTGGTGATAATACTAGAATTTTTACAGGCGAGATAATTTTGACAACAACTGATGAATCATCAGGTCACAGACTTAGAGTTGCAGAAGGTGGTGCCATAATAGCAGAAGCTGCTGATGGTGCATCAGATACTGCCAGAATAGGAGATTCACTTTCACTACCTATTATCAGATTTGATAAAGATTCATACTTTACATCAGAGACACCATCTATAACACTAGAATATGGAAATATTGATGATGATCTCATAGACACTATTTTAGTAAATGTAATCTCTTCTTCAGATTCTGACGGTACAAGTATATCACTTATAGAAACAGGTACTGATACCGGAATTTTTGTTGGGTCTTTAGACCTTACTACTGATGAATCTGTAAGCAATGCACTCTTAGTATCAGATGGAGATATCATGACAGTAACTTTTGAGAATGTGTTAGACACTGCACATATAGTTTCATCAGCTAATTCTAATTTGTTTGTTTCCGCAGAAAACTCACAGTTTGATAACTACATGTCAGGGCCTCAAGTAATTGAGGTCGTTGTAATTGATTCAGACATAAATGATACAGATGAGGCCAAAGGTGAGCCAGACGTTACTATAAACGGCAAGATCATGAGAATGGTTCAAGCTGTAGATGGTAACTGGTATGGTTACTTTGCAGATACAACCATGGCTGAAACTGCGGATGCTATAACAACCGTTGCAGGTGAAGGACTTGACTTTGGTGATGTCTGTACAGCAGCTGAAGGTACTGCCTTTACTGGTCTTGATCTTGGCGATATTGATGATGTTGCACTTGACACCACTGGTGATTGTACTACTGATGCTAGCCCAGCCATCACTGATGATCCTGCTGCTCTAAATGTTCTTAGGGAAGCAAAAGATGCCAACATGTCAGTACCATCACAAATAACTAATCCTGTTGGTTTAACTCCAACTACATGGCCATTCATACAACTCTATGACTTAAATCCAACAGGCAACGTAGTAGTTCAGTATCACAAAGGCGGTGGTGTTCAAACAACAACACTCACATTTGATACTGTTGATCAATTTGTTAACCTTGAGCTTGATAGAATAAAGTATTCGCACAATACGGAAGTTTATCTTACTATCACAGATGTTCAACTAAACATTGATCCTACAGATGAGGATTCTTGGACATTTGGTACTAATCCTGACAACAAGACGATGGTATATCAAGTGTTCACTGAAAATGGTGATGCTGCAGCTGATGGAACACTAGGTGCTGTAGACATTAGACCCTTAAGAGATGATTTGATGTTTGGAGATAATGCTGACTTTAGCATTAATGCTGATGTACAACAAAGTGGTACACTGGTAGTTCGATTAGACGATAATGATTATCAGCAAATCATAAACTTTGATGGTCCAGGATTTGATGCTACAACAGCTGTTACCGAGGGCGGTTCTTTTACTGCAAGAAGTCAACCTGTTACATTGACTGAGACAAGAAGTTCTTCTGGAGTCTTTGTAAATTATGATAAGAACAATGATGCTAATATCGTTATAACAAATAATGCGATACTTGGAAGCTCTGCAAGTATAATTTACAATACTGATGTTATCCACACGATTGAGGTGAAGAAAACATCTTTTGCGGTAATTGGTGATTATGGTGATGCTACTTCAGAGGAGGAAGAGGTGTCAAATCTTGTAAAGAGATGGAATCCTGATTTCATTATAACTGTGGGTGACAACAATTATCCAGATGGAGAAGCCTCCACTATAGATAATAATGTTGGCCAATATTATCATGAATTTATTGGAAACTATCGTGGTAATTTTGGTGAGGGAAGCATATCAAATAGATTTTTCCCTACACTAGGAAATCATGATTGGGATAATCCCCCTTCAATTGGAGGCGATATTTCACCTTATCTGGAATATTTTACACTACCAGGAAATGAGAGATATTATAATTTTGTCAAAGATCCTGTACACTTTTTTGCATATGATAGTGATAGAAGAGAGCCTGATGGTATAGATATTAATTCAATTCAAGCAATTTGGCTGCAAACTGGGCTAAGTAATTCTGACTCAAGATGGAATATAGTATTTTTTCATCATTCACCATACTCTTCTGGTTCGCATGGATCTGATCTCAACTTGATTCCATTACAAGAAATACCATTTGGAGAATGGGGTGCTGATGTTGTTTTAGGCGGCCATGATCACCATTATGAAAGATTACTGATAAATGATGGTTCTGGACCAACGCCATATTTTGTTAATGGAATTGGAGGAGCAGATATTAGATCAGTTCCAATTCCAATTCGAGAGGGATCTGAATTCACGTATGACGACCAACCAGGAGCCATGTTGATTGAAGCAGATAACGATTGTCTTTCATTTAAATTCATAAATACCGCAAATGTGGAAATTGATTCATACTCTATTGGAAGTTGTCCACTATCCAAAAGCCATCAAATATTTCAGTGCGTTGCCAATCACAAATTATGTAAAGTATTTGATTTAGGTCTTTTAATAAAAGTCAAAATCGACAAACCGGTACCACTATGTGATGTTATTGATTGTGATCCAATATGTTTAAGCTGTCCCAGAGTAATTATAACAAAAGATACAGTAATTGACATACAAAGAGAATTTCCTCCCTTAAAACAATACAATGTAGGAATTTCTGCAAAGGAGATCATACCATCACATGGAAATGTTCTGGTCATAGCTAATGATAGAGATATTCCATCAAGTGTTACGATGCAAACGGCTGAAAAACTTGTGAATGAACGAGGATGGAAATATTTTAATTTATTTAAAAAGTAGATCTGAAATTTGAGATATTATATTAAGTACGACTGATTGTCTTGCTTGTTTCTGTACCCGTCATACAATGTTCCTAATCCTACTAACACAATTCCAATAACAATTAAGAATATCTTTCCAGTGTTGGTTTTTCCTGTAATGTCAATTCCATTTTGGTCTTTGAGGTTTACTTAAACTCTTCAGGTCTTTGTCTAAACTATATTAGATTGCTCATGCTGTTTACGCGGTAGGCTATGAGTTTTTGCCAAGTCCTCTTTCTTTACTGCGAGATTTTCTTTCAGTGATTTATTCAAGATTTTCCAATATATTTTCAAGAACAAAATTATAAATTCAGAATCCAAAGTCGATTACTATCTTATTGTATTATTACGCGTTAAAAGTGGTAATCTCATCTCCAACATAGATATATGCAAAAAGTTCCTGGTTTCCAGTAGTCTCGATAGTCATCCATCCTGTAGGGCCGAGTCCCTCTAGAACATACATTACATTTATCTTCTCAGTATTTCTTTCCATTACCTTGACTCTTGTTCTTTGTATGATTACTTCTTCAGAGTGAGAGAATATCCTAATCGGTTGCTGTTTCCCATCTTCATGAATTCGGATTAACTGGATCTTCAATTTTTGATTCTTCTCCTCATTTTTGTAAAAAAATTATTTCTTTTGTTTGAAATCTTAAATTCAAAACTAGTCCCGTGTTCATCATTATGGTATACTATTAGTATACCATATGATATATACTTTTAGTATACTGACATTCACAGAGATTGTGAAAAGTGTGGAATTTGTTACAAAGGTTTCCAACATGGGGGACAAAAAGATCATAATTATTCCAAAGCATTACCATGAGTTATTAAAAAAACGTAATCTTTTGGGCGATGAGATTAGCGTTACATTAGAGCAAATTTCTTAAAGAATTTTAAAATAATGATGAAAACATTGAAAGATTTACGTAGACATAGGATTTCTACGTAAATTTTATTTACGATCTTTGCGTTATTATTGTCTCTAATGGCAGGGAACATATCTACTCATTTTGAATCTTGTATTAACAAAGCAACTACAAAAAACATCGGAGCCTGTTTAAAGACAGGAGACAGAGTCTAAGTGCTAAACAAAAAGACACACCAGTTAAACATACGGCTAAATCAAGAAAATTTCATTTTATTAAACAAAATATCTAAAGACACAAAACAGGGTCCCAGCACGATAGGCTCTCAGATAATATCGCAATGGATTGAATTTTATGGTTACAAGATACACAAGGGCGATGTTATATTCCCAAAGCAGATTCTGAAAAAAATTATCGGCATCTTGGATAAATCAAAGATTAACCAGGTTTCTGAATTCATGGCAAGACACATCATAAAGGAGATAAAACTGCAGGAGGGTGACGTAACATATTCTGTTTTGTCTGATCATATTCTAAAATGGAACAAGGTAAACCGTCTGCAACTAAATAGACTTAGACAAAACAACAATGACAATGGTGATTGCTCAGATGTGTTCATCTCCAAACATAATCTTGGATGTAACTGGTCTGAATTGGAATGTAAGACATACACAAAGGCTTTTGAGTTGATTGGAGAGAATGTAATTTCCAGTGAGTACGATGAGGATATGTTTTGCATTAAAGTGATAAACAGAAATGACAGATAATAAAATACATCTAAATTTTTTTAAAAAAAACTAGGCATACATGCTAGCATCTGTAACATTTGTAACAAACATAACTAGGGTGGTTATATGCAATTGATACCATATTCTGTTGCATGACAGATTCACAAAGACAAAACATCAAAACAAATTCTACAATAAATAAAACAGAAAATTTGCAATCATTATTACAAGACACATGTCTTTGCCAAAACAAAAAACCTCAATTAGTTACAACAGTTGAGGAAAAAGAGATTGTATGCAGGAATTGCGGAGTTGTATTTGGGTTTGATGAAGAAGATAACAATAGTAACACCATTCCATACCAGCACATTACAAAATCTAAAATCAACTTGTATCAAAAAAGACAAAAGGGCGGAAACCCCCATGATGTAAAAAATATAACGCATATTTCCAATCTGAGATTAGAGAAAAATAATAATTCTGATATTATTCCATTTGCAGACATTTGTGACAAGCTAAAATTATCTGACATCACATCTGAGAACTGCTGGAAGTCATACTGTGCTTTGAAAAGACAGACAAGCAAATTTACCCGAGCAAAGGCAATGTGTCTTGTTATCTACCAAACCTGCAGAGACAGCTGCATTCCATTTGATGAGGATAAAATCCGAGATATAGTGTGCCAAAGTCTGGGCGTAAAAAATGCACCAATGCTAAAAAGCATCATCTTCAAGACAGGAAAAGAAAAATGTCATATCGAGTCAAATATCAGGGAGTCATTCTACCTGAATTTGCATCTCTCTCAGGCACAAAGAGATCATGATATAGAGGATATCACCATCCTGAGACGGATTGCAGCAAGATACTATGAAACTATTACAAATCCACTCTCTTCTTTTTCCATAAAAAATAATGGACTGTCATTTGTCATGATAAATAATAGTAATAATTCAGATTATAACACCCTGGCCAAAAGGGCCGTGACACTGGCAATTCAGAGGTGCATCAAACAATGAGCCACAACATCCTAGAGTCAAAGA
>Ga0224497_10002754_pt1 | contig 10260 bp, 11 predicted proteins | sample SF_Jul11_sed_USG_4_FD_167970 | JGI IMG/M metagenome (GOLD analysis project Ga0224497, IMG submission 167970) | Sediment microbial communities from San Francisco Bay, California, United States - SF_Jul11_sed_USGS_13 | ecosystem: Environmental > Aquatic > Marine > Sediment | place: USA...
CCATTAGAGAATCAAATTTTAGATTTAACAAAGTCATGATCATAACAAGTCAATTCTAACTTGTTTCCATCAGGGTCATCAAAATAAATCGAATAAGAAAGATCATGGTCTACAATTTTTTTCTTAGTAACTTTATCTTTTAAGAAAAACAATTCCATATTATCTAAACGATTGATAAAGTCTACAAACTTCTCTCCGGATGTTCTAAATGCTATTCTGTTAATAGAACTATTGTTGTCTTTGCTGCCCTCAAATAACGCAATTTTGATATCATTGTTTAGGTCCCCTACAAACAAAGGACCGTTGTTTTCTGACCAGAACTTCAATTCCCTTATGATTTGAAATCCAAAGATTTCCTCGTACCATTTTGAGGCTTTTGCTCTGTCTTTTACGAATATTTCGATATGATCAATGCCTTCAATTGAAAAATCTGCCATTCATGAACGGTTTGGATTTATTGCTATTAGTAATTGCCTGAATCAATTCAACAACCATCAAGATTGCTGTGACTCTTCGGAGTTTGATGGAAAGATGATATACTATCTAATCGATTATCCAGACAGGAGTTCTTTAAATGACTTTTCCACATCCGTGAAAAACTAGAACGGGATAAAATCATCCACAGACGAGACGATTATCACGCCCTTGCTTTCCCCGCCTATGGTCTTCTTTATCGTGCCAGATACGTCCTGAATTCTGTCTGACTCTATGACGGTAGCCACTATCTTTCGCGAAACGTATGGAATCTCAATGACTCCTCCAGTACCTCTGCCGGATTTTGCCTTTCCTTTTTCCTTTCCGGCGCTCTTTACGTCATATATTATAGAATCAAGACCCAATTCCCTCAGTGCCGCAATCACGGCATCAACCTTTTCATTTCTTACCAGTACTGCCAGTCTTTTCATTTCAGACATCTAACTTGAAACTCCCACGTGACACGTCATGGCTGATTCTTCTCTGAGCACTATGTTGTAATATAATGAATGATAATTAAGTCTGTTTAATTTCAAAAATGATCAAACATTCTGTTCTTAGTTGTATCTCTGATAGAATCCTGTACTATGTGTAGAAACTTTGAGGGCTAACACTTGTACTCTTAACAGAGGGTTATAGATTCTCCTAAAGAGAATCACAGGCCCTATGCCAATAGTTGAGGACTTTGATGAATTCTCTTGAGATTAAAGACTCTCAATCACAAAAATCCAATTGGCGTGTCATAGATATCAAAATTGAAAAATGGTTCGTCATCATTGTCATCCTCATAATACCAATAAGTCACAACTGCCCACATCTCTTTGTCTATCTCAAATTCCTCAGTAGTTGAGACTCCATTGTCTGATTCAATGTGGATTGTATGTCTTCCCTTATCTAACTCAAAGTAAAATGGATGAAAACTATGCTGACCCTCAACCTCAAAGAAATCTGAAACTATTGTTGTATCATCTAGAATAACTGTAATATCTATTGGATCGTGAATAAAACTCTGATTTGAGACATAAAGAGTAAACGGGATGAGTCCCTCTGAGGTACCAGAATTTTCAGAGTCTGTTGGGTATGGTATTACTGTAAATTTTTCTTCAACTGACGATGTTTTGGTTTCATACCTTACCGTGTATTCTCCAGGTATGTCAACTATTGGTCCGTCTTGAACATCTCCAACAACCATAATCTCATTATTCCAAAATATCTTTGGTATGATCCATGGAGGCTGACCGTCACTTATTATTGCCGATGACCATACTGTTGTTGTCTTGTTTTCATCAAATATGTGAATTTCATGGTAATCACATGACAGATTACATCCTGTTTGTTTTCCGGTGAACGTTATTGGTTCTCCCACATGGTAGGACTTTTTGAGATTTTCAATATCAAGCGTAGAATACGGGATAAAATAAAGACCCAAGAGGGTTATTCCTATTATGATGAATGCAGGAATAATTTTATTCATCAAAGATAATCTTCATGGCCGGACTATAAGGATATGACTGGCTCTTTGTTTTGTCAGACGAATCTGAATTAAGATTCTTTCTAGGAGAATCATAGACTGTCTGTCAAGACTTTGACAAATTCTCTCAAGAATTGAATTTCAAAAAAGCCAATAAACAAAATCTTATTTTAACAGCTAACACTACTCCATTCTGTGGATTTTAAGATATTTTATGAGAAAATAATGAATATTGATGAGTCAATCCAATACGCCATAATTCTGAGCAAAAATGGAGAGATTATCCATGGAGGTTACAGAAAGGACATGGCCCCCGTACTCCCAGAGGATGAGCTAAAGATGGTTCACTTTTATGCCGTGCAAAGATGGGACACAAGAAAAAACATCGAACACAGAATTGGAAAGACAAAGTATTCTATGGCCGAATATGAGAAGATGAAGCGAATTTCATTTCCAATCAATGACAAATACTTGCTAATGGTTCACACTGAAACTCAAAATGACCACCAGAAGATAATATCTGAGATATTGGGTTTGATCAAAGATATTTCAGATGACTGAGATATTGCTATCTGTCAAGACTATGATGAATTCTCTCAAGATTTTTCATGGATTCCTTTGTGGAGAATCAAGTCTATGTAAATTACGTGTTCATCACAACTTAACATAAAACGTATACAAATCGTTTAATCAATTGTAGAGTAACACTATTCCATGGAACTACAATGCGGTTGTACCGTAGATGACACTGGTGGAATGCTACTGATAGAGTGTAAAGAACACAAGGAAGGAAAATTCAGAAATTAACTCTTTTATTATTTTTCAAAATTAGATACCAGTAACAGATGGTTTGAACCATCATGATTCATAACTAAACAGAAAAAAGATACTGCAAAACAAGGTTATTCGACCACCAGTACATTTTCTAGCCAATCAGTATGATGAATTTGAAAACTACTCGGGTTTCCTGGAATTCCATTCCAAATTGCTAAAGATACATCATAGATTCCTTTTTCAGTTTCTTCAGATATCTCAAAAGTTCTTTTGTATTTTCCATTTCCTGGATTCAACAACACTTCAATATCGTTTTTAGAGTCAATTATTTCCATGTCTCCTGTCCACTCTGTTGGCCTGATGCTCATTCCTAAGACTACTGCTTTGGTGGAATCAGGATTACAAATGTCATAAGTTATTTCTATGTTATCTCCTCTCTTTACTTTGGTGGGAGGCAAAGTAATATTTGTTATTGTTAGGATATCACAATTAGGGGGTGGTTGTTCATTACTGACATTTTGTTCAACTGTTAATTCTCCAGGAGATATTTGAAGTCGGGTAATATCAGATCCAAAAAAAACTACTATCAGTAGTGCAATTAGAACAACAGATCCACCTACAATTGCTATCTGAACAGAGCTTTTCACAAGGATTTTTCAATAGTATTTGCAAGTAAAGGTTTCTCTACCATTTAATGATTCAATTCAAGACAAACAATATCATAAAATAATTTGATCAAAAAAAGAGTAACCAGAAAATCATAAGATATAGTTACGAGCCCTACTGTAGGGGGAAACAACAACACTCCAATCTATCATGATCAATTCCTATGGTCTTGATATACTCAAAAAACGACAAGAACCGAATTAAGAAAATAAAACGTAAAACTATGGGATATAGTATATTGCGAACTTGAAGAATTTTAATCCATTTTGGGGATCTTCATCATTTTCGTGCCTGATTAGCCCGTAATCTAGTACAGTACATACAGTATGTAAGGTATGTACAGTATTTTGACAGTACAGCATGTATTGTACGTAAAGTACTCTTGGTTAAATGAAGAAAAGACATACCATTTCATGAAAAAGACGGAAACAATTGCAATCATCAGACCATGGTTGGGAGGAAACAATCAATATTCCTTGTATGTCACAATCCCCTCAAAGATTGTGAAAAGACTAAACATCACAGAAGATACTATGTTGAAAATTAGACTTCTTGAAGATCAGACCATAACAATTTCAAAACATCTTCAAGATAACAAAAAATTACAAAAAACTGAAGAATCAAAAACAAAAGAACAGGTACAAAAACATTATTTCAAGAAAGACGAAACTCCAAATCCATTAGATGGACACGAGTTCTAGACTACAAACACCAAAACATCTTTTCTTTTTTCTGGTTCTATTTGTGATTCTTGTATTTCTTTGATTCTGTTAGTTGTGGCCCATCCATGATAAGCTGCAAACCCCATCTTTGGCCATTTTACCATGTTCTTTCTTGCAGCTTCTGGGTGTGATGCAAGCTCAGATGCTGATTCTATTTCTACTGAGATTGCCTTATCAGTATCATAGGAATATGCTATCAGGTCAGTCCTGTCCTCGTCTTTTTTTACTGATTGATCTGCAATGGTGAGAAAATATCCTTTGGAAAGGTAGCTGTTCATTGCCTTTTCTGTAAGATATGGAATATCATCAGCTGTTCCAATCTTTGTACTATCAAATGTGAAATATTTGGATTTTGTATCATCTGATAGAAAGTATTTTGCATTTCTGTTCTCATCATCCACTACATTCAGCATCTTTTTCTCAACCATTCCATGCAAGACGTCAGATACATCATCTCGTTGGGTGGCCTGTAGTCTTTCAGTAATTTGTCCCAGCTGGAGTGGCTTTGTTCCATTATGGTATAGCACCAGCATTATTTCCCACTGTTCCTTTTCAGGTAGTGAGACAGTTAGATATTTCATCCATTTGATTGATTCAGTTTGGGCTTCTGAAATGAGAGATGTGGTTTGTGGTTCAGTTCTATGATATTTTTTCTTTTGAGATGCGATGAACTGATTCATTTGTTCCCCATTATTTGGCATATCAGGCGGTGTGGGCAACCAAAACTGGATAGGAGTAGGCTGTTCCTGGCCTGGTGCTGCCCTCATCTTGTATGTCCAGTGAAAATCCTCCTGGGAGGCCATCTGCTGTGTCAGTTCTTTTGAGAACTTGGGATCCCAGATGTTTCCCAAACGTGAGGCATCTTTGCCTGAGATTCTTCCTGCAAGCTGGGTTCCAGAGTTTCCTACAATCTCCTCTAGCAGTTTGTCATCAATTTGTGCCATTGTTTGGTGTGCCAACAGCAATCCTAAACGATATGATCTGGCTTGTGATAATATCAACGGTAGAATCTGCAAATCCTTGACAATTTGAAATTCATCTAGAGCTAGAATGACTTGGTTTCTATTTTCTTCTTTTGTGTGAGATGCCCTTTCTAGTATGGTAAACCACAATTTGATAACAAAAGCTTGGATTGCTAATGGTTGTATGTGATGTGCAAGATTCAACGTAGATATTCGAACTATGGTATAATGACCAGGTTGTATCAATTCCTCGAATGATACAGTTCCATATCTCTGACAAAATACTTTTTTTAAAATTGGATCTGTTGCAAACTGTTCCACCCTGTTTAGTAACGGAACAAAAGAGTCTGGCTTTAGTGATGCAATAGAAGATAGTGCTTGCTTTAGCTCGTCTCCTGGCATTCCCAAGGCCTTGAACATTATCTGAAGATACTTTTCTCCTTCTTCTTGCAGCTGGATGATAATATCATACATGTCGATAAATGTTGGTGCATCATTTTTGTAGTACATGTAAAATAACAACACTCTGAATATTCGCTCCATCTGAACAAAGGTCTGTTGCTGTCCATACCATTCCTTTACCATCTCCAAGAAATATCCTACATAACGTGACACGGTTTCATCTCTGTTACCTGGAGAATATTTTGGCAACTCCAATGGATTGATGGAAAATCCCGTATCTAATGGTTCCAGATAATGAATCATGTCATTATCCATTGAAAGCTTGGAACATTGCTGGATGAATTTTTCTGAATCCTCACCCTTTGGATCCAAGTAAATGAAAGCATTTGGAAACTCTCCATTAAGATTTGTCTCTTCGAGATGCTTTGCAATTACTCTGATTAGTGATGTCTTGCCGCTGCCGGTCCCACCAACGCAGTATATGTGACGTGAAAAATCAATTGGCGATATTATGGCGGACTGTTCTTCTACCAGATTGCATTGTGTGCCATATGATACTTTTTGAGATTCCTCAAAATATCCAATGTTGAATCCCCTCTTGTTTACAAGTTTTGAGGGTAATGATACGTTCCTAGTTGTCTGAATGTTTCTAGTTGTGGTTGGGTTTGGAAGATGGACAAACAATGGCAGTTCACTTGGACTCAAGATAAGAAAAGGTATTGGCTTTCTTGTTTTATATTCTGCAGTGAGTATAGTCTTTTCAAAATAATCTTTTATTGTCTGATTCATGAAATTTTTTGGATTTGGAATTAATCTCAAATCAAACATTGACAATCTGGGATAGTCCTTTTTGGTGCGATTGTTAATTGTAAGTGGAGCTCCTACCTTTTTGTAATTTTTATGGTAAAATGATTTGTAACTGTAAGAATATTGCGTGAGATGATCATGCTTTGATTTTATCTGATCAAAGGACAGTGTTGGTTTGCCGTTTCTGTAATTGTTGTCATCCTCTTCATCATCTTCTTTTTTCGTTGTTCCAATCAATCCCCTAACACTCATCACAATCTGAGTGTCCTGTGTCTTTTTTGTGGAATCTCTCAGCAAATCCTTGTAGTTGTTATAAAAATCCAAACCATTTTCAGGATTCTCGTATGACTTTGTATTTGTAATGTCATCAACCCATGTTCTGTACTTTTTGCTTGTGATGTGTTTTATTCTTGTGTCTAGTCTTCTCTGGTGGTTTCTAAGATATGATATGAAGTTGTATGGTGCAAAGACAAATTGAATCCATGCGTTTTGATATATCTGAATAGAGTTTGAAAGATTTGTGATCAGCTGGTTTTGTTGCAGTGCAGTATCCAAAACGGCAGAGTAATGTCCATGGTGCAAAGACACATCAAATATCTCATACGAGTTATTTTTTGGGGAAAACCACTGTGGTATTGTTTCTTGCTGAGATACAAAAGAAACATTTGGATAGACATTTTGAAATGAAATCTTGTAGTTTGCCAAATCTAGTTTGTTTTGAGAAGATAAAACATACTTCAACTGCTTGGTTATGCCATCCCAACAAACCTGAATCTATACAGCATGAAACCAAAAAAACATGAGGTAAAAAATGACATCACATGGTATGCTGATAATGCACTTTGATAGTCAAAAATGTACAGTATGCCACCAATACTGGCACCAACAATCCACAACAAATCAGGAATTTTTCTTGTCTTGCAATCATAGATTGATGCAATTCCAAACAATGCAAGCAAAAGAATAATTCTGATCTGAAATAATTCTAACATGATTATTCATTGCAAATATCATAAAAACCAAAAGAGAAAAAGACCTAATCTAAATGCCACATTGCTGGCACTCTAATTGGGTCCTTTTGAGAATAATTTTCCAATTTGAGGATTGAATTTCTTGTTTTCAATGGTATGAGTGATGCATTTTTCATACGTGTCATTACACCAATTATACAAAGAGTCAAGATCCTCATCATATTTTACAAGAAAACTTATCATTGGTTTTGTCATTTTGATAAAATCACCACACATCAGATACACCAGATTTCTTTCTTTCAACTGTTGAAGGGATTTTGAAATGCTTCTTCTTTTGTAAATTGCAGTAGATGAAGAATTGTTACGACCATAATCTTTCTGATAATATTGTCTGAATGAAGAGAATTGATAAAACAGATCTGAATTGTTCTTAACTTTGTGATATATCTCTGCCAAAAGATACAGTGAAAGAAATGACAACCCGTCAAGTCTATGACAGATTACAAACCATCTTCCTTTCTGAGTGATGGAATATCTTCCTCTACAATTTGATTTTAGATATTGTGAGTATTTCAATTCCAATGTAATATTTTTTGTGTAAAGATATGATTTTTTTATTTTCTCAACAATCTCAAAAAGAGAAAATTCTGAAACGTCATAAGACGCCTCAAGAATTTTTGCTGCAGTGGAGTTTTTCTTTATGTTGTTTCTGTACAGCATCAGACCCTTGATGTAGTGATCATCTTCTTGCAAAGCCTATTGCTCATTCCAAAATATCGTATATCGCTGGGTCTGGTCTTTCTGGGATTCTACAAATGACTTGAGTGAATCACTGCCTGAGATATTTTTGTGACGGATTGTCGATAGTCTGTTGTTGTTTTTGCCGTTATTGTTACTACCTTCATCACCATCATTCTCACCTATTCCAAGAAATTTTGCCACATCTAACGGAATGGAATAGAGTTTCTTTGAGGGCATCTGTTCAGTCTTTATGATTCCCTTGGTGGATTTGGAATCCACTTTGGTCACTGCACCGTTTTTCTTGTCAACTAGATAGTTTGGCTGTCCTCGCTCATCTGGAATGACTAGCATGTTTGGAATCGTATCAATAATCTGTCTTGTCTTTTGTGATACTGGTTTGCTTTTTTGATTGTCTCTTTTTTCTTTTGAATTCCCATTTGGTGTATTGTTTCTTTTTGATGTTGCAGTAGTTGCTGATGATTTTTCTTCTTCAGGCTTTTTTCCAATATCTTCCATTTCAACAAATTCTGCAACAGTGGAATCTTCTCTTTTGTTTTCTGTTCGAGTTGCATCTTGTCTTACCAACTGCAGTATGGAGTCAATCTGTTCAGGAGTCATCCAAAAGAATTTTGTATCATTGATTGACTGCAAATCTGATTCAATAATTTGTATAAGTTGCAGTTGTTGTTTCTCATCTGAGACTCTGGAAATCTTTTCAAGCATATAGATTGGAATGCTTGCCTGGATTGCAGTTAGTCCTTTTCTCTTTGAGAGTTCTGCTACTAGTTGTTCAAGTTTTGAGATTGCAGCTTCTGAAATGTTGTTGGTAGTTGTTAGTAGACGTGTGTATTGGTTTTTCTCTATTCCAAGAATTTTTAGAACAGATGTTTTGTCTGTCTTTAGTCTTTCTTGCAATGAATCAACTGAACTGTAAATCAGAGGTGTGTTGATAACATCATTTGACATTACATCTCTGAAATGCTGCACCATCACATCTGATATGTTCTCATATTCCTCAATGGTGCATCTTACTTTCTTTTTTGATTGCATGCATCCAAGAACCACATCATAGTGATTGATTGCATAGACTTTTTCATTGACTCTTCCCAATCTGACTGTTGGAAGATCTTCTGTGTTCCTTGACGCGTATTTTTGGATGTTTGACTCCATGATGATACTGACATTTTCTGCAAGCAATGTAATTGAACTCGATTCGACTAGATTGTGTAGATGAGTTACATCATTGTTTGTAGTTTCAACAGGTGATGAGGATATATCTGCACTCAATTGCTATAACACCTCAGTTTTGCCATGGCAGTCGCCTTTTTTGTCAGGGTCTTATAGTCAGTATTTGGAAATGATCTCATCAAAACATCCAGATATTTCTCTGAGTTTTTTCTGAATATGGACACATCAGAGATATTGTACTCTTTTTGTGCCTGTTGAACAAACAGATTGAGGTAGAATCGCCTTTTTGTCTCCTGAGAGTCAAATGCTGGAGAAAAACCAGTCTTGAAGATGATTCCTCTCTGGTCTGATGCGTTCTTTACGCCAAGGCTACTGCAGACGATTTCTTGCACTGATTTTTCATCGTATGGTATTGCCCTGTTTTGCAGGGTTTGGTATATTGCATGGCACATCTTTTTTGCCTTTGTCAGACTGGATTTGTCATGAGTATATGCAGACCAACAGTCTTCTGAAATAGTGCTATTCAGTGACATCTTTCTGCAAATATCTGAGAAAACCAGGAGATTCTGATCTGATTCATGGATGTGAAATTTTGTTGATGAGATTATCTTTTGCTCATCTTTTGGATCTCCACCAACTTGCTTTCTTTGGTGAAGGTTGAGATTTGTCTTGCATAACATTTCATATGGTATTGTGTTTTCAATGTCTTGTTGGAAGATTTCATTTTCTAAAACCACACCACATACTTTGCAGACAGTCTCGTTTTCAAAGGGGAGAAAAACAATTTCTGGTTTTGCACAATAGCATTGTACAGAAATTAATTTTTGACTCATGTCGGGAGCTCGATATCATTGAGTTATAAGGTTATAAGCGAAAGGAATTAATTTGTGAGGCTTTTTGTAGTTTGAAAATATCTACTAGAATTAATTTATTTAAAACCATTTGTTGAACTTATAATTCTATTATTTTTATTTTATAGTTCAATCCCATGAATCTCTTTCATGTGTAATACAAGATTGGAGTGTTTTTTAAAAGTAGAACCACATTCTTTGCATCTGTACAATCTTTGTTGTCTTGCAGAT
>Ga0224497_10002755_pt1 | contig 10243 bp, 9 predicted proteins | sample SF_Jul11_sed_USG_4_FD_167970 | JGI IMG/M metagenome (GOLD analysis project Ga0224497, IMG submission 167970) | Sediment microbial communities from San Francisco Bay, California, United States - SF_Jul11_sed_USGS_13 | ecosystem: Environmental > Aquatic > Marine > Sediment | place: USA: California...
CGATGCACAAGCAACAAATGCCAGGAAAACGAGGATTGAATTCAGCGAGATTCTCATTTGGCCACCGCAGGATCAGGTGCTAAGGCGGATATCATTTGGACATTCCGAGTGGGCACGAATTCCGGTCAAGTCAGGCTCACGCGGGAAAATTTGCGCTTGCCCACCTGAAAAACACACTTACTTCCGGCATCGATTTGCAGCGATCGGTCATTGATCCGGATCCCATCGATTCGAACCGCGCCCTGCTCGATCATTCGAAATGCCTCGGAGGTACTATTGACGAGGCCGGCATCCTTCAGGAGATGCGCGATCCCGAGCCGACCATTCTTGCTTTTGAGTGTCAGCTCAGGCATCTCCTCAGGCATTGCACCCTGTTGAAACCTGGCGACAAATTCGGCTTTGGCGCTTGCTGCCGCAGAGGCATCGTGAAATCGCGCAACAATTTCCGTGGCGAGTTCGAATTTCGCATCACGTGGATTGAGCCCCTCCACGACCCGCTTCCTCAATAAAGCGAGATCTTCGAGACTGCGAAAACTCAGCAGCTCGAAGTAGCGCCACATGAGCTCGTCAGAAATCGACATGATCTTCCCAAACATCTCTCCGGGAGGCTCGGTGATACCAATGTAATTACCGAGCGACTTTGACATTTTCTGGACGCCGTCGAGACCCGCAAGGAGCGGCACAGTCATCACGAGCTGCGGTTCCTGGCCGAAATTTTGCTGGATCTGGCGGCCGACCAATAGATTGAACTTCTGGTCGGTGCCGCCGAGTTCGACGTCGGCTTTCAGCTCCACCGAATCGTATCCCTGCACGATCGGGTAAAGAAATTCGTGAATCGAGATCGGCTGGCCGCTCGTGTAACGCTTGTTGAAATCATCACGCTCGAGCATGCGTGCGACCGTATACTGTGCTGCGAGCTTGACGAGACCGGCAGCATCCATGCTGCCCATCCACTTCGAGTTGAACTCGATACGGGTCTTCTCTTTATCGAGTATCTTGAAAATTTGTGCTTCGTAGGTTATCGCATTGGCCCTGATCTCGTCGCGCGACAGGGACGGTCGAGTCGCGTTCTTGCCGGAAGGGTCACCGATCATCCCTGTGAAATCTCCGATCAGAAACACGACTTCATGGCCGAACTGCTGGAATTGCCGCATCTTGTTGATCAGTACGGTATGGCCGATGTGCAGATCCGGCGCGGTCGGATCGAAACCGGCTTTGACCACGAGCGGCCGGCCTTTCCCGAGTTTCGCTTCGAGTCCGCTCTCGGGCAGTACCTCATCAGTACCGCGGGCGAGCTCCGCAATTTGTTCTTCAATGCCTGGCATACAGGTCGCGACGATTCCGGCTACTGGCAGCGGAACTGTAGCATTCTCGGCGGGTGATGAAAGCCCAGGCAGCGGAATCGACTGCCTCGGGCCATGATGTCACCGGCTGCACAGGCAATGCATCGCTGCCTGCCGGTCCACGAACCTGCTGCCGCCGGACCGAGTTCAGGGCAATTTTCCGGTTGGTTTGTTAACGTCATGACTTATAACAGTTTTCTTTGACCTAACGGTAGCGTCACGGTAGAGTATCTGCTGACCCGAATCGAGGGACACCGACTTGCACCGTCCAGTCAGTCCACTGCTGCACGATTACAAACCGTCTGCAGCAGCAAAACCGAAAAAATCGGCGGCGCTCAGGTGGTTCGCTGTCGGACTCGGGCTTCCCCTCATTGGCCTCGCACTGTACAACGGACTAACGACGTCGACTCCGACGGCGCCGCTACCGGAGACTCCGGAGATGGCTGCATCCGCCGAAATCGTCGATATTGCTCCGACCGCGATGGATGACATAGCGGTCCTGGCGGTGGAACCGGACTTGCCCGAACCCGACCCGCTGCCAGTTTACGACACGCTTACGCTAACCATTTCACGCGGCGATACGCTCGACAAATTGTTTCGCAAACATAAGCTCGATATCGGGCAATTGGTGACGATTGCGCGCCTCGATGAGCCGCGCAAACTGTTTCGACAGATCAAGCCCGGTGACGTCTTCGAGATTACTCATGAGAACGGCAAGCTTGTCAGCATGTACTCTGCCCTAAACCTGACGAGCGCCTTGAAAATCGATCGGCAGGAAACAGGGTTCACCGCCGAAATCGTCGAACTTCCGATTGAAACTCGCAAGCGGCATGCGTATGGACTGATCGAGACCTCGTTATTCGAGAGCGCCGCGGAAACCGGACTCCGCGATAAAGTCATCATGAATATTGCCGGAATTTTTGCGTGGGACGTGGATTTCGTTCTAGACATTCGCTCCGGCGACGACTTCTACGTGCTGTTCGAAGAGATTTGGCAGAATGGCGAGTTTGTAACCGATGGCGAAATTGTTGCAGCCGAATTCAACAACAACGGCCGCACCTATCGTGCGATTCGCTTCATCGACGAGAAAGGACGGTCGGATTACTTCACGCCTGATGGACACAGTGTGCGCAAGGCATTCATTCGGGCACCCGTCGACTTCACTCGCGTGAGTTCGAACTTCAATCCACGCCGCAAACACCCAATCCTCAACACGATCCGAGCGCATCGCGGCGTCGATTATGCGGCGCCGCGTGGTACTCCGATCAAAGCTGCCGGCGACGGCAAAGTTATTTTTCGCGGAGTCAAACCGGGATACGGCAACACCGTGATCTTGCAGCATGGGGGTAACATCACGACCTTGTATGCTCACATGTCGAGATTCGCCGCAAGTGGTCGAGTGGGACGCCGAGTACGACAGGGCCAGACAATCGGTTATGTCGGGGCAACCGGTCTCGCCACGGCGAACCATCTGCACTATGAGTATCGTGTAAGTGGCGTGCACCGAAATCCGCGAACCGTCAAGTTGCCGCAGGCCGATGCGATTGCAGAAGAATACCGGGACCAGTTTTTCACTAGTGCGGAACCGATACTCGAGGAACTCGAGCAATTCAAACGCACAAAGATCGCCTCTGTCGCGTACGGCAGCGAATAAGGCTCGCTGCCAATGGCTGACTATTACATCGGTCTGATTTCCGGCACGAGCATGGACGCCATCGATGCCGTGCTCGCCAAATTCGAGCGATCATCCGTCGACGTTCTGCAGACGCATAAATATCGGTATCCCACCGATCTTCACGACGCGCTGTTGAGCGTAATTTCTGATCCTGGACAATGCACGCTCGATGACTTCGGCGCGCTCGATCGCCGTGTGGGTAACAGCTTCCGTGACGCTGCCATCGATTTGCTGGACGACGCCGGCATCGACGCGTCCGAAGTCGTCGCTATCGGTAGCCATGGCCAGACGCTGCGCCATCAGCCCGACGCGGCCGATCCTTACACAATCCAGATCGGCGATGCCTCCGTCATCGCCAAGGGTACCGGTATCACGACGGTAGCCGATTTCCGGCGCGGCGATCTGGCCCTGGGCGGCCAGGGTGCGCCGCTGACGCCGCCGTTCCACGAATGGCTGTTTCGCCGGTCCGATGCGTCTTGTGTCGTGCTTAACATAGGCGGCATCGCCAATGTGACGATACTGCCGGCCGGCGGCAGCGACGTGACGGGATTCGATACCGGGCCGGGCAACACGCTGCTCGACGCGTGGATCCGGGAGCAACGCGACGAACCGTTCGACCGTGACGGCAGTTGGGCTGCGACAGGTAAGGTTCAGCAGAAATTGCTGGCACGCCTGCTCGCCGATCCGTATTTTTCGGCACAGCCCCCGAAAAGCACCGGGTTCGAGTATTTCAATCTCGGTTGGGTCGGGGATGCCGGCGGCAACGATTACCAGCCGGCCGATGTCCAGGCGACTCTTGCCTCCCTGACGGCCACAAGCATCGCCTCGGCTATTCTCAAGCATGCGCCCGGCACGACGGAGGTGCTCGTTTGTGGCGGCGGTGTGCACAATCGCGATCTTTTGCGCAGACTCGCGGCCGATTTACCAGGCGCAACGATCTCCTCAACCGCCGCCCGGGGCCTTGATCCCGACTGGGTCGAAGCGGCCGCGTTTGCCTGGCTCGCGATGCGGGCGCTCAAACATCTGCCCGGCAATCTGCCATCGGTCACTGGCGCGAGCCGTGCGGCCGTTCTGGGGGCCATTTATCCACCGCAATAGCAGAAATGTGCCGTAATTTGAGTTCCCCCAACACGCTCATTGTTATACTGAAAAAATTGACAACCAAGAGAAGGCCGTGGACGCGCCCGCTTTACCACCCGCAGATCTGTACATCAATCGCGACATCAGCATGCTCGAGTTCAACAAGCGGGTATTGGCGATGGCGCAGGATCCATCGGTGCCGTTGCTCGAGCGCTTGCGTTTCCTGTGCATCAGCTGCACGAATCTTGACGAGTTCTTCGAAATACGCGTCGCGGCTCTGAAGCAGCATATGGAAATCGGCGCGCTGGCCCAGGGGCCCGAAAAACTCTCGGCGCAACAGGTCTTCGATGTACTGCGGCACCAGTTGTTGAGCCTGGTCCAACAGCAGTACGAATTACTCAATCGGGTCATGTTCCCCGAACTCACTGCCGCCGGTGTACGCTTCGTCAGGAGTGAGGAATGGACGAAGAAACAGCGGCAGTGGCTTGGCGACTATTTCCACGATCAGGTCGTGCCGGTTCTTACGCCGCTGACATTCGATCCGTCACGGCCATTTCCGCGCATTCTCAATAAAAGCCTCAATTTCATCATTCGCCTGCGAGGCAAAGATGCGTATGGCCGACGTCGACATCGCGGCATGGTGCAGGCACCCCGTTCGCTGCCTCGTGTCATTCGTCTACCGGAACATTTAAGTACTCCGGACTGTCACGATTACGTTTTTCTTTCGTCGGTGATCCGCGTGCACGTCGAAAAATTGTTCCCGGGTCTCAAAGTGGAAGGCTGTTACCAGTTCCGGGTTACACGCAACAGCAATCTCTATGTCGACGAGGAAGAAGTCAGCGACCTCGTCGGCGCGCTGCAGGGCCAGCTGGAGGCGAGCCGATACGGTGCCGCGGTGCGCATCGAGATCGGCCACGATTGCCCCGAAGATTTGCAGGAATTCCTGCTCGACCATTTTCGCCTGAGCGCTGAGGACCTGTATCTGGTTGAAGGACCCGTCAATCTCAATCGTCTCGCGACGGTCTGTGACATCGAGGATCGACCGGAGCTACTGTATCCGACGTTTGGTCAGGGTTTTCCGGACGAACTGCTGTCGAATAAGGATATTTTTACGATATTGTCGAAAAAGAATGTTCTGCTGCACCACCCGTATCAGTCGTTCTCACCGGTTATCGACTTCGTCAAAGCGGCATCTACCGATCCGAACTCGTTAGCCATAAAGATCACACTGTACCGAACCGGCGCCGGGTCACCGATCATTGATCATCTCGTCAATGCTGCCCGAGCAGGCAAGGAAGTTACCGTTATTATTGAACTCATGGCACGTTTCGACGAAGCGGCCAATATCTCACTTGCCAACCGTCTACAGGAGGCGGGCGCTCATGTCGTTTATGGACTAGTCGGGTTCAAGACGCACGCAAAGATGACGCTTGTCGTCCGACGCGAAAACGACAAACTCGTGCGCTATGTTCATCTTGGTACTGGTAACTATCATCACAATACATCGCGCCTTTATACCGACTATGGGTTGCTGAGCGGTGACGCAAATCTCGGCGAGGACGTGCACAAGATCTTCATGCAGCTGACGAGCCTCACGGAAGCCCGCGACCTCAAGCTGATGCTAACTTCACCGTTCAACCTGTTCGACGAGATGATCGCCAAAATCAGACGGGAGACCGAGCACGCAAGATCCGGACGCACAGCGCATATCATCGCCAAGGTTAATTCGTTGAGCGAACCTAACGTCATCGACGCGCTCTATGAAGCGTCTCAGGCCGGCGTGAAAATCGATTTGATCGTGCGCGGTATTTGTTCGCTCAGGCCGGGCGTAGCCGGATTGTCTGATAATATTAATGTTCGCTCGATCCTCGGGCGGTTCCTCGAACATTCGCGCGTCTACTATTTCCTGAACAATGGCGACGAAGAAATTTATTGTGCCAGTGCTGACTGGATGGACAGGAATCTAAAACGCCGCAACGAGACTTGCTTCCCGATTCTGCAGAAATCGTTGCGCAAACGATTGCTGAATGACCTCAAAGTTTACCTTGCCGACAACTGTGGCGCCTGGGCGCTGCAGGGCGATGGCAGCTACGAGCGGGTGGAACCCGGCGATGCCGATCCGGTATCCGCGCAGGCAACATTTCTGAATGAGCTGGCGGTGGTTGCCTGATCGCCGGATATCTCAGCGGAATCTCTCTAAGGCATCAACCATAACGCAGCTCGTAACCCATATTCTCGAGATAGCCTCGCTCGCGTTCCAGGTCTGCGACAGTCAATGGATTCGCTTGCAGCCACTCTTTATCAAAGCTCAGCTCGAGAGATCGATTGTCTGTTTTGAGCACAATCGGCGGCAACGAGACTTGTGATCGGCTGCGATTGAGGAGAACTGCGAGTCGCAATAATATCGCCAGACGCATGGCGCTGTTCCGCCAGGATTTCGGCAGCAGGTTCAGATACTGCCGATTGACCTGATATCGCTGGCTGCCGATCAAAAATGCAACCAAACGTTGTTCGGCGCGCGGGAATCCCGGCAGGTCCGCATGTTCGGCGATGTATGCGCCGTGGCGCTCAAATTCGTCGTGGGATATGTCGAGACCGATTTCGTGCAGGCGGGAAGACCAGTCCAGCACCTGCGCGTAGAAGGGAATCTCGAGATTCCATTGATCAACGCACTGCATCAGCAAGTTGCTGGCAGTGTCTGCGACGCGTTCGGCTTGCGCTTTATCCACATGATAACGGGATGCCATCGCGTGCACGCTACGCTCACGCGCATCCTCGTGTCGAAGACGACCGAGTAAATCGTACAATAGTCCTTCACGAAGGGCACCGTCGGACACCTGGAGTGACTTGACGCGGAGCGCACTTAGCAGTTCGGCGAGAATCGCGAGGCCGCCCGGCCAGACCTGCGCGCGTCGCTCTGACAGTCCTTTGAGCGATACTGCCGCGATATCGTCAAATTCGAGTACGCGTGCGATGAGCGTTTCAACCGCCGCGAGCGTCAGTTCGTGCGAATCGATGATGCCCAGTTCCCGCGCGACGTTCTCGGTCGCAAGAATCGTCCCCGATGTGCCGATCGATTCGATGTCAGCAGCCTGCCGAAAGAACGCCTTTACGGGTCTGAGCTCGAGTCGAGCTGCGATCCTGGCTGATTCAAACCCCTGTCTTGTAATGTGCCCGTCCGGGAAGTTTCGTTCGGTCATCGTCACGCAGCCCAGATGAACGCTTTCCAGAGCAAGCGGCTCGGGACCCTGCCCAAGTATCAGCTCCGTACTGCCGCCGCCGATATCCATCACCAGCCGCATGCCCGCGTTCGGCGGCATACTGTGGGTCACACCCTTGTAAATGAGTCGCGCTTCCTCGATACCGGAGATCACTTCGATCGGGTGCCCGAGCGCTGCCTCAGCCTCGGCGATGAACCTCGAATCCTCGCGTGCTCGACGGACGGTACTCGTGCCGGCAGCGCGGACATTGGCGGCATGCATGTCGCGCAGGCGTTCACCGAAACGTGAGAGGCAGTCCAGCGCGCGCGCCCGCGCGTCGTCCGATAGATCGCCGGAGTCGCTGAGACCTTCGGCCAGACGCACGGTTTCACGCAGCCGATCGATTACCGTGAGCTGCCCGTGACGCAGTTCACCGACGATCATGTGGAAGCTGTTTGAACCGAGGTCGACTGCTGCTATGACCTCGGGCGCGGATACCTCGACATCCGACGCGGACGTGCGTTCTGCGTTCTTCGTGCTTATATTTGCATCCCGCTGTGGCTAAGCTGCCCGGCGGTACGTCTAGCTCAGGCCGTAAATGACTGACCGCACCCGCAGGTCGTGGTTGCATTCGGGTTGCGAATGATGAATTGGGCACCCCGGAGATCTTCCGCGTAGTCGATTTCCGCACCCATCAGATATTGCACACTCATTGGATCGATAACGAGCGTAACACCCTGGTTGACGATCTGACTGTCGCCATCCTCGATGTTCTCATCAAAAGTGAAGCCGTATTGGAACCCGGAACATCCACCGCCTGATATGAACACCCTGAGCTTCAGGTTCGGATTATCCTCCTCCCTGATCAGCTCACCGACCTTTGTCGCGGCCGCGTCCGTAAAGACGACCGGCGGCGGTGGCGCGGAATTGTTTGCAACGATCGTATCTGACTGCATTTCTTTATCCTGTGGCTATTTACTGTCAGGACTCGGCCGCTACTGCCGCGGATCTGTCGATTCGGCTCGTCTGCTCGAGCAGCGGAACCTGACCTTCGGGATGGTGCACGAGCTTTCCGTTGATTTCAGCACCGATCGCCATTTCGATCAAATTGTAATACACATTGCCAATGACCCGCGCGGTCGGTCCAAGTTCCACGCGTTGGCTGGCGAACAAGTCACCTCTCACAATCCCGTGCAATACGACATAAGGTACGGTAACACCGCCCTCTATGTTACCGTCTTCGCTTACGCTTAGCGCCGAATCCCCTTCTGGATCGGCGCTTACGTTGCCGTTGACGGTGCCGTCGACATGGCAGCCGCCCGAGAAACTGATATCTCCACTGACCTTCGTGTTGGCGCCGACCAACGTTTCGACAACGGTATGCCTGCGTTGTTTTCGACCAAACATCCAGCCCTCCATCGTGCCAATGTGGCAATTATGTTTTCAGCCCAGGGTTCTTGCCCAGGCATAGCTTTCTTCGATGCTCGCGATCGAGCGCGTCTTTGAGCGCACTTCTATCTTGATCCGCTCAGGTGTAAAACCATCGGGCAGAATTATTTGTCTGTCGAAGTCCTGAAAGTAGCGAAACGAAAACGCCCAGTCACCGTCCGCTTCTTCAGGAAGCAGCTGTGAATATAGATAAGTTGTCTCGACGCCGTCCTGGTCGCCCTCGATACTCAGACTAACCTCGCCCGACACCTTGCGATCATGCTGCATCGACTGCACGAGCACCAGACGAACGTTGTAGGCGCGCTCTACTTTACCGCGTGTCAGTTTGAGATTCTGCACACGAAGTCCCGACCTGCCATCCTCGGGCGACACTATGCCACGATAAAACGCGATCGCATCGCGCTGTTCCTGAATCTTGGCCTGTAGCGACGCCAGACTTGCCTCGACGTCCCGGTAGGCCTCACGATCAATGTCCCGATGTGTTTCGAGCAGCGCCACCTGTTCCTTGAGCGAGACGATTTCGCGCTCGAGTTTCGCGATGTTTCGCTCGTAGGTCTGCCGCGCCCTGACTGCGTCGACGACGTTGTAATCGGCCTGAATACGGCCGAATTCGAAAATCAGGTAGCCGCAGACCACCGCCAGAACGAACAGGAAGACACGCGTCATCCAGATACGCCGCGGGCTATGAAGCTGCAGATGTGAGCGTTTGGTCAATGCATTCGACAATTGGGAAAAGACGTTATGTTACGCGGTGCCCCGGGCAAACTGAAGTGCGGCAGGTCACGTTCTGAGGATACGGTCTCGGCAGGAGGCGCGCCCGAATGCTGGCGCTGATATCGGCACCTGTAGCAAACTGGCCCATACCTGAGGATACGCGCTGGTTGGCGGGCATGAGCGCACATTATATTTGGCTCAAAGGTTTGCATGTCGCATTTATGGTCACCTGGTTTGCAGGCCTTTTTTACCTGCCGCGGCTGTTCATTTATCACGCGCCGGCCCCCGAAACTCGTGATCGTGAGCGTTTTTCTGTCATGGAGTCCCGGCTTTTCGTCATCATGACGATCGGCGCCGGCATTACGGTGTTGTTGGGACTGATGATGCTGGTTGTGAATCCCGCGCTGCTCGGAATACGCTGGTTCCAGATCAAGCTTCTGTTGCTCGCGGGCCTGATGATTTACCACTATCGGTGTTATGTACGGATTCGGATATTGCGAGACGTGGCGCCATATGATGACACGAAATGGTTACGCTGGTTCAATGAGATTCCGGTCGTATTTCTACTGGGCATTGTGTTGTTGGCCGTCGTCAAGCCAATCTGAAACGGCGGCGCCCGTGTTATGCCGCGCATCCAATAGACACATTACCGGTCATTAGCGGCCTCATCATTCATCGCCTGGATATCCTTGTCGAATACGACGCGCCAGCGTTTCGGCCACCATCGCGGGCGCGGCGGCACCCCGTCCGGATAAACCGTCGGTCCGAGTTCATGCAGCGCG
>Ga0224497_10002760_pt1 | contig 10228 bp, 11 predicted proteins | sample SF_Jul11_sed_USG_4_FD_167970 | JGI IMG/M metagenome (GOLD analysis project Ga0224497, IMG submission 167970) | Sediment microbial communities from San Francisco Bay, California, United States - SF_Jul11_sed_USGS_13 | ecosystem: Environmental > Aquatic > Marine > Sediment | place: USA...
TGACCATTGACCTGCGTACCTACGCTATACCTCACCATTTGCGTGCCAACACTACACACCAGACCGTGCCGCGCTGCGGCGCGCTCAGGTGCGTCCAATTGCAAAAAAGTTGGGCGGTCGGATTGACCGGACACAGCGTGGAAAGCAACGTGTGCTCGCGATCGAAAAGTTAGCATGGGATTCGACGACAATCAAACTCGCCAAGTCAGACGGCGTTGATTGAATTGGCGGGAACATCGCGCCAAGTGTTCAAATCGCAGCTCGCGGCCGTCTACTCTGAAGCGTAACCATACCGTTGCGGTGATCGTATTCGAGGCATGACGGCCTGACGTTGGTCCGACATGTTGGAGGAAGAACGAACGAGCATTCGCAGCAGCTGCAATGCCCGGCCACCCGCAATGCGAGCTTTGCGCGTATGCCCCATAGACAAGGTCGGCGTGGCCCAGTGAAGACGCGACTGCGACATTGAAGCAGCCGATGTACGACAAGTCACCGGCTGCCCCCGATACCGGGTTGTACCCAATGTGGCCATCGGTTCGCTTGACGTGGATGCCGCTCGGGGAGCCTCCGTTGCCGGCGCTCGAATGTGAATTCATCACAACTTTCAGTCGTCATATTTACTTGGGAAAGCCGGGCTGGGCTTCTAGCCTTCAGGTGTTGGGCAGCACATCTAGCAGCCCCACCACAAGGAGACTTATCATGTCTAACAGCACATATACATTGGCTCGTATATTCGCCCCTGCGCCTGAGTCGAATCCTGATACCAGTTTTCGCGCTGGCTACGGCGGGCCCGAAAGACGTAGCGCCAGTTCACTGATGGGAGCGTGGCTCGCGGCAACCTTGGACGAAATTGACTATGGTGTCCTACTGCTACGAGACACAGTAACGGTTGCACATGCCAACCACTCGGCGCGAGCAGAGCTCACGGCCGACCATCCGCTGCAGTTGGTGGGCAACAGCTTGCGGACGCGAGACGCCAAAGACGCTGCTCCATTGCGCGAAGCCGTTACTGCAGCAAGCGGGCGGGGCTTGCGGCGCATGCTCACGATGGGCCAGGCAGATCAGCAGGTGACGGTAGCGGTGGTGCCACTCATCGGCGCTGCGCTAGAACAGCATCCGGCGGCGTTGGTTCTTTCCAAGCGTCAAGCGTGCGGGGAGCTGTCGGTGCAAGGCTTTGCGCGCTGTCACGGGTTGACCCAGGCCGAGACTTCGGTGCTACAAGCGCTGTCTGGCGGCGTGGACCCGGCCGAAATCGCACAGCGCCATGGCGTCGCGGTGTGTACCGTTCGCAGTCAGATCGGCAGCTTGCGCGCCAAGACCGGTGCCGCCAGCATCCGCGATCTGCTGAGCCGGGTGGCTGCGCTACCACCGCTGGTACCCGCACTGGGACGCCACTTCGAACAACACTAAGGACATTTGACCGCCGCAGATGCAAGCGGTCAACCGCGTGCTCGGCGACGAAGCGCTGGTGTAGCCTTGCACGCTATTCAGCACATAAAAACCGCGCCTTTGGCCCCGTAGCGTCGTTGCAAAACCTTGCAGGCCGCACCAAGCCAGAGGCTTAATCCTTCGCCAGGCACAAACAGTCCACTCGACTGTTTGTGTCCGGGCTCAGCCTCGCAAAAGCTTTGGCTATTGCTGTGGGTTGCGCCTAGGGCCTGTCATCAATCCAATGCACAAATGCGTTCGTGTAGCAACGATGCATGAGAAGGAATTGCACGTTGATATGCTTTGCGGGAGGAGCAATTGGAACGCATCAAGAACTTGCTACCGGGACGGCAGGGCCATGTGGGCATGACGGCGCGGGACAACAGGTTGTTCGCCGACGCTGTGCTGTATCGATATCGAGCGGGTATCTCGTGGCGCGATCTGCCCGAGCGCTTCGGGGACTTCCGGGTTGTGCACTTGTGCCACTCGCGCTGGAGTAAATCCGGGGTGTGGAAGCGCATATTCGAGGCCTTGGCGCAGGACGCCAACAACGAATACGCCATGATCGACCCCACCATTGTTCGCGCCCACCAGCGTAGCGCTGGGGCAAAAGGGGGGGGCGCCAGAAAATACTCACATAACAGGCCCGCTTAGGCGGTACGCTCAATCTAGAGACAGCTCGGCGGCCCATCTTCTATCCCTGCCCCAGCGCTGACGCCACTGCGCCACTGCGCTGGCGAGCAACCCGTCCACGCTGCCGGCATCGGCGCGCAGGCCCAGGGCGGACAGCGCGGATTTGAGGGCCACTAACCCCGGTTGCAGTTCTTCGGCGCAATTGCTTTTCGAAAGCTTCTCGCCGTTGCTACCCAACACCAGGGGCGTGTGCAGATACTCAGGTGTAGTCAAACCGAGCAGGCGCTGTAGGTAGATCTGCCTCGGCGTGTTGTCGGCCAGGTCTTCGCCACGAACGACGTGCGTGACGCCTTGCGCGGCGTCGTCCACCACCACCGCCAACTGGTAAGCCCACAGACCGTCGGCGCGGCGAAGTACGTAGTCGCCTACCGCACGCGCGACGTCCTGCTGCCGTTGGCCCACGCGGCGGTCTGCCCAGGCAACCGCGGCATCTTGTTCGTCCACTCGTAAGCGGATGGAGCGCTCCTCGCAGCCGCGCAAACCACCGCGCTCGGGTCGGCAGGTGCCCGGGTAAACCCGCTCAGCGTGTCGGGCCTGCGCTTGGCCTGCAGCCGCCAACGCCAGCGTGATGTCGGCCCGCGCGCACCCGCAAGGGTAGGCTTTGCCAGACTGCATGAGCGACGATAAAGCAGCCTGGTAAAGCGCTCCGCGCTTCGACTGCCGTACCGGCGTTTCGTCCGGCGCCAGCCCGCAAGCGGCAAGCTGCGACAGGATGAGCGTGTCGGCGCCCGGCACACAGCGGGGCGTATCCACATCTTCGATGCGTACCAGCCAGCGGCCCGAGTGTGCCCTGGCGTCGACCCAACTGGCCAGCGCAGCCACCAGCGAACCCGCATGCAAAGGTCCGGTGGGAGAGGGAGCAAAGCGACCCGTGTACGCCATCGAACCGTCAGTTTCCGATGCAAAAAGGAACGATCGTAGCGGTGGCGCTGAGCACGAACGAAGATGGCGCCTTGACCAATACACCCTGTCCGTGCGCAAGGGTCATAAACGCTCCATCATCACGCTGGCCCACAAGATGCTGCGAACCATCGACGCCATGCTGAGCAATAAAACGCACTACGTGGACAAGACGGTTGACTACGAGGCTTTCATGGCGGCGCGTAACCCACCCCGTTGGATAAAGATGTTGGCCAAGCACGAATTCGTACCAGCACCAACCTCAGCTAACCACGCTTGAGGTTTGGTTCTGCCGCATGGGGCTTTGCAGCACTAGGTCACTGGGCGAGCCTTGATTTGATTCCGCACCAGTCACCCCGAACCTTGTTATCGAGGCGACTTGATTCGGGCACACGCGCTTGCACATATCACAACCGACGTATTCGTCCGCAACCTCAGGACCGCTATGGGCTGGCCAGATCAGGAAGATTGATCCGCTTCGCGTCCGCGCGCTTGCAAACGAGCCGTGACCGAGGGCGCAACGAACTTCGACACGTCACCACCCAGCATCGCGATTTCGCGCACGAAAGTACCAGAGACGAACTGATACTGGTCCGACGGTGTCAGAAAGACTGTCTCGACATCGGACATGAGCTGGCGGTTCATGCCGGCCATCTGGAATTCATATTCGAAGTCGCTCACGGCGCGCAAGCCACGCACTACGACCTTGCCGCCCTGATCAATCACAAAGTCGCGCAGCAAACCGTGGAAGGCGATCACCTCGGTGTTCGGATACTTGGACACCAGTTCCTGTGCAATCTCCAGCCGCTCTTCAAGACTGAACATGGTCTTCTTGTGGTGACCAGCAGCCACCGCCACAATCAGGCGCTCAAACAACCGGCTGGCGCGGCGAACCAAGTCCTCGTGACCCAGCGTCATCGGGTCGAACGTTCCGGGATAAACGGCGGTGAGTCGAGTCGCAGAAGTCATTGAGCGATCCTCCATACGTGGTGTTGAAGTCTAGCGATTGGCCATCACCCCGCAGATTTGTGCAATAACTCAAAGTGCACTGCGCCGGCACGATCGTGTCTGTATCGGTGCAAGCCGTAGGTGGCTAACACCTCGGCTGGCACAGCGACTGGTGCTTCCAGGTAAACGAATCCTCCCGGCACGAGCAAGCGCGCGGCAGCCGCAAGCACTCTGTCGTTCAGTCCGGCGTCAAACGGCGGGTCGAGCAGTATGAGTTCGAATCGAGACTCCTCGCCGCGTGCCATCCAAGCCAGTGCGTCCGCGCCCTGTATGCGCACCTGCGTGGCCTTCAAGCGCTGCTGGGTGTCTTGTAATTGACGCTGCAATTGTGCGTCTGTCTCCAGCATCAACACTTCTGCGGCACCGCGCGAGGCGGCTTCAAAGCCGAGCGCGCCCGTCCCCGCAAAGGCGTCCAGGCAACGCCAGCCTTTCAAATCCTGCCCCAGCCAGTTAAACAGCGTCTCGCGCACGCGGTCAGGCGTGGGGCGTAAACCGGGACGGCCCAACACAGAGAGCTTGCTGCGCTTCCACAGCCCACCGATGATGCGAACTTTACCCGGGGGCACCCTGCGCACGCTCCTCATGGCCGCACCGGTATCCCGTGCTGGGCCATCAGCGCCTTGGCCTGCGCGATGCTGTAGTGCCCATAGTGAAAAATGCTGGCGGCCAGCACGGCGTCAGCCCGGCCTTTTTGAATGCCGTCGACCAAATGTTCCGGCTTGCCTACGCCGCCCGAGGCAATGATGGGGATACTGAGTGCATCGCTCACGGCGCGTGTGAGCTCAAGGTCGAAGCCCAGCTGGGTGCCATCACGGTCCATGCTGGTGAGCAGGATCTCGCCGGCACCATACTCGGCCATCTGACGGGCCCAGTCCACCGCGTCTAGCCCAGAGTTCTTGCGCCCACCGTGCGTATAAACCTCCCATTGAGCCGCCTGCCCCTCCTCGGCATGAGGTGAAAGCTTGCCCTTAGCGTCGATGGCAACAACGATGCATTGCGCACCGTACTTCGCAGCAGCCTCGCGAACGATCTGCGGGTTGGCCACCGCCGCCGAGTTGAAGCTCACTTTGTCGGCCCCAGCACTGAGCAAGCGCCGCACGTCTGCCACCGTTCGCACGCCGCCGCCCACGGTGAGCGGAATAAACACCTGTGAAGCCACCGCCTCAACGATGTGCAGCAACAGATCTCGGTCGTCGCTGGTGGCCGTGATGTCCAAGAAAGTGAGTTCATCGGCGCCCTGATCGTTGTAACGCGCAGCGATCTCCACCGGATCACCGGCATCACGCAGGCCCACAAAGTTCACGCCCTTGACGACGCGGCCACCGGTAACGTCGAGGCAGGGGATAATGCGCTTTGCGAGCATGTTGAGCGAGTCTTGAGCTGAGCACGACTATACCGACCGCGCTCGGACAACGATAACTGAAGCGGCGTCAACGCGCTTTCTTCGAGCGGTACTCCTGTCAAGCAAGCCGTGCTCCGCTCAGCATCGTTTGTTCTTTTCAAGCCGACTGGTCTTATGCGCTTTGTCACCTTTGCTCTGCTGGTCTTGCTGGTCTTGGTGCAAGCCGAGCTCTGGTTCGGCAAGGGCGGTGTTCCGCGCATGCTAGAGCTTGAAGCCAAGCTGCAAGCACAGGAGGCTGCCAACGACGCCGCTCGCGCGCGCAACGAACAGCTCGTCGCCGAAGTGCGCGACCTGGAGGAAGGCATGGAGATGATCGAGGAGAGAGCCCGTTACGAGTTGGGAATGACCAAACCCGACGAAATACTCGTGCAGATAACGACACCGCGCTGAGTTCGCGATGCTGGTCGCGATAGTTTTCACCTGCGGCGCGCGTTTGGGTTTGCGAGCCGGAACCGCTCGACAAGATCACCCTCCTATCTCTGCCGCCGATTCAGGCGCCCACGCGCCCCGTTTTTGCCCATGAACGCGCTGCTGCAATGGATGCAGCCCCTGTTCACCCCCGCTTTCACCGTTTGGCGTGCGCCCATCACTTGGTTGGAGTTGGTGGCGTTTGTGCTCGCAGTGGCGATGGTGTTGTTCAACATGCGCGTTAACCCGCTTGCTTGGCCGCTGGCCATCGTCAGTTCCTTGCTGTACTTCGCGTTGTTCTGGAACAGCTTGCTTTACGGCGAGGCTGGCCTGCAGATCTTGTTCGTGCTGGTCGCGCTATGGGGCTGGCGACAATGGCTGCGCGGCACTGGCTCTGGTGGTGGCGCACTGCGCGTGCGCTGGTTGTCGGCCCGCGGCCGTTGGATGTTGCTGGCGACGCTGGCGCTGGCCTGGCCCGCCATGGGGCTTTTTCTGCGCCACTACACCAATACTGACGTGCCTTGGTGGGACGCCTTTCCGACCTCTGCCAGTATCATCGGCCAGTGGCTGCTCGGACGCAAGTACATTGAGAACTGGGCGGTGTGGCTGGTGGTCAACGTGGTCAGCATGGGGTTGTTCGCTTACAAAGGTCTGTGGCTGACCCTGTTGCTGTACTTCGTGTTCACCGTGATGTCGGTATGGGGCTGGCGGGCGTGGGCGCGCATTCAGCAATGCAACGCGGTTTCGTGATTGGCATTGTCGGCGCGGAATGCAGCGGCAAAACGCAGCTGGCGCTGGCTTTGCAGGCAAGGCTCGCCGCCGAGACACACGATGCCGTCGTCGTCAGCGAAGCACTGCGTGAGTTCTGCACTGAACACGGGCGCACTCCGCATCAAGCAGAACAAACTGACATCGCCCGCGAGCAGTCGCAGCGCATCACCACTGCCGCCGAGTCGCACGCGCTGGTAGTTGCCGACACAACCGCCCTGATGGTCGCTGTCTACAGCGATCTTGTGTTCAGCGATACCAGCCTGTACGTCCAAGCTGAGCGCGATCACCGGCGCTGCGACGTCACGCTGCTGACTGCGCTGGACCTGCCCTGGCAAAGCGATGGCGTGCAGAGAGACGGCCCCCATGTGCGCGAACCTGTGGATGCGCTCATCCGAGCGGCCTTGCAGCGCATGTCCCAGCCCTACGCGGTGGTGGCGGGAACGGGCGACGCACGCATGCAGTCGGCCTGGGCTGTGGTGCTACACGCGCTGCCCCCCTCGCGCTGACATCTGTTGCAATGAACTACCTCTGCATCGCAGGGCCCACAGCATCGGGTAAGACTGCAGCAGCGTTAGCTGTAGCGAAAGCGTTCGCCGACACCAAGCCGGTCGAAATCGTCAGTGTCGATTCGGCTGCTGTTTACCGCGATATGGACATAGGTACCGCCAAGCCCAGCCTGGGCGAACGCGAACAGGTACGGCACCACCTGATAGACATCCTCGATCCGTCGCTCGCCTATTCGGCCGCTCGGTTTGCTGCCGACGCGAACGCACTGATCGCCGAGATCGCTGCGCGCGGCCACCTTCCGTTGCTGGTTGGCGGCACCATGCTGTACTTCAAAGCGCTTTTCGAGGGGCTGGATGCTATGCCAGCCGCCAACGCTGCGGTGCGCGCTGAACTCCAAGCGCAGGCAGCGCGCGACGGGCAGCAAGCGCTGTACGCGCAACTCCAGCAAGTGGACCCGGTCACCGCAGCGCGGCTGCCGCCAGGTGACGCGCAGCGCATCCAACGCGCGTTGGAAGTTTTTCGGGTCAGCGGCAAACCGCTGTCGTTGCACCACAGCGGCAGGCCCTCAAGCGTCGTTCCACCGTCAATGATCGCGCTTGAGCCCAGCGACCGCGCTTGGCTGCACGAGCGCATCAACCGGCGCTTTGCAAAAATGCTCGGCGACGGCCTGGTGAACGAAGTGGGCCGTCTGCGGACGCGCACCGACCTTCGTGCCGACATGCCCTCGATGCGCTGCGTCGGCTACCGCCAGGCTTGGGAAGCGCTGGATCGCGACGACCTGTCGACGCTGGCGGAGCGCGGTAGCGCCGCCACGCGCCAGTTGGCCAAGCGGCAGCTCACTTGGCTGCGCAGCATTCCGGGGCGCCGCATCGTCGCCTGCGACTCTCCGGACGCCGCGGCGCAAGTGGTGGCGGCTGCCCGCGCCCTACTGCAGCGCGCAGGCGTTCGCTAAGTGCTCAGGCGCTTCACCCCCTCGAGCTTGCATGCATAGACCGCATTGCGCAGCGCGGCGATCGCTTCATAGCGCGGAAAACTGCGTCGCCACACCAGCACTACGCGGCGCGTCGGCACCGGCGCTCGAAACGGCACGAAACTCAAGTGCGGTTGCTTGCCCTTGGGCACGGAGAGTTGCGGCACCACCGTCATGCCCATACCCGAAGCCACCATGTGCTTGATGGTCTCGAGCGACGAGCCTTCGAAACTCTTGCGGATGCCCCCGGCTTCGCTGGAGAAACGAGCATACTCCGGACAAACCTCCAACACGTGGTCGCGAAAGCAGTGGCCGGTACCGAGCAAGAGCATGGTCTCTTGCTTCAACTCCTCGGACGAAATGCCCTTGCGCCGCGCAAGTGGGTGCGTTTGCGGCAGTGTCACCACGAAGGGCTCGTCGTAGAGCGGCGCGTGCGCCAGCCCAGACTCGGGAAACGGTTCGGCCAAAATGGCGCAGTCGAGTTCGCCGGTGCGCAACATCTCTAGCAGCTTGGCCGTGAAGTTTTCTTGCAGCATCAAAGGCATCTGCGGTACACGCTTGATGGCTTGGCGCACCAAGTCAGGCAACAAATAAGGGCCTATGGTGTAAATGATTCCCAGGCGCAATGGTCCGGAAAGCGGGTCCTTGCCACGCTTGGCGATTTCTTTGATGGCGGCCGCTTGCTCGATCACCGTTTGCGCTTGGCGCACGATCTCGGCGCCCAGCGGCGTAGCGCTGACCTCGCTACTACCGCGCTCGAAAAGTTTGACGTCCAGTTCTTCTTCGAGCTTCTTGATCGCCACGCTGAGCGTCGGCTGCGACACGAAGCAAGCCTCAGCCGCACGACCAAAATGGCGCTCGCGGGCGACGGCGACGATATACCTCAACTCGGTCAGGGTCATAACAAAGCTCTGTTCTGTAGTAGTCAGATTGTGCCGCCACCGTGGATCGCTCATGCTTTGAGAAACTCGGCCTTGCTACCCAACCAGCGCGCCACATGTTGCCGCGCCGCCTGCGGTTGTTGATCGAGCAAACGGGGCGCTGCAGCGCGAGCTTGCTGGAGCAAATCGGCGTCCTGGTCGAGGTCGGCAAAGCGCAGCAGCGTGGCCCCCGACTGGCGTGCGCCCATGAACTCACCCGGCCCGCGTATCTCCAGATCGCGACGGGCAATCTCAAAGCCGTCGTTGGTCTCTCGCATGGCTTTCAGGCGCGCTTTGGCCGACAAGCTCAACGGGTCGCTGTAGAGCAGCACGCAAGCACTGGCTACCGGCCCGCGCCCGACACGGCCACGCAGTTGATGCAATTGGCTCAGCCCCAAACGCTCGGCGTGTTCGATCACCATCAGCGATGCATTGGGCACGTCCACACCCACTTCGATGACGGTGGTGCACACCAACACGCTGATCTGCCCCGCGGTAAAAAGCGACATCACTGCCGCCTTGTCGGTGCCAGACATGCGGCCGTGGAGCAGGCCCACCGTGGGGCTATCGCTTCCCACGCATAGCGCCTCGACCAACTGCTGGTGCGTTTGGGTCGCGTTGCGCAAGTCCAGCGTCTCGCTCTCCTCGATGAGCGGACACACCCAGTAAACCTGCCGCCCGCCCGCCACTTGCTCACGTACGCGCGCCATCACGTTGTCGCGCTGGCGGTCAGCGAAGACTTTGGTAACCACCGGCGTGCGCCCTGGAGGTAACTCGGCTATGGTGCTGACGTCGAGGTCGGCGAAGTAAGTCATGGCCAAGGTGCGCGGGATTGGCGTCGCGCTCATCATGAGCAAATGCGGCTCGAGCTGACCGGCGAGCTTGCGCCGCAGGGACAGCCGCTGCAACACGCCGAAGCGGTGTTGCTCGTCGATGACTGCCAACCCTAGGGACTTGAATTCGACGCCTTCTTGAATCACCGCATGGGTTCCCACCACCAATTGCGCCGAGCCGTCGGCAATACGCGCAAGCACCCTTGAGCGCGCCTTGCCCTTGTGACTGCTGGTCAGCCAGACCACGCCGATGCCCAAGGTCTCCAGCCAGCCGACCAGCTTGCGAAAATGCTGCTCGGCCAGTATTTCCGTGGGCGCCATCAACGCGCACTGCCACCCGGCGTCGATGGCGATCAAGGCCGCCAACGCTGCGACCACTGTCTTGCCA
>Ga0224497_10002761_pt1 | contig 10228 bp, 11 predicted proteins | sample SF_Jul11_sed_USG_4_FD_167970 | JGI IMG/M metagenome (GOLD analysis project Ga0224497, IMG submission 167970) | Sediment microbial communities from San Francisco Bay, California, United States - SF_Jul11_sed_USGS_13 | ecosystem: Environmental > Aquatic > Marine > Sediment | place: USA...
GTAACAAACGAGAAGATCGCCAGCACTGTTTTCTGTCTCGGTACGTATTGTTTCTTGATTAGCCGTGCGATCCAAATTCCAAGCGCGACCGCAAACGCACCCAGGAATATACCTACAGACATGGGCCCCACCCCCAACTTGGTAGCGCCCAGGGCTACAACACCTGCACCGGCTGTGCATAAAGGACAATGCGCGTGCGCCGGTGTCGACACAAGCAACTTGAGCGCTAGTAGTCCAATGAAAGAAGTTGACGCTATTTTCGTAGAGTTTCTCACTATTCAATGTCTCTCAGAGCTCGTCATACATGGATATTTTGCCGTTCTTAAAGGAATAGATTTTCCACGCCTCATTCTTCGATCCGGGCATCCCGGGCGATCCGGAGGGCATGCCTGCCATGGCGATGCCGTCGATCGCCGGTTTTTCGGTGAGTAGTTTATCCACCACGTTGGAAGGTATGTGCCCTTCAACGATGTAGTCGCCAATTATGGAGGTGTGACAACTCTTCAGCGAATTGGAAATACCATACTTGCGTTTGATTGCCGGCATGTCTTGGTCTTGCATGTTCACGACTTTGACCTGGTAACCGTTACTCACCATGTGATCCTTCCACCCATTGCAGCATCCGCAGGTGTAGGATTTATAGAGTGTGATGGTCTCTTTCGGCGCCGCATTGGTGCCGCAGCCGACAATCAACATTGCCAATCCTAGAACAGGTATGACTTTAAAGTTTTTCATGAATGGTTCTCCTAAATTTACACATAGGCTTGAAATAAATATTCAACCGATTGTGGAAAACACTGGAAAGGTGTTCAGCAGCCAGAATCCAAACGTGGATAAATAACCGGTGATCATAGCGATCCCAGTCACAATCAAAATCACACCGGCCACGATGTGCAGAGTCCTGCCCATCCGGCGCATGTTTTTGAGCCGGGTAAGGAATTTGTCGGCGAACAGCGCCGTGGCTAGAAACGGCAAACTGAGTCCCACGGCGTACACGCTCAATAAGGCAATACCCTGATTCAAGGTCGCCGTCACCGCACTGGCGGTGAGAATCGCACCCAGAACCGGGCCGATACAGGGCGTCCACCCAAACCCGAACGCCAGACCCAATGCGAAGGCCGATACCGGTCCGCTGCCAGTCAGCTTCACCTGAACGCGCGTGTCCCGATGCAGGAACGGCAGCTTAATGATCCCAGTCATGAACAGGCCGAAGACAATGATAATGACACCGCCGACAATGTTGGTTTCATAACGGTATTTGAGCAACGACTGACCGAGCACCGAGGCGCTCGCCCCAAGAACAATAAACACCACCGAAAACCCAAGGACAAAAAACAGACTCAGCGCCAAAGCGGGTAAGCGCGCATAGAGCGGCTGCCCAGCCGACATATCGGTGACCGACTCCCCGGTAATGTAAGAGACATACGCAGGCACCAAGGGCAGCACACAGGGCGAGAAGAACGACACGAGTCCGGCCAGGAAGACCGCGGGTAAAGCCAGACCGGACAGCTCCGCCGCCATTACCCATCCCCCCCGATCATGGTTGTTCCCGCAAGTCCTTCATCAACGGCAACAGGGTCTCCCGCAACACCTTTGGAGTGATGGCGCCAATGTGCTTGTAGGCAATACGCCCCTGCCGGTCGACGACAAATGTCTCCGGTACACCATAAACCCCCCAGTCAATGGCGACCCGGCCGTTTTCGTCGGCTCCGGTGCGGGTATAAGGATCACCCAGCGCATCCAGCCACGCCGCCGCGTCTTGGGGCCGATCCTTATAATTGAGACCGTGAACAGGCACCACATTCTCCTGATATAACTGCATCAGCAGCGGGTGTTCGTCCTGGCAGGCGACGCACCACGACGCAAAGACATTCACCAGTGACACTTCGCCTTCGAGGTCTTTACTGGATAAACCTTCAATACGGTCCTGAACCGGGGGCAGTGAAAACTCCGGAACGGGTTTCCCGATCAACGGCGACGGGACTTCACGCGGATTCAGGGTAAGACCGATGCCGAGAAAAATCGCTATCACCGCAAAAATCGCCAACGGCACGAGAAATCTAACCGGACGCGGGCCGTCAATCCGTCCCGTCACGCTAATCGAATCGTCGTCAGTCATAGTGTGCTTTTCCGACCGTTTGATAACCACGCAGAGGTGGCCCAATCAATAAACGGACAAATCCTGTGCTGATATAGGTCATGGTGGTGATTGCGCGACATTCAGACTTTCCACGCAATTATTTCCACCGGAGCGACTCGGCCAGTAGCAATATTTTCGATCATGTTTTTAACTTTAACGGGTGCCGTATCCCCCATAAGAATGTGAATCCCTAATGGGGGCGGTGCTATCGATGCAGCGGTTTTGGCGTGCAGTTGCTCGAAAAAATCCAGCGCAAATTCGCGCCGATTACGCTCCGCATCGACCGTAAATCCCGTGGTCTGCAGTGCTTCTTTATAATCCCCTGGCGTCGCCACTGCGCTGGTAGACGCGGTGGCTGCCCAAGGAATGGGATAGGTCAATTCTCCATCGCCAATCCGCATTACATCATAGATGCCGAACACGCCTTTCGGGCGTAGCACCCTGTGAATTTCTGTAAACAGGGCAGCCTTGTCCTCAATATTCATACCCACGTGCATCATGTAGGCGCCGTCGAAAGTGTCGTTATCAAAAGTCAGAGATAAGGCGTTACCCCGATTAAGAGTAATTCGATCGCCCAGACCGACCCACTCGCACAGTACCCGACCCGCGTCAATATATTCAGCGGTGAGGTCGATCCCGGTTACTCGAACGTTATATCGTTCGGCGACAAATCGGGACGTTCCACCGAGACCACACCCCACATCGAGTACGTGATCTCCATCCTCCAGCCCGAGCTGATCCAGAAAATCCTTTGAAGCTCGTCTGCCACCAATATGGAATTCATCAACGGGCGCAAGATCTTCAATCGTTACGGTGTCTCGTGTTTTGCCGAGCTTGGTTACTCCGGACAATATCGCGCTGAGTAAATCACCGTGGGTATAGTGTTCTGTTACCTCGTTATGATCTGACATTGTAAACGTTATCACGGAGTGGGGGAGAAAGGAGAAGTAATCGTCACGGGTCAATCATAACGATCCGCCAACGGCGATGGCAACCCAGCGCCGGAAAGCCAAATAGCAACGGAGCGGTTGTGGCGCACCTGATTATTTCGATTAGTAGGGCTATCAAAGGGTTTTTCTGCACAGCGTTATCTATTCATTTTGCCTCGATATTGGCGACAGAGTTGAACTATGGTATACCTGATCGCGATTAGGTAAGAACGATACTCAAACCAACTATTTTAATGCGAAGTGGAGGATGACATGAAGTTACTGAAGCAATTAGCTGCCGCTTCAATTGTGGCGGCATTATCGATTACCGGGGCCTATGCCGACAAGCTTGATGACGTTATCGGGGAGGGCAAGCTACGTTGCGGGGTGGTCCTTGATTTCCCGCCCATCGGCTACCGCGACGCGAACAACGAGCCGGCTGGATTCGACGTCGAATATTGCAAGGATTTGGCGAAAGCGATGGATGTCGAGCCCGAAATCGTCCCGGTTACGTGGGCGGAGCGTCTGCCGGTTATTGTCAATAATCGAGCCGATGTGGTTTTTGGTGGGACCTCCGATACGATGGAGCGCGCCATGACGGTGGGTTTTACTATCCCTTACGCTATTTATTACCACCAGGCGGTGGTCGGCAAGGACTCCGGTATCGTGACCTTTGAGGATATGAAGGGCAAACGTGTTGCCGCGGCCGTCGGTACGGTTCCTGAAATCGAATTCCTGAAATATGCGGCGAAATGGGGTACCGAAAAACTCTATCAGGGTTATCAGAGCGAAAACGAAGTGTTCCTCGCGGTAGCCCAGGGCAAAGTCGACGCGGGCATCACCACCAATACCGCCGTGAAGCCGGTAGCGGAACAGTACGACAGTATTATTGTCGGGCCACGAATGCCCTGGACCACCGATTACACATCGGTGGTTGGTCCGCGCAAGGATTTCGGCTGGCTGAACTACCTCAACCTATTTGTAACCCATCAGGTTCGTTCCGGTCGCTACCAGGAACTATGGGACAAATTTGTGGGTGGCGAGGCGCCCGACCTACGTATTCCCGGGGTCCTCTACTAATTTAGATTTCTTCGTCGTCCCCGCCCTGCGGCGGGGACGACGCGAATTTGCCGTAAGAGCGAGCAGGTTGGACTACACATTCCATTGGCGGCCTGTAATTCGGAAACTTCCTGATCTTCTGGAGGCGGGGTTGGTGACCATGGAGGTCGCCGTTCTCGCCATGCTTTTGGGTGTGCTGCTCGGTCTTGCGCTGGCAATGGTGCGCATGTCTGGAAATCGATCCGTGACCTGGTTTGCGGTGGGGTGGATCGAGCTGGCGCGCAATACACCTGCGCTGCTGCAGCTGTTCTTTTTTGGATTTGGTCTTGGTGCATTCGGTCTCCACCTCAGTCCGTTCATGATCGTTTTGTGCGGGTTGTCGTTTAACAACGCCGGTTATCTCGCGGAGACGTTCAGGGGCGGCTTCAATGCCGTGCCGCCCACGCAGTTGAAAGCGGCACGTTCCCTCGGGATGACGCTCGGACAGTCCTATATACGCATCGTTATTCCACAGGTATTGCGGGTGGTGTATCACCCGATGACAAACCAAATGGTGTGGTCGGTGTTGATGAGTTCACTCGCCATGCTGGTCGGCTACCGGGAACTGGCGGGGGAGACGCAGTTCCTGGCCTCCAAGACCTACCGAATTTTTGAGTTCTTCCTAGTTGCCGCCGTCATCTACTACCTCATGGTCAAGTTGATCCTTGTCGGTTCAAGGCTATTGAGCTGGCGATTGTTCAGGTACTGATCGGAATAACAGACATGGGATCATCATCGGTATTCACCGGCTTCCAGTTTTCAGACCTCGGCTTCCTGGCCGAGGCCGCCGGACGCACGTTGCTGATATCGGCGCTCGCCATTTCTATTGGCACGTTCCTCGGTTGTATTTTTGGATGGATACTGTCGGTGACGCGTGTCGTCGGCGATGCCACACTCGGCGTGGTTCTCGATGTGTTTCGCAGCGTGCCGCTCATTATTCAACTCATACTGTTCTACAACTTTTTCCCCATTATCGGTTTCGATCTGAATCCGTTCGCCGCCGGCACCGTCGTTCTTGTTTTCTATACCAGTGCTCTCGTCGCTGCCGTCGTAAGGGGCGGCATTTCTGCAACGCCCAGCGCCACACGGCGTGCGGCGCGGTCGTTGGGCATGACCTACTGGCAGGATTTGCGTTACATCGTTTGGCCGATCGGTCTACGAGCGGTGTTGCCGTCCTGGGCCGGAGTTGCGCTAGGCGTGCTCAAAGATTCCGCGCTGGTATCGGTCCTTGGATACGTGGAACTGCTACGGGCTTCACAAATACTGATCACGCGGACCCAGGAGCCATTTCTAATTCTGATCATTGTCGGAGCGTTCTACTTTGCTCTGTCGTTCCCTATATCTCGGTTAACCGCGCGTTTGGAGCGAACGTGGCAATATGATTGAAGTTAAGGGTGTAAGGAAATCATTCGGTGACTTGGAGGTGCTCAAGGGTATCGATTTGGTCGTCGAAAAAGGCGAAGTGATCAGCGTGATCGGTGCCAGTGGTTCCGGCAAGTCCACCATGCTGTACTGCGTTAACGCGTTGGAGTCGATCGATTCGGGGCACATAATCGTTGATGGCGTTGATGTTCACTCCCGCGACACCAATGTCAATCGGCTGCGCACGAACATCGGCATGGTGTTTCAGCAGTGGAACTCGTTCCCACACCTGACGACACTCGAGAACGTAGCCCTTGCGCCACGCATCGTTCTCGGAAAATCCAAGCAGGAGGCGTTGGAGATTGCCCGTAAGCAACTGGAACACGTGGGCCTTGTCGACAAGTTGGACGTCTATCCGTCGCGTATGTCCGGGGGCCAGCAGCAGCGCCTGGCTATTGCCCGGGCGCTCGCGATGGAGCCCAACTATATGCTGTTCGACGAGGTGACGTCGGCATTGGATCCGGAGCTCGTGGGTGAGGTGCTCGATACGCTGCGTTTGTTGAGCGACGAAGGTATGAGCATGATCGTGGTCACGCACGAAATCGGATTTGCGCGCGACGTCTCCGACCGGGTGGCGTATTTCCATGAAGGGAAGATCGAAGAGTTGGGCCCCCCGAGCCAGGTGCTCGATAATCCCGAAAGCCAGCAAACTCGAAAGTTTTTAGCCAATGTACGTTAAGACATTTTCTGTGTATCCGCCCTGATTACCCGCTTAATCAAGTCCGGCTTTAGCCGTTCGGCGCCGCCTGCGTCGGGGCATTATGGCGCCAATCAGAAGCACGGCGGTGGCCGTGAATAGGGCGCCTAGCCACAGTGTGGACAACGCTCCAGTGGTTTTGTGCATAGTTTTAGTTACCCGCGAACCGGTCTTGATGGAACCCACCACAACACCTACATTCTTGCCGTCTTTACTGATCGATTTGACGCCGTCTTTGCCAAACATGCGGGCCAGCGCGTAGGTGCCTTTCGCATCGAGCTCGGCGGCCTTGGCAATCTTGGTTAAATCGCCAGCGCTGTCGACCGAGCCCATGACGCCGCGAAGCGGACCCGGTCCCAAACGTCTTGCGGCCGTGCCGATGTCTGTGAGTACAGCGCTGAGCTCGTCGAACTTGCGGGTTTTCATGGCCTCTTTGCCAATGCGGGTTAACGATACGAGAAATTTACCACTGAGGTCACCGGTGCGCTTCAGCGTCTTTAACAAGGCCGGTGCCCAATCTACATAGGGTGCCAAGGTGGTGGTGAGCCCAATGGCGGACAGCGCGAGAATCAATGAGTCCCCGGAACCGTCGCTGTATTCATTCCAGCCTTGCACGGCTAGGTCTCGAATGTCACCGATGACGAATAGATCCAAGCTGAGACTGCCTAGCATGCTGGCCAGGTCCGTCGGCTCACCGGTTGCGGCACCCTCGGCAAAACGCTGCGCGTTCCCCCAAAAACTGGTGAGTTCTTCGTCCGCCCGCTGCGCCACCAGAGCGGCCTCCGTGTGGTCTCCCAGGGTAGGGTTTTCCACTACGAAGTCGGCCAGCATTTTGGATTCCGCCCAGCGGCCATCGTGTGCGAGGCGTCGTGCTTCAATCACCGGATCTTCCGGGAGCAACAGCGAGCCTTCCATCCGATTCACCAATTGCTGACCCGAAAGGTAACAACAGCCGCCCGCGACGACAGCCAGGATCAACCGCGTTATGCCCATAACTTTCTGCCCCTTAGCCTGAGCATTAAGCTTCTTCTTTACTTAATTATCGCTGTCTGGCTCCGCATCGAGAATTTCATAACTGTGGGTGACGTCGACGCCACCGTCCATCAACATGCGGGTGGCTGAGCAATATTTTTCTGTTGATAACCGTACGGCACGTTCCACCGCGGACTCTTTCAAGGCCTTGCCCGTTACCACGAAGCGAACATGAATTGTGGTGAAAACCGCGGGAATGCTCGAGGACCGTTGTGCCTCAAGCTCGGCGCGGCAGTCGACCACGTTCTGGCGCGCCTTTTTGAGTATCGTCACGACATCGAAAGACGAGCAACCCCCAAGTCCGATCAGCACGAGTTCCATAGGTCGGATACCCATGTTGCGCCCACCGTGCTCCGGCGAGCCATCCATCACCACACCGTGGCCGCTGCCGGATTCACCGACAAACATCACATTATCGATCCACTTCACTGTCGCTTTCATCACTTATATCGCTCGCGTTGCCCGGAATTTTGCGGGTCTTGGATTGTGGTTGGCTAAAGTGTGACTCGTTACCGAATATTCCGTGTCGGGTTCCCTGGAAATATCAGAGATAATGTCGCGAGATTATTTCGGGATTGTACGGCCGAATATTGGGCCAATCTTGGTGTTGTATGACGACGAACATTTTAATAAATTCGCCGCGCCGTGATCGTAGCCTCATTACTCTTGATTGTTTCTGCTTGGGTCCAAATTTCGACCGGGGTATAGGCAGTGTAAAGCCCCTGAATTGTGTTGGAAACTCGCAATCTTAGCGGGTGAGGCAATTTAGTAGTGATTTCACGAATGTCTGGATGTCCCGAATAGGGCGTCCGTAGTCTTACGTATAGGCAAAAGCGGGTACAGTGTCCTACTATCTCTGTACGGCCACTTGCTCGGCTAACACCAACAAGGGATGAAATGCCACTGTGATCATCATGGTGGTGTTGTTGATCAGAACAATCAGCACCTGTGAATGATCCCAGATAAACATACCAATCTGGAGGTGCTTCATGACAACGCATGCCTGGGCCGAGCCCTACAAGATCAAGATGGTCGAGCTCATCAAGATGACGAGCCGAGCAGACCGTCTCAGAGCCATTCGTGAGGCCGGTCACAACACGTTTCTACTCCGTTCCGAAGACGTCTATATCGATCTGCTAACCGACTCTGGTGTTGGCGCGATGAGCGACCGCCAATGGTCGGGAATCATGATGGGCGACGAGGCCTATGCCGGCAGTCGGAATTTCTATCACCTCAGAGACACGGTCGAGGAGTATTACAGTTACCGCTATACGGTTCCTTGTCATCAGGGCCGCGGTGCCGAAAACATACTGAGCCGGCTCTTAATCTCCCAAGGGGATTACGTGCCGGGCAACATGTACTTCACGACGACGCGCCTGCACCAGGAATTGGCAGGCGCAACATTCGTGGATGTCATTATCGACGAGGCACACGACGCTGAATCTGAACATCCATTCAAGGGCAACGTGGACTTCGACAAGCTGGATGCTCTGGTCGACGAGGTTGGTGCAGATAAGATTCCCTACGTCTGCATGGCGACCTGCGTCAACATGGCGGGCGGTCAGCCGATCTCGCTCGAAAACCTAAAGCAACTGCGCTCCTGGTGCGACAAGCACAGCATCATGCTCGTTCATGACATGACTCGGGTTGCAGAGAATGCGCACTTCATTCAGCGCCAAGAAAGCGGTTACAAAGACAAGACGATTCGCGAAATCGTCTACGAAATCTGTGCGCTCACCGACGCAGCCACAATGTCATCGAAGAAAGACGCGATGGTTAACATCGGCGGGTTCCTGGCGATGAACGATGAGAAATTCTATGAGAAGGCCTGTGGCCTGGTGGTCGTCTATGAGGGCCTCCATACCTATGGTGGCATGGCTGGGCGCGACATGGAGGCGCTCGCGATCGGCATTACAGAAAGTGTTCAGGATGATCATATCCACGCGCGCGTTGGTCAGGTGCACTATCTTGGTCGCAACCTCAAAGACGCAGGCATACCGATTGTTAATCCAATAGGCGGCCACGCCGTATTCCTGAATGCAAGCAAGATGCTGCCGCACATTCCACAGGAACATTTTCCGGCGCAGGCCTTGTCGGCGGCCTTGTATGTCGAATCCGGAGTGCGATCCATGGAGCGGGGCATCGTCTCTGCCGGTCGTGACAAAGTCACAGGTGAAAACCACAAGCCCAAGCTGGAACTGGTTCGCCTGGCGATACCGAGAAGGGTTTATACGCAGGCGCACATGGATGTAACTGTCGGCGCGGTCGAGGAAGTCATGGAACGGCGTGACGAAATCAAAGGCTTACGGTTTACCTACGAACCGGAAATGCTGCGATTCTTCCAAGCGCGATTTGCGCAAGTTGACTGAGGCATGTTCTGACCCAGACAAACGAGGCGTCAGCGTTTTATGAAGACCATTATCGAGCCGTTCAGAATCAAGATGGTGGAACCCATCAAGTTGACAACTCGCGAGCAACGCGAGCAACTGATTGAAGCAGCCAAATACAATCCGTTTCTGTTGCGCGCCGAAGACGTCATCATTGATTTGTTGACCGACTCTGGGACCAGTGCGATGTCGTCCGAGGCCTGGGCTGCAATGATGCGCGGCGATGAATCTTATGCCGGTGCGCGCAGTTGGTTCCGCTTTCGCGATGCCGTGAAAGATATCTTCGGCTTTGAGCAGATCATCCCGACTCACCAGGGGCGCGCGGCCGAGCACATCCTGTTCGGTGTCATGGTGCACCCGGGTTGTATCGTTCCAAATAACACGCACTTCGATACGACTAGAGCGAACATCGAATTCAATGGTGGTGAGGCACTGGACTTGCCGTGTGCCGAGGCCACGGACCTCGACTCCGATTTCCCGTTCAAGGGCAACATGGATACCACCGCATTGGAAGAACTCGTCG